>Ga0209634_1003745_pt1 | contig 10159 bp, 8 predicted proteins | sample LinPmetageLP40_FD_184043 | JGI IMG/M metagenome (GOLD analysis project Ga0209634, IMG submission 184043) | Marine viral communities from the Pacific Ocean - LP-40 (SPAdes) (version 2) | ecosystem: Environmental > Aquatic > Marine > Oceanic | place: Pacific Ocean | collected 2010-08-26 | reverse complement strand
TATAATTGGAGCGATTACAGCATTTATGGGAGCTATTGCGGCTATCAATCAATACGACATCAAAAAAGTGCTGGCATTTTCTACTATTTCACAACTTGGATACATGGTTATGGGGATAGGCGTAGGCGCGACAGGTGGTGCGGTGTTTCATTTGGTCGCACATGCATTTTTCAAGGCTTGTCTATTCCTTTCAGCTGGAGCAGTTATTCATTGGATGCACCAATTGGATCACCAAGGAGATATGCAAGATATGCGATCAATGGGAGGATTGAGAAAATATTTACCACTGGTTTTCATCACCTTCTCTGTTAGTGCGATGTCATTGGCTGGACTTCCTTTGTTTTCAGGGTTCTTATCCAAAGATGCGATACTCACGGGAGTATTGCAAAGAGCACTTGATGCTGGGAGTATTATATCAATATTCGTAGCTTTACTGGCCTTTGGATCAGTGATCCTTACGGCATTTTACATGACGCGTCAAGTGATTATGATTTTCTTCGGTGAATCACGATTAAGCACTGTTTCAGCTATTCAAGCTAAAATAAAGTTACCGATCAGTATGCGCTTACCACTTATCCTTTTGAGTATTGGTGGCACTTGGCTGCTTTTCTCTATCAATCCTTTGAGTGGGAGCGATAGCTGGCTCATGACGTTATTTGCTAGTGACTTTGAAAAGAATATTTCTCATAGTGTACATCTGACAGTGTCGATAGCTGCACTTCTCTTATCGATATCAGGAATCACATTTGGTTATCTGCGATTTAAAAATAATACACTAAGAGGCGAAGGTATAGGCTTGGTAAATTATATCAATCAACTGTCTCTCAATAACTGGTTTTTGGATCGTATATATCAGATTGTGTTTGTCAATGCTACATTAAAATTGGCAGAGCTATCACGTTACATTGAAGTACAACTTGTGGACAGGCTGGTTAATTATATAGGCATAGGTCATATTGTATTGAGTCGTGTCGTAGGATGGGGAGATCGATATGTGGTGGATGGGATGGTTCATTTGACCACTTCTGGAATTCATACAGTAGGCAAAATTGCCAAAAGTGCTCAAGGTGACAATGCACAAAGATATATCATGACAGCCTTGATAAGTATTATATTTATTGCGGGAATCTTGACTTATTATATTATTTGGGGAGGGTGAGCGACATAAATGAAGAAATGAATTGTTCTTATGGAGGATTAATTGGACTTCTTTAATATTGAAAATACAATTAGATGACAAAGAAGAAAACGATAAACATAGAGGGTGTCGAGATTTCTGTTCTAGCACAAGCTAACACAGATTATATTTCTTTAACAGATATGGCAAGAAGCCAACATCAAGAAGTTGTTATTATTAAATGGTTGAGCCTTAAAAGCACGATTGAATATTTAGGAGAATGGGAAGCACTTTATAACCCTAGTTTTAATTATACCGAATTCGGTATAATTAAAAATTCAGCAGGGAGTAATAGTTTTGTTTTATCAGTCAAACAATGGATTGCTTCAGTTAAACAAAGTTGCTATTATGCAAATGAAATCCCTTGTATCAAATGATATTTTAAAACCTTTGGAGGAATAATAGACAAAAAGATGAACAACATACTTTAAAAACTGCAACTCAAAACATGGGATCATCCATTCTAAATTATTTGATTTTTATACCATTGGTAGGGGTATTGGTAGTTCTGCTAGTACCGACTACATATAAGCTGAGCTATAAGATCATTGCTCTGACTGTTTCTTTGCTACAGGTACTGCTAGCTATCCTTTTGTGTTTGGAATATGTGAAAGGCGCTGAAGCTCCAGTAGGAGTGGATCAGTTGTCGCAATTTCAGTTTGTCACGAAGTTGGATTGGATTTCTATGAATCTGGGTTCTCTGGGACAGTTGTCTATTGACTATTTTGTTGGCGTAGACGGGTTAAGTGTGATCATGGTGTTCTTATCTGTGATCGTTCTTTTGGTTGGAGTGATTGCCTCATGGCAAGTGAGTGAGAAAGAAAAGGGATACTTCGCATTGTATCTTCTTCTGAATACTGCCATTATTGGCTGTTTCACAGCACTTGATATGTTTTTGTTCTACCTGTTTTTCGAGTTCATGCTGTTGCCGATGTATTTTCTCATTGGGATATGGGGTGGCACTCGAAGAGAATATGCGTCCATTAAGTTTTTCTTATACACTTTGTTGGGATCCGTACTTATTCTCATTGTGATGATTGGACTTTATAGTTCTGTGATTGATCCGGTTGCCACTGGAGCCATGATTGGTGAGCAGGATATCACAATTGTTCAGCAACTGCTTGCATCGGGAGCTATTGATCAGACATCGATGGTACACACATTTGATATGGTAGCGATGACCAATCCTGGCAACTATATTCCCAACAGTATTCTGGGATTTGTCAATGGAGGCATGTTGTTCGATATCCCTACCAGACTCATCGCATTTTTAGTGCTGTTTATAGGCTTTGCAATCAAAGTACCAGTCGTGCCCGTGCACACATGGCTTCCTGATGCACATGTGGAGGCATCTACGCCTATTTCGGTGGTACTGGCTGGGATTCTACTGAAGATAGGTGGATATGGTTTGATCAGAGCGGGTTATGCGATATTCCCTGATGGTGCCGTGTACTGGGCGTGGTTGATTGGCGGCTTGGGTGTGCTGTCGATTATTTATGGAGGTTTCAATGCATTGGCAAGTAAAGACCTGAAGCGATTAATCGCATACTCTTCCATATCTCATATGGGATTTGTTTTGTTGGGACTGGCATCCGTGACTATAGAGGGCGTGTCTGGAGCGATATATCAAATGTTCAGCCATGGCATTATCGCATCTGCTTTATTCTTGATCGCAGGAGTGCTGTACGATCGCACCAATGACCGATTGATTGAAAACTATTCTGGATTGGCTTCGAAGATGCCGAGATATACAGTTGTTGTGGTGATTACTTTCTTTGCATCGTTGGGACTACCTGGGTTTTCAGGTTTCATTGCCGAAATATTTGTTTTTCTGGGCGCATTCAAATCATTTACGGTGAATCAACTCCTGCCAAGATGGATGGCAATTGTAGCTACTTTTGGCTTGCTTTTAAGTGCTGCATATTATTTATGGACCATCCAGCGCATGTATTTTGGAAAGTTCATGGTTCGAGAAGAGAAGTGGAATGCCGGGCTGCATGACTTGACAACACGAGAATATGTGATGTTTGTCCCTTTGATCCTGATGATGTTAATATTTGGAATCTTCCCTCAACTTCTCTTGGATTTTACGAATTCGTCCATTGAGTATTTCGTCCACCTGGTCAACGAACAAGGATTAGATAATCTCCAAAAATTACTTAATCGATGATGTTGGTATTAGCGTCTAACACTTCAATTGCAGAGAAAGTCACGAATATAATTGACAAGCTTGTCGATTATATTCCAGAAGCACTTTTGATGGCATCGATTCTCCTATTGGTGTTGGTTGATTTGATTATAATCAAAAATGGAAATAAGAAAATAATACTGGGAGCTCTCTGTTTTGTATTGTTAAGCTCAGTGTTGGGATTTTTGATTTATCAAATGTCTTCTATGCCTGATATTACACTATTTTATGGTGTGAAGGTTGTATTGGTAGTTGCTACACTTGGATGTGTCCTGCTTATGATGCAAGATGAGCTAGTGAAATCAGGAGAACACTACACACTGGTTATCGGAGTATTGATGGGTAGTTTTTTTCTTATCAATAGTGAAACATTATTGACATTATATCTCTCATTAGAAGTGATGTCTATCAGTGCTTACATTTTGACAGTTCTTCGATTCAGCAAACAAAGTGCTGAGGCGGGTTTGAAATACCTGCTATTTGGAGCGACTTCTTCTGCCATTATGTTGTTTGGTATTTCATTGGTTTATGGATTTTCAGGTACTATAGTACTCAATCTTATCGATGTGGAAAGCATGATAGCGATGGTAGGAATCTTGCCAGTCGTGGTCGCATTTGGATTGGTGTCTATTGGCCTTTTTTTCAAAGTAGCGGCAGCACCTCAACATATTTGGAGTCCTGATGTTTATCAGACTGCCCACACTTCGGTCGTGGCATACTTCTCGATTGTACCCAAGATAGCCGGTATTATGGCGTTTTTAGTTTTACTTACGAATATACATTTGTCAGATACATGGGTGTCTATTTCGCTTACTGTCATTGCCATTATTACCATGGTCGTTGGCAATTTTGCCGCATTGTGGCAAAATGATGTAAAACGAATGTTGGCATATTCTTCTATCGCACACACGGGATTTCTGTTGATTTCGGTTATTGTCAATAGTCATACCGCATGGCAGAGTTTTGTCTTTTATATCATCATTTATATGATAATGAATATTGCTGCTTTTGCATTGGTGATGCAATTAGAAAAAGATACAAACACATTGAAAATAAGTGATTATGCAGGTCTGGGGAAATCAATGCCGCTCGTTGGAGTACTTTTACTTGTTATCTTTTTGTCCCTTACCGGTTTGCCTCCAACTGCAGGGTTTACAGCGAAGTTATTGATGTTCACGGCTATTTGGGAATCATATAGTATTTCCGGAGACCCGATGTTATTGAGCTTGCTTGTAGCTGGTGTATTGAATACAGTGGTAGCATTGTTTTATTATCTTAAAGTCCCCTACTTCATGTTCATCAGAAGTGATACACAAAAGGAGTTTGAATCACCTAAAAGACCTCAGCTGTTGAATTATTTTGCAGCTCTTTTGGTTTTCATGATTTTGGCACTATTCTTTAAACCAGATTGGTTGATGGAGTTAATTTATAGTATTAATTTTGAAGTATTAAATCTTCCTAAATGAGTGACTTCATCAAACATGAGTGCGGTATAGCCCTCGTAAGACTGCGAAAACCACTTTCTTATTACATAGAAAAGTACGGAACTCCTGCCTATGCCATGCACAAGATGTATATCTTGATGGAAAAGCAAAAAAATAGAGGACAGGATGGGGCCGGAATAGCCAATATCAAAATAGATCAAGAGCCAGGTTCACGGTATATCAGTAGGTACCGATCGATAGATACGAATCCAGTCGCTGCTATTTTTGATAAAATAGGTCGTAAGTATAGCAAAGCCAAGAAGCTTGGTGGAGATAAGTTCTATGATGACCGTTGGATTAAAAAAAACACGGCTTTTTCAGGTGAGTTATGGCTTGGGCATTTGAGGTATGGAACCCATGGCAAAAACAGTATCGAGACTTGTCATCCTATCATGCGACAAAACAACTGGAGAAGTAGGTCACTTGTAGTTGCTGGTAATTTCAATATGACCAATGTTGATGAGCTATTTGATATATTGGTAGACCTAGGGCAGCACCCCAAGGACAGAGCGGATACGGTAACGGTGATGGAGAAGATCGGTCACTTCCTCGATGAAGAGAATGAAGAAATTTACCAAAAATATAAGAATACACACAGCAAGCGGGAAATCACTGACCTGATCGAAAGCGAATTGGATCTACAGAAAGTCTTACAAAGAGCTTGTAAGGATTTTGATGGAGGATATGCGATGACTGGCATGACAGGGTATGGGGCGGCATTTGTGGCCCGTGATCCATCAGGGATTCGACCCGCTTATTACTATGCAGATGATGAAGTAGTCGTAGTGGCATCTGAGAAGCCTGCGATCAAGACTGCATTCAATATTGATTATGATCAAATCAAGGAGATAGATCCTGGTCATGCGTTGATTATCAATAAGTCTGGGGACTATGGGCAGTACCCATTCATCGACCAATTGGAGAAAAAATCATGCAGTTTCGAGCGCATCTATTTTTCAAGAGGCTCTGATCCAGATATTTACAATGAAAGAAAGGCACTGGGAAAAAATCTTATTCCACAAATCCTCAAATCAATTAACTACGATTTAAAGCATACGGTTTTTTCATATATTCCTAATACAGCAGAAACTGCTTATCTGGGCATGATGGAAGGACTCGAAGATTACCTGATGGAAAAGCGCAAGGAAGTCATTATTGATGGAAAGCCACATGTTGATTCTGTGGAGGATATTCTTTCTTTTAGGCCACGAGTAGAAAAATTGGTCATGAAGGATGTGAAGATGCGCACATTTATCGCAGGTGATGATAGTCGTGATGAGATGGTGTCTCATGTGTATGATACGACCTATGAAGTGATAGAAAAAGGGGTAGACACACTGGTGGTGATTGATGACTCCATCGTCAGAGGAACCACCCTAGAGAAGAGCATTTTAAAAATGTTGGATAGATTGGACGCTAAGAAAATAGTGATAGTCTCTTCAGCCCCACAGATTAGGTTCCCAGATTGTTACGGTATTGACATGTCTAAGATGTTTGAATTTGTTGCCTTTCGTGCACTACTGGAGTTGATTAAAGATACAGGGAAACAAGATCTACTCGATGAAGTTCGAGCGAAAGCCGAAATAGCACTAGAAACGGGAAAGAACTTCAATGAAGTGAATGCACTTTATGACGAATTCACCTACGAAGAAGTCTCAAATAAAATTGCTGAAATAGTCAAGCCCAAAGGAATGAAGGCAGAACTTGAGATTGTTTACCAAACAGTGGAAAATCTTCATAAGGCATGTCCCAATCATTTAGGAGACTGGTACTTCACTGGTGATTTCCCTACCAAGGGAGGAGTGAGAGTGGCCAATAAAGCTTTTGTCAACTTTATGCACGGAAAACTCGTAAGAGCTTATTAGGTAAAATGCTCTCCCATAATTGTAGATTGATAAAGAACAAATTTAGGTTACAAAGCGGGTACTTGGTGTATTTACTTACTCACTCATCTAACTGATCTATGGAATCTTCACCTCAGCAATCTTATGACGAATACCTACTTTTAATTGACCCAGGTCAGGATACTGTAAAAGAAATAATCGAGGAAAGGGATTATTTTGTGGGGAATTATCAAAGTGATTATAGCGTAAGCCTTAAACCATATATCACATTACTTCGTGCGGTGACTTTAGCTGATTCAAACCAGAGCAAAGAACTTATACGGGTAATTGATGATATGTCAAAACGAATGAAAAAATTTCAATTATGGCTGAATGGTTATAGTATTTTCAGAGGCACAAATGATCTATATATCAATGTGATGAACAAGATGAAAATCAGTTCTTTTATCGGAGATTTTAGAAAAAGAATAAAACAAGAGCCTGTAGATAGCTTGGGTAATGTGAATCTTGTGGAAGAATCTCACATAACCTTGGCTAGTAAAATTGATCAGAATGAACTTGATAGGCTTGTTAAGGAATATGAGTACCGTCCTTTTGAAAAAGAATTTTGGGTGAAATCTCTCGTGCTGCTTAAGCGGAGAGTAAACATGAGTAGCTCAAGAATTACCCATTTTAGCAAATTCAAAGAGTTTAGATTAGTTTGATTTATTACGGAGTCTAATATTTGGGAGGGTATTTATCTTCTTGAAGTGGGCAAACACTAAGTTGTAGACAATTACTTCTTTATACTTTCTACATATTTCAGCGTTATAAAGAGGTTCGTGCCTGCACACCGAAGTGTTGTGCCACGCAGGCGTGAGGAAAGCACCTAAGAAAGATTTAGTTTATTGACAGACGCTAATTGACACTAGGAATTTTCTTTCAATCCCCGCATCATCTTATTAGCGAATACAAAATCATTGAGCTCTTCTACGTCTGAATCAACGATGTTTTGATTGTTGCCTTCCCATAATTTATTTCCTTTATAGAGAAACAAGATATTGTCCCCAATCTCCATAACAGAATTCATGTCATGAGTAACTACGATAGTGGTGATGTCATATTCTTCTGTGATCTCTTTGATCAAGTTATCAATGAGGATAGAAGTCTGTGGGTCAAGCCCAGAATTGGGTTCGTCACAAAATAGATACCTGGAACTATTGACAATGGCACGTGCGATCCCAACACGTTTTTTCATCCCACCACTAATTTCAGAAGGCATTTTTTTATTGGTGTCTTCGAGACCTACACGCTTCAGACAGAAGTTTACACGATCAAGCTTCTCATCCAATGGCATTTTGGTCAATATATCCAGCGGAAACATGACGTTCTGCTCTACATTCTTTGAGTCAAAAAGTGCGCCTCCTTGGAAAAGCATACCTATTTCACGTCTAATTTCTGTCTTGACTGTTTTATTTGCCGTGGTGAATTCTCTGTTGTCATAGAGTACTCTTCCCTCATCAGGCTGTGTAAGCCCCACAATACATTTCAGTAGCACACTTTTCCCAGTGCCACTGGCTCCTAAGATGAGATTGGTTTTTCCCTGCTCAAATTTACCCGAGATTCCATTGAGAATAGGTGTACCATTATAAGCCTTATGAATGTTTTCAATCTCAATCATAGTAATAACTGGGCTAGAAAGTAATCAGCAAAAAGGATCGCAATCACGCTGGTCGTCACCGCTTGTGTACTGGCGATACCTACTTCCAATGCCCCTCCAGAAGTATAAAACCCTTTATAAGAAGATATAGTAGATACCAGGAATGCAAACACGAAAGATTTAATCAAAGCAAACATTACAGTGAATTCGTTGAAGTCAAACCGAATACCATAGATGTAATCTGTGGGTGATATGATCCCAGCAAGACTTCCAACCAGGTATCCTCCCATGATAGAAAGTATGCCGGCAAGGATGACCAACAAAGGATACATTAATATAGAAGCAATGACTTTTGGTAGCACTAAATAAGAACTTGAATTGATACCCATTACTTCCAAAGCGTCTATTTGCTCTGTAATACGCATCGTGCCAAGCCCACCCGCCATACTAGACCCCACTTTTCCAGCAAAAATAATCGCAATTATTGTTGGTGCCAGTTCGAGAATTGTCATATCTCGTACTACTAGGGAAATCACATAGTCTGGAATCAATGGATTGATAAGATTATATGCCGTTTGTAAAGTAGTCACAGCCCCCATAAAGGAAGAAACGATGGCAACCAATATGATGGAATTTACACCTATTAATGAACACTCTTCAATGGTTAATTTGAAATAAGTCGAAAAGGATTCTCTATTAATAAATAAAGAACCTAGAAACATGAAATACTTTCCGATATTAGCAATGAACATGTATTGCGGTTTGTCTTTTGAGGATAAGTGAATAAATTGTTCTCATTCTTTCCGTCTTTGACGGTTTCGAAAGATAACATCTTATATCATAAAGTAAAATTATTAGCATCAACATGGGAAAATTAGCGGTGATTACTGGAGGAACAAAAGGCATTGGAAGAGCTATTGTACATCGATTTGCTCAAGAAGGCTTTGACATTGTTGCCAGTGCTAGAGGAGGGGCTGATCTTTTAATTTTAAAGGAATTAATAGAAGAGCAATACAAAGTGAAAGTACATGTAAGTCCAACAGATATGTCGGACAAAGATGAAGTGATTGCTTTCGGAACTTTCATTAGAAACCTATCAGGACAAGTGGAGGTATTGGTCAACAATGCAGGGGTATTCATTCCTGGTCAAATTATTGATGAAAAGGATAATGCACTTGAGCAAATGATCGAAACCAACCTTTATGGTGCCTATCATTTGACCCGTGTCCTAATTGATGATATCATCTCTAATGGTAGAGGTCATATTTTTAATATGTGTTCCACAGCCAGCATCATGCCCTATGAAAATGGTGGATCTTATTGTATTTCGAAATATGCACTTTTAGGAATGACCAAAGTGCTCCGAGAAGAATTGAAATCTCACAACATCAAAGTGACTGCTATCTTACCTGGGGCAACTTATACAGCTAGTTGGGAAGGGTCTGATTTGCCAGAAGAACGATTCATGAAAGCTGATGATGTTGCCAGTGCAGTGTGGGGTGCTTATGCAATGTCAGACAGTACTGTGATAGAAGAGATATTGATGAGACCTCAGCTTGGGGATATTTAGTTTAGTTGGACAGTTGGACAGTTAGACAGTTAGACAGTTGATAGTCGATAGTTGATAGTCGATAGTCGATAGTTGATAGTCGATAGTTGATAGTCGATAGTTGATAGCCGATAGTTGATAGTCGATAGTTGATAGTCGATAGTTGATAGCCGATAGTTGATAGTTGATAGCCGATAGTTGATAGTCGATAGTTGATAGTCGATAGTTGATAGTTGATAGTCGATAGTCGATAGTTGATAGTTAGATAGTTGATAGTC
>Ga0209634_1003744_pt1 | contig 10159 bp, 7 predicted proteins | sample LinPmetageLP40_FD_184043 | JGI IMG/M metagenome (GOLD analysis project Ga0209634, IMG submission 184043) | Marine viral communities from the Pacific Ocean - LP-40 (SPAdes) (version 2) | ecosystem: Environmental > Aquatic > Marine > Oceanic | place: Pacific Ocean | collected 2010-08-26 | reverse complement strand
GCAGATGCAGAACTTTAGGAGTAAATTATGCTTATAGAAAATGCAAAATATGTACAGTTAGATGGACAGAATACAGCAATTTTAGTTACTATAGATGGGTTGTATTCATCCGTACCACTAGACCCTGACAACAGACACTACCAAGCAATCCTTGAGTGGGCAAAGATAGATGGCAACACAATAGCTGAAGCAGACTAAGGATGAAAATGAGTATGCAACCTGAACTAAAAGTACAACTAGAATTAGATGCACACGAAAAAGAATGTGCAATCCGTTATCAAGCAGTCAATGATAAATTAGAAGCACTAGACAAAAGAATGTGGCGAATAGAAGCTATGTCTATGGTGGGAACTTTAGGTGTGGTAGCTTTGGTTGTCGCAATAGTAATGAAATAGGATTAGAGTATGGCAGAAACTGATACAACTTTAGAAACAGAACCAGTAACAAATATTCAAGATACAGTTCAAAAAAGAGCAGGTGCTGGTCAATTACCTACGGGTACTGGATTTACCCCCGTTGTACAAAAAGTTAAAGAAGATGAAGAAATATTACAAACTCCCACAGCTATAGATACTGCATTAAAAGCTACTCCAACACAAGTACCTACTACGGATTTAGATGTTACAGTTCCTTCTGCACAAAATGCAGAAAAGTATACAGCCAATTCTGTATCAGGAACTCCTGAATCAGTAGCCGCACAAGGCAAGCTATCTTCTGAATCTGTTATAGGAGATGTTATAGGAACAGTAAGTTCTAACTCTTTGTCAGAAGCTGCTCAGGGAACAGTATCTCAAGAGTCAACTGTCAAATATCAACTAGAACAACTATTTTCATCTTTTGAAGAAGGTAAAACTTTACCTGCTTGGGCTGCTCCTGCAGTCAGACAAGTTGGTGCAATAATGCAATCTAGGGGTTTAGGTGCGTCTAGCATGGCTTCAGCCGCTATAACTCAAGCCATCATGGAATCAGGTATACCAATAGCCAAATCTGATGCAGATAGATACGCACAGATGGATATAGCTAATCTTACAAATCAACAACAGTCTGTTATGCAAAATGCCATGACCTATGCGGCTATGGATAAAGCTAATCTTGATGTTCGTACACAAGTTGCAGTCAACAATGCTAAGTCATTTTTAACTTTAGATTTACAAAATTTATCTAATGAAGAGAAGATGGCAGAGATAGACTACGCAGGCAAGCTACAAGTTCTTACATCTAATCAGGCAGCTTCAAATGCTTCAGCACAGTTTAATGCTCAATCACAAAATCAAGTTGATCAGTTCTTTGCAGAATTAGGGGCCCAATTAGAAACAAACAATAAAAACCGTAAGGCTGCCCAAGACCAATTTAATGCAGATGAAGCTAATGCGATAGCACAATATAATGCTACTTTGTCTGATTCTCGTGAAAGATTTAATGTAAATATGTCCACGCAGATAGCACAAGCAAACGCTGTGTGGCGTAGAGAAATAAACACAGCAGAGACTGCTAATCAAAATGCGGCCAACCAACAGAATGCTCAAAACTTATTGGGTATGACACAACAATCTCTTGATGCTTTGTGGCAAAGGTACAGAGATGAAGCAGGTTGGGCGTTAGATATAGCACAGAGTCAAGAACAAAGAAACCATGAAATAGGTTTGTTAGGTATGGAAATTGACTCTAACTCCTCTCTGTATGAATTACAAAGTGATGCTACATTTAGTACGGAGTTAGGTAAAGCTGTTTTGAACGGTGTATTTCAAGTTGGTAATACATATGCTAAGAAGAATTTTTAATAGAGGTTAAATTATGGATACAATGTGGAAATGGTTAACAGGTGCGTGGGATACGGTATCAGGCACAGTTGGAGATGCCTATACGTCTGTGGCAGAAAGTGCTGTGGGTGAAGCTGTTGGAAGTGCTTATGACTATGTGACGGGAGACTCAAATGTAGATTCTGGTTATATGGATCATCCTTACTATTTTGATACATCAAATAAGACTACATCTGCACTAGGAGCAGCATTGGACTTTGCAGGTGGTTTTATGGCAGTAGCCGCACCCAACGATGGCAGACCAATACAACATGCCCAAGCAAATTTAAGAAACATAAGTGGAAGAAGTGGTATAAGAAGTCCTAAATTTAAAGCTGGACAAAGTGATCTAGGCTTTACACCAAGAGTAAATGACGCTATAATGAAAGTAAACGGGGGTAAGAATCCCTCTATTCAAGCACTCGTTGAACAAATGAGATCATATAATGGTTCAGGTAGAACAATTAATTTAGCCAGCTACGGTAGCATTTCTGTAGGAACTAAAACTAAAAAGCCATCTTTTGCTCCTAAATACTACGGTGGAAAATAAATATGACAGATACTATACCTTCTATAAACGTAAAAAACAGATCAGCAGGTGGTGGAGATAACTTTAACAAAGCTCCTCCCGGATGGTCTCTTACTCAACCCAAAAGTAAGTGGGCGTGGGAAAAACCCCCTGTACATTCTAGTCCTGCACAAGCAGTTGATTCTATCATAGACAGACTAGAGATGCCTGAAGTAAGAACTCAGATGGAAAAATTAATGATTGCAGGCATATCTATACAAGAAATAACAAACACTATTGCTATGGGTGGTTTTAGTCAAGGACACTTTACTCCCGATGTAGCAGAAATAATAAAAGGACCTATATCTGTCTATCTTATGTCTATAGCTGAAGAGGAAGACATACCAGTGCGAGGATATAACACAGAAGATGGAATGTATTCTATGGATGAGGGTATCGATGATCAAACTCTTATGAGCCTTATGGAAAAGAGAAATCCTGATTTGTACAAATACATAGCGTCTCAGGCAGAAGAAATAGAGGAAGAGCCTGAACCTGAAACTGTAGTAGAAAAAGGTTTCATTGCTATAGCTCCTGAAGAAGTGCAACAAGAGGAAATAGTTTAATGGGATTAAATGTAGGAAGTTTTTTTAAAAATGCTGTTAAAGGTGCTGCCCAACAGTATAATCAAAACGTTGGTTTTCAAAGAAAAAAAGAAGCTGACGAAGAAGCTGCCATTTCTGCTTCTGCAAGAGATTTTGCAGGTAGAAAAGAATTAATACAAAAAGAAGCAGAGTGGAAAGCTTTTTATAACAAATCTGTACCTGTAAAAGATGATACTAAATATTCTGCGTCTTATGCTGTAACTAATGACAGTTTTAACACTGACGCATTTAAACAAAAAGTAAAAGATTTAGGGTACGAAAAGTTTTTTAGGAATGGTAGAATATATGTACCTAGAGGTGCTAACTTTGAATCGGGTAACGATCAAGCAAAAAGAGAAGATACATACACTCAAATGTCAACAGTGCTATCTCCTAAATTTTTAGAATTATTTAAAGAAGATCAAACTCTCTCAAATACTATGGTAACTAGTTTAGCTGATGCTTGGCAAAACAATTTAGTATTAGAAGAAGACAAAACAGCAAACGGTAAAAAAGTTTATACATTTAAAAAATCGCAGTGGGCAACTATTAGTAAAAACCGTCAACTTGCCGCACTAGTAGCACAGAGAATTGGTACATCAGTAAAAGAACTAGATAAATTTATAAAAGAAACTGGTGACTATTCCGATGGCTCAGGAACAATGTATGAGTTTAGCGATGATAAATTTGCAATAGGACCTAACGATTTTTTTAGAAATAAAGATATTGATGGAAGAGCAATTTTTGGTAATAAACAAATTGATATTTTAAAACGTATAGCTCCTAGAACTCCGGGTATTGATTTAACCAGCCCTATAAAAATTTCTACTGTGGCTAATGAATTAAATATCTTTGCTAAATCGCAAGGGACAATTTTAAACAAAGAGGGCAAACCAATACAGAAGGTAACTGCTGGGGAAATAGTTGATGCAATAGCAGTTGCTATTCCTTTTTTATCAACAATTCAAAACCCATCGAGTATGAATAATGTAGAAATGACACAGAAAGTAAAAGATAAATTACAATCATTAGGTGTTAGCCAAAACTTATACAACGATCCTCAAGTACTATTAAAAATACTAGGCAATGCTTTGCCTGCTACATTTAGATACCAAGCAAATCTTCAATTTGATTTATCTGGTAAGATTGACTTAAAACAACAAGGTCTTTTAAAACGATTAGTTGGAGGTAGTGACCCTCTTGCAAGTATAAAAATAAAACGTGATTCAGCAGCAAATTTAGAAAGCGATGCTACACAAGTTACTTTTTTAATAGACGGAGGAGCAGAATCTGGAGCTTCGGCATCTATACCTAGAACTATATCTGCTTTTGGAGGTGTAGTAAATAGTTTAATGAAAACAGGTTTAGAATCTTTAGGTGGCGATCAAAAAATGTTTTCAAGATTTGGAAGGTTGTTTCAAGCTCATCAAGAAGAATATAACGCTGCTATGAATAGTGCTGATGATAAAGGCAAAAATAAAAGAATAAAAAATGCTTTGTTAAAATTTTACGCTACTCGAATGACATTTAGATTAGCTGCTGATATTCAAAACACAGGTGGAACTCAAGCAGGACCTAGAATATCTGATGATGACGTAGCTAGAATACAAGAAGGTTTGCAACTATTATTTTTAAACGATGATAACGCCTTAAGGGCAATATCGGCAGCTATACAAGAAGATGCAGAACGAAAAAGAGTAATTTTTAATGGTCTTATGTCTGCAGATGTTAAGGAAGTAGCTGCTGCACAACTTATGTCAATATCGGCAGCTATACAAGAAGATGCAGAACGAAAAAGAGTAATTTTTAATGGTCTTATGTCTGCAGATGTTAAGGAAGTAGCTGCTGCACAACTTATGTCAAATATGGCAGGGGGTGATATTGTTAAGAGTGTTTTTGATATAAGCAGAAAATATAAAGATAAGCTTAGTACTAGTAAATTTGGAAGTAAAGAAGGTTTAGTTTTACGAGGATTTGGTAGTGTAAAAGAAATTGTGCCAATTAACATTGATGGCAATAACGATCCAAAAGAGAAAAAAGAAAAAGATAACGAATTTGTATTGGGAGGATAACAGTACATGGCTGAGAATGTACAAACACAGTTTGGTAAAGTATACAAAAGGTTAGAACAGAAAGATAAACCTTTTGATTATAGTTCTGTATCTATTACAGATTTACCTGCTGCCGAATTAGATGCACGTTACTTTAGTGGAAAAGTAAATAATGCCAATGCTTTCAGGCAAGGAATGGACACTGCTACGGGATACAAAAGTGCTACATCCTATTATGACATGTATGTAAATGCTCAAGGACCAAACAGACAAAAATTAACAAAAGAAGAATTAGCAAATGCAATACAGCAGAACATGAAGGGAACAGAAAATTTAGGCTTTCTTAAAAGTGAAGATGGTAAAGTAGCTGTAGAAAGTTTAGATGATTCTCCTGTTAGACAATTTAGTTCAGATATGACCTACGAAGATAAGTTAAAGGCGTTGGTAGCAAATCAAGGTACTAAAGTTGTAATGCCTGATGGTAGACTAGGAGTGCTACCTATTGTAAAACTTCTAGGGCAGTTTGATCCTCCACCATACAAGCCATCTCCAACAGAAGCATTTTTTGGAGTAGATGAACAAAATAAACTCCGTCTTAAAAATATACCATTTGAGGTAGACCAAGAAAAAACACTTATTAAAGATACTGGTACAAAAGAAATTGTTACACAACCTGCTAAGACAATCTACCCTCTATCCGATAAGTCAGGAAAAGGTGCAGTTGTCTATGATTTTAATGAAAGAGTTGTATCTTTTAAGGCAATGCTAGACAAGTACACATCTCTGAATCAATATCAAAAATTAAACATACTCAAAGCTCAAGCAAGTGGAGAACTTAGTAAAGTTGCAGGTGCAGGTCAGTTAGGTAAAGATACCGTAGCAGGGGTGGGTAACCTAGCTCTGTGGGGTATGGAAGCTATTACTAATGTAGCCATTGACACTGCAAACTTTTTTAGTTTTGATGAAGAGTTTAAAGACCCAAAAGATAATCCCACTCAAAAAAATGGTGGAGTTGATTTTGGACACATAAACTATGCGGCAGAAACATTCTCTCAAAATACAGGAGTGTCACAAGCTACATCTGATCTTATATTTAGATGGAGTCCTAGTATAACTGAGACTGCTTTAAAAGAACTTGCTGGTGGTGCTGTTATAGCAGGACCTTTCCAAGCAATTAAAGTTGGTCGTTACTTTTTAAAAGACAAAGCTTTTAGAGATTTTGTTAAAAAGAACTATGGAGGAGTAGGTTTAGACTTTGAAGAATCTTACGCAAGAGCAATACAAGCAAAGAAAACTCCTGCTGTGTTAATAAGGGAACATGTTAATGATAGCACTAAAATAAACTCAATAGCTTATAGGAATTGGAAAGCAAATGGAGTTATGAATTCTATACAAAGAAGTGCTGAATATAGGAAATCATTTGAAGGTAGCAAAACTGCTCTTGCTGATATGGAAATAGTAGATGCTAGAATAATTTCACTTAAAAAAAGACAAGTTAGTTTAGAAAATAAAAGAAGCATAGATGATAAATGGGAAAAGGCTTATCAAAATGCTACTAACGAGCTAGAAGATCAAATCAGCTATAAAAACTCTTTGTTTATAAGAAATTTTATACCCCAAGACCTAAGAGAAGCTCTTGCTACAGAAGCTGGCATATCATATGGTATATCCCTACTTAAAAACACACAGCAATCTTATTTTCCTGATTCAAGTGCTACTATGTTTGAGATAGGAGGAGTTGTGTTAGGCAATTATTCTACTGCAAAAGTATCCAATAAAGCTATGGGAGTTTTAAATTCTGTGTCTTCAGCTAAAAGTTTACCTGAAGGAGTAGCTAAACTATTTAAAAGTTTATTTATATCTACTAAAGAACAAAAGGCAGATAAGTTTTTAAGACTATTAGGTGGAACTAACCCTGAAATGGCAGCTCGAATGGAAGCAGGCATACTTAGAGCAGAAGAGATAACAACTAAAATATTAGATATGAAAGACAGGAACGGTCAACCTTTAATAACAGAACCTGATATAATAGTTAACACTTTGGCTAACATATCTACTTTGGACATACTAAGATCAAAGGCAGGACAACTGGGTGATAAATTATCCGTAAAAGGCATGGATACGTTAAACCACGAGTTTCAAAGGTTATCTGAAAATATAGTTACACAAAGCGAATTAAACACACAGTTAGCAATAGCAGTCAGAGAGCTAAACAAATTAAGATTTGCTCCCGGCACTGACCCTAGTATTAAAAATTTTGCTGAGGGGTTAGAAAAATATTTAAGAAATTCTCAATCTCAAGTAACAGATCAAATTGCACATTTCACTAAGGACATAAATGATACTCAAGCGTTTATGCTAATGGAAGCATCAGGAGTAAAACTTACAGACACACCGGGAGCTTACACTGACTACGAGACTGCTCTTGAATCTTTAGGTACTTCAAGGGCAGAATTAATGAGAGGTCTTGGGTATAATGAGCAACAAATTATAAAGGCAACTAATGATAATTTAAACCAATTTAGATTAGCCACACTAGAAGGTGCAAACAAGGCACAGATAGCTATAGATACTTTACCTCAAGAGATTGGTAAGAATGTATCAACATCTTTTATAGGCACTAAGAAAAACAATTTTGAACTTGCATCTAAAAAATACACAGACTTACGGGCTGCTAATCAAACTTCAGAAATGGATTTTTCTCCTATATATGATCAATACCTAAACGGTATAGAAGAAACTGTGCTACAAGGAAGTAATGCGGCAAAAGCTATGGCTGGAACTAAATTAGCCACTGTTATTGAAGGTAAACTAGGAAATGTATTTCAAGAAGCAGCAAGGAAGATGTTTAAATCAAACCCTAAGTTAACACCACTTGTAGATAAAGTAAAAGAAATATATCCTGATGCTAGTGATCTACAAATATGGACTGTGTTGAAGAACGGAAATGCTGAAATAGGTTTTGATGGCATAGCTAATCTAAAACTACCAATTAACTTTGCAGATTATCAACTTGTTCTGTCAAGTTTATCTGCACAAACTTACAAATTTGGGTCAACAAGACAAGCATTACCTGTAAAAGAAATAAAAAAATTAATGATGGATACAGCAGAAAATGAGAATACAGGTTTTAAAATAGGGTTGTTACAGCCAGACGGAGGTACTTCTGTAGGAACAGATGTAATGGATGGTTTAAAAGACGCCAACGCCACTTGGCAAAATACTTCTGCAATATATGAATCTGGCATAGGTAAGAAATGGGCAAACTATTCTAAAACAAAACTTTCAGGGGGTATGATTAAATACGGAAGTCTTGATCAAGACCCTGTAAACTGGTTTGCAACAGAGATTGCATCAAGGAAAAATATAAGCAAACCTGAAGGGGTAACTTCTTTTAATAACATGTTTTCTGAAATGGCAAGTGTGTACGGTGGTAAACTTGTAAGTAGTGCTGATGAGATAGGTGGCACTCCTGCTAGGTATGAGTTTATTGCAGGTGATGTTGGAACACAAACCTTTAAGAAAAATTGGATTGATCAAATGAAATATCATGTTTTAACCGAAACTCAGTCGGGTAAGAATATGATGAAGTTACACGCTGATCCTAAATTAAATAAACAATTCTTAACTCAAGGAGAGATAACAGAAGGTAGGATAATCTTAGACTATAGAGAAGAAGATGTTATGAATTTAATAAAACACATGAAACAAGCTAAGATGCGTGATTCTGAAACAAATCAATTAGTAGATATGTTTAATGATAACGACATTCAAGAGATATTTGATTCAATAGGTATAGAACAACTGGCTTTGAAAAGTGATATTGCTAGAAAAGCAGTGAGTAATGTTAAAAAAATAGTTACAGAAAAAGTAGAAAATATAAGAACAGGAAAAGGCTTGGAAGCAATTGAAGTTAAGGCTCAGATGAAATTAGCTGAAAAATATGGTGCTGATTTAAATCCTGACTTTGTATTTTCTCAAGCACAATTAGGAGAAACAGGACTTGCTAATTTAGATAGGGTAAGAACAGGATACATAAAAGGTTTGGTGGCAAATAAAAGTCTGTCTATTGCTGATAGAAAATTAAAAGTACAACAATATGACAGATTTGTTGCAGGACAATTTATGGAAAAACTTACATCTGTATCCCAAGAAAAGATTATGGGCAAACCTAGTTTGTCTTTAGACATGACTTCAAGCACTACTTTAGATAATGTTCCACTTAAAATAAATCCTAAAGCATTATTAGATGGTATATCAGGAGGACCTATGTCTCAAAAAGATGGGTCAATAAAAGAACTTCTTACAAGAGGTGCTGATGGTGTTCTTGATAGTACGGGTAAACCTATTGATCCCAATCAATTTTATGAGGACATGGTTACAATTGCCGAACTAGTTGCAGGTAAAGAGCCTACAAACATAGGAACTATAGGTATAACTGGAATACCTACTGGTTTATCTGTAGAATCATACATAAGTAGAGTGTATTCTGTTGCTCGTGGTGTTGTCAGTTTAAAGTACTTAATGACAGAAGCTGTGCTACAAACAGCAAGAGTACAAAAGTTTAACGCTTTCCAAGCTTTAATAAAAGACCCAGAGATAGCTAGACTTGTTGTTAAAGCTATAAAGACAGGTAAGCCACTCAAAGGTGATGATGCTGTATTGTTTGATCAATTGCTATTAAGTGCTGTTGCTAAACAGAGTGTTAAGTATGCTTCTACTGAAGAAGCTTTAGCATCTTCTAGACCTGCAGTTGGTCAAGAAAAGACTTTGTTTGAAGAAGGCAGAGAAAAACAAGACCTGATGGCTAGGCAGAATTTAATTGAAGGTGCAGGAGATACTGTTATGAAAGTAAGTCCGGGGGATGTTCCTACTATGACTCCTTTTGGTACACTCACAGGTAAATATAATGTTCAACCTTTTATAGAGGGAGTAGAAACAGGAGTAGATAAAATAGGCAGTCAAATGCAAAAATTATTTGAAAACCAACTAAAGCAGGGTTCACCTGTAAATTTTTAAGGAGAATAACTAATGAAAATGTACAATAATGGTCAACGTAAAGGTATGATGTATGGTGGTGGTGCTACCCCAAGAAAGCCTATGATGTACGGTGGCATGGCTAAAAAGAAAATGAACATGGGTGGACTTGCTGATCAA
>Ga0209634_1003741_pt1 | contig 10164 bp, 3 predicted proteins | sample LinPmetageLP40_FD_184043 | JGI IMG/M metagenome (GOLD analysis project Ga0209634, IMG submission 184043) | Marine viral communities from the Pacific Ocean - LP-40 (SPAdes) (version 2) | ecosystem: Environmental > Aquatic > Marine > Oceanic | place: Pacific Ocean | collected 2010-08-26 | reverse complement strand
TGTCCTCTACAATGCGCACCCATACGTTCTACCGGTCTGCCTTCATGTACTGAACCATCTAAGTAAATAACGTAGTGATAACCAATATCACTCCAACCTCTAGCTTTATGCCATGATCGAATATCTTCGACTGTAGTAGGTCTCCCTTCTGGAGTTGCCGTGCAATGTACAATTGCTTTACTTATCTCTCTCATTTTAATTAACTCTTGTTGTTTTAATTCTTTTTGTTTTTATGTATTTGCTTTTTTTCTTTTTCTTTTTTTTCTTATCATCTTGTATACCTAAATCCCACTTGTTCCAACCTCCAAGTAAAGCTAATTTTTGATATAGCTCTAAGTCCTCTGTTATTATTGAATTTACATTTTGAACTTTTTTAACAGCTCTATCTACAGGTAAGTTTGTTAAAGCACTTATTGTTTGACCAGCAGCTAAAATAGCTGGATTGTTTATATCTAAACCAGCTTTTCTAATTTCTTCTTTTTCAAAATCTAATATAGAGCCGGCTTGTTCAAGTCTTGAAATTTTAGAAGATATAGGTGGTGATATTTTAAGAATAGTTACTGCTGTATTTCTATATTTAGGATTTTTCTTTTGAGATTCTTTATATATTTTAAGCGCAAAGTTTTTAAGTGTTGCAAAAGCAGCGCCATATAAACCAAGACCTCTTAGTATAGAATCAGCCATACCATTTGCAACATTAGCATATTTACTTCTTACTTTTTCATCATCGTCATCGTCATTGAAAGCCAAAGCAAAAACAGCTTGTTGTAAAGCGTTAAATATAACATTTTGAAGAACCATGTAGTAAATAATCTTAGATACATTCTCTTTATCGTCTCCTCGGCGATTCTTAAGGTCTAGGGCTGACTTTTTTATTATTCTTGCATACTGAGATGGTGTGTTAGCAAAAGCTAATATAAACCTGCCTATTGGACCCGCTTGTTGTTGGCTAATTTTATCAGGTCTACTAGACTGTTGAGACTCTTCTGCTTTTTCTCTAAAATCTTGAAATGCTTGTTTTTCTGCTGCAGCTTTACCAACGCCATCTTTTATTAAAGAATTAACTCTATTTCTATAAAAAGTAGAACCACCAGCCGCTATAGCAAAACTATCTGCCATTTGAGTAGGTAAAAAACCAGCTTTAAGTATTTTGTTAATAACACCCGTAGGCCCGTTTTTCTTTGCTTCTTCAGCCAAGTCAGCTTCGTTAACATTCATCTTTAAACCTTGCCTTCTATTAAGTAGAAAGTCTGAATTAAATAACATTTTAAAATCAGACCAATATTGTTTTTGATCTGCAAAAGCTTTACCTGCAGCAAAAACGTTGTTATCAGACCAGTTAATGAAATTAACAGTAGATAAAAGCTGTAAAACAGCTGTTCTAGTATTGAAAAACATTATAGCTCCAATAGATCCATTTACCCAATTCATCAACTTGGCTGTGTTAGTGTCTGGTCCAAATTGTTTATTTTTACCACTCTTCATTCTTTCTAAAGAGTTTTCTATAGCTATTCTATATTCTCTACCATAAGCTGCTTCTAACTTATTTAAGTTTTCTTTACTAAAAATTATATCAACATTATTTTGCCAAGGTTGTAAGTAAGCTTCTCTTTTAGTTGTGTTTAAAGATTCTAAAAGATCTGTTGTTATACTACCGGTAATCCAAGCTTCATTAGGCTTTGCATAACCAAAACCAAAACTTACACTTTTAACCTTATTAGCAAAACTTTTTAAATCTTTGTTTGAATTTACATAATCAACTAAAAATTTTTGTTCTGAAGCAGATAAACCTGGTATTTCTTGTTTTGTTGCATCCCATATATATACTCTTACAGCTTGTTCTTTTGTAAACTCACTATCTTTTATATTTTTTCTAAGATTTTTTGGTATTATATCAAACTGTTTTTTAATAGCTTCATATGTTTTTGTAATCTTAGCTCGCTCTGTAGTTATTCTAGCTTCAGCCTTAGCGTATGGATCAAATAAATTCGTCTGCATCCACTTCATTTGCTTATTACCAACTTCACCTTTACCTAGCATGTAGTACATAAGACCTGCAAAATCATCAGCAGAGGGTGGTATAAAAAACCTAAACTTTTTATTTTTTTGTCCACGTATTCTAGCTGTAGCGTCACTTATTGTTTCAGAAGCGGCTATGCTAGTTTTGTTTTCAATTATTTTATTAATTTCTTTATATAAAGGAGAATCTTTTTCAGAAGTAACACTTAGTTTTCTACCTCTTGAATCTATTTTAAAGTCCGTTGCTATAGTTCCAGTTTCAGGATTTATTACAGAAACTAAATTATTAGGATTAATTCCTCCATTTTTACCAAAAACTACTTCATTAAAATATCTTACAACCCAAGACCCTGGATCTTTGATATTAAAAACATCAGGCATTTTATCTTTTAAATCACTTTCATTTAATTTTTTATTATCAACACCACTAATACCTATAACTTTGTAGTTGTCTTTTAAAAGTTGTTTAAATTTTATAAAATCTTTTAATCCTTTTTCTATGCCTTCTTTATTTTTAGGATATTTTTCAGAAATATCTTTAGCAGCTTTCATCAAAAATTGATAAGATAAAGCATTTTGTAAAGCATGTTCAAAATATAATTTTTCACCTCTTTTTAAAACTGTTTTATCAAAATATGATAATTCTGCACCTAGTCTTTGGATATGTGAAGGTTCATTTTGAGAAGCTTCTAAAATGTGAAGTATTGGAGTAATATTTTCAGAATCTTCAGCTATCATTTCAAAAAGCTCTTCCCAAAATAAATCAAAATTATTAGTATTTCTTTTATTATAGAACATAAAAGAGTCTATTGATAAATTTTTTACATCACTATTAGTAAATCTGTGTTTTGCATATTCAAAACCTTTACTTCGAACACTTAAAGCACTCATTTCTTTAAATCTTTTTATAAGCACTTGTTCAATTGGACCTATTTTTTTACCTTTTTTGAGAATATCTATTTTTCTATTTATTAATTGACTTCTGTTTAATAAGCCAGGATATTTTTTTTCAAATCTAGGTATTAATTTTGACTCCACCCAGTCTGCGTATATATTAGCTTTTTCTATAGTGTCTATTTTATAAAAATTACTTTCTTGACCAAGAGCTGTTGCTAGTTCAGTTATAGAAAACTTTCTATTCATATCTAAGTCTAAAACTCTAGCAACTTCTTTAGTTGTTTGATCTGAATCTATAAACTCTCTTTTTTTAGCAACTTCAGGCTCTTGTATAGTTTCCATTATAGCATCAAAACCTAGCTCTTGAGCTAACATCCTAACTATTGCATCTTTTCTAGTACCCCTTGTAGAACCTCCAACATTTGGATTAAAGAAATAATCTAAAAACTCTTCTCTATTTATGTTCTTTTTTCTAAATATACGCTCACCTTCAGGTGTTTGTTCTCTTTTTTGTTTACCGTCTTTGTCTAAAACAGCTTCTCTAAAAGGCGCAAAACTTTGATTTAAAGTTTGTTGAGGAATAGCGTCATATAAAGCTTTCCAGTTTTCTCTTAAAAAATTCCTGTATTCATCTCTTGTTTTAAAAACATTTGTTTTTAATTCTTTAAATAACTCTGTGTCAAAAGCTTTTCTAAGAGCTTTTTTGAATTCAAGCGACTTAACGTCAGGTAACCTTGTTCCAAATGTTTTTCTAACTGCCTCTCTGACTTTTTCAACTTGCTCATCCGGTAATTTTATTTGTCTTCTTAGTTTTGATTTTTCTTCTACTGTAGGTTTGAATGATTCATCTATAGCATCTTCTATAGATAAGTCATCTTCTTGAGCTGCAACACCTTTTTCTTCGGTAACATCTGATTCAAATACTTCTTTTAAAACACGTTTAGAACCTTCTTGAGCTCTAAAGCTTAAAAAAGTATTTATATAAGCAGCTAAAGAATTGTTTTTTTCAGGATTATAACTTCTTATTAAATCTAAAATACCTCTTTCACCTGTTTCTATTTCGTCAATTAAAATTTGTCTATCAAAACCTGTAACGTCCCTTCTTCTTTCCACAAGCTTAGCTGTTATAGGCCTCATTTGTTCTATAACTTTAACCTCCCAGTCTCTAGGTTTTTCATTAAATAACCTTTGAACTTCAGCAGAAGCTTTTTCGTTTTTAGAAAATTTAATTATTTCTTTTTCTTCTTCTTTGTTTATTAAATCTAAAAGTTCTTTTTTTCTATTTTTAGAAAACTCAGTTGGATTAAAGTCAGCTTCAAACTCATCTATTTGACGTAGCTCTTCGTATGCGTTTTCATCTTGAACTATTTTTAATAATTCTTGTTTTCTTTTTTTAGAATTTTCTGTTGGTTTAAAATCTGCTTCAAACTCATCTATTTTTTGCAGCTCTGTATAAACGTTAGTTATAGATTTTTTATTTTCAGAGACTATATTGTCAAAAGCTTTTTCTTCCTCCTGTGATTTATTTAAAAGATCTTTTGCTTTTTCACTTACCTTTCCTTTTTTAAATTTTCTTTTATAATCTACTAAAAAGTCATATACATCTTTACCGCTAGAATCTGTAAAGTCAGCATTAGTAAAACCTATTTGTTTTAAAGACAAAAATTCAAGTATATCTTTTCCAAAATTCACTAAAGACTCTCCAAGGCTAGGTGTATATGCTACATCATTGAAAGCATTAAAGTATTCTTCTGCATATTCAGAAAAATCTTTTTCTGAACCATCACTATTAAACTTATAATTATTGTCAATTCTTTCTTGAATTTTTGCATAAGCATCAGGATTTTTTTCTTTTAAAACATCTATAAACCTATTTACAAGAGCTGTTCCTTTAGTTTCATCAGAAAATGTGTTTTCCATTATTCTATGAAGAAGCTCGTGTGAACCTACTGTTATGGCATTTACCTCTGCGGCTCTTTGTTTGTTTATATATATTTTACGATCATCAGGATTATAATACCCATCAACATTTTTAGAACTTCCAGTTTCTTTAACAAATTCTTCAGTAGTATTAAAAACAACAACATTATCTTGTCCTATAAAATCTTTAACAACTTCAATTTCAGATTCTATCTTTCTAAGATTTAAAGCAACTCTGTTTTTAAAATCTTCAGGGTTTTCTTTTCTTTGTTTTTTTATTTCTTCTATTTCATAAGGAGCAAGTATTTTTAGTCTTTCTATTTCTAAAGCTTGTTTTTTTGCTTTAAGAGATTTAAGTAAATCTTCTTTACCTTCTAGTAATCCTTTATCATCTCTTATTTGTTGAGCTTGCTTTCTTAGTTTGTATGTTTCAAGCTCTATCTTACCTAGTCTGTTTATTTCTTTTCGGCTCATACGACCAAATCTATTCAGAGTTTTATTTATCTCATCGCTAGATTCTTGCATTAAACTTTTATGTTCTTCTTCTAGTATTTTTCTATTTTCAGGAGACATTGTAGAATTCTGATTAGATTGTAATATTTTACCAATCTCAATCATTCTTATTCTTGCTTCAGCTATTTTTTGATTACTATCTTTTCCTTGAACAAGCTGAGATATAGAATTAAAAAGCGAAGGAGCTTTATAAACTCCATTTGCCATTATAAAACCGCTAAAAGCTGCATCAGGAACACCATCAAATAAATTTACATCTTTTCCTAAAATATGTCTATCAAACATATTAGAACCAAGTTCTACAAATGCTTCAGCTCCAGATTCAGAAGCTCCATCATAAGCAAATAAAAGAGAGTTTTTAGCTAAACCTTTAGTGGTTGTTCTATTAACAATGTCTTTTATTCCTTTAGCAAATCCTTTTCTTAAATCAGGTAAACCTATGGCTGCTTTTTTAGCTCTATTTATTATACCTAAACTTATTTTTTCTGAAAAATATTCTAAAGCACCATTACCTATACCTGTAGCATATCTTTGGAGTGGAGTATACTGCAATAATTCAGGAACTTCTCCTCTTTTATCTTCATCAGAATTTAACCATGTTTCATAATTTATTCTACTTTGTCTTTCGTCTTCAGCCATTTGCTCAAAACTTCCGCCAGTTGCTTGAGCGGCTAGTATAGGTAAAGCATAACCACCTGTAGTGAATAATATAGCAGTGTTTATTGTTTGGCTACCTAAAAGAGTAGCAAAATATCTACCCCAATCATCACCATCCTTTAAATCTTTTAATTGCTTAGGTTTAGCTATACCTGATCTTATTTGCTCTTTAATATTGGTACTAGCTTCTCTGAAGTCATCCATTGCTTCATTTTTCTTAGCATTAGCTATCATGAGACCTAATGACATATTAGCTAATGGAGTTGTAACATAATCACTGCCAATTAAAGGTGTACTTAAAACGTCAATAGCTGAATTAGCTAATTCTACAGCTTGTGTTCCCATGCCTATAGCACTCAACTTTAATTCTGTTGCATATATAGGTAATAAATTGTAATTTCTTTCTATTGCATTAAGATTTATAGCTGCGTTATTAGAATCTTCTAATATAGTATTTAACTCATCATATCTAGATTTTTGAGTGCTAAATATATCTTCGCTTGTTTTTCTTAAATTTTTTAACTCGGTATTTGCTTTATCAACTTCACCTTGACTGGTGTAGTTTGTGTTCATTATTTCTTGCTCTCTTTTAGATATGTTATTTCTAATTTTTTGAGAATTATCTAAATATCTAATAGCTTCTTCTTGAGCTGTATTTAAATTATCAAGTAACTTTTTGTCTATTCTTTCTATTTCAATCTGCTTTTCTGTTTGACCTACAAAATCGCCACCATACTTAGGTAGAAACTTACCTATATTTATTGCTAAATCTTTAATTTTTTTACTAAAAGTTTCTTTGTCTTCTAAATTTTCAACTATAGCTTCTGTTTTTTCATCAATTACATTTACCTCTAATTGTTTAGAATGTATTTTAATCATTTCATCCTTGACTTTAAAGTCAAATTGTGGATTATCTTCTATGTATTTATAATCTACATCTTCACCAATATTTTCATCATTTTCTAAAATGTTTTTTATTGCTTGGTCTTTGGTTCTTAACCAATCTTGATTTGGAATCACCTCTTCTACAAACTGACTTACACCACTGTCTTTACCAGAATACAAAGGATTTTTAATTTTTCTTTTTTTACTTTCTTCTTTTTCAACCCATTGAGTTGATTCCATATTAATTCTAGCAAAGTCCTCAGCATCAAGCTCTCTTTGTGAATTAGTTTCTGCTAATGAAACTCTTTCTTCAAAAGTAAGATTTTCTCTTGATAATTTTCTTTTTATATTATCTGGTAAATCAAGAGGTTTTGGTAATTCCAAAGAAATACTTTCCTGTTCTGATACCGTACTCTCGGACGCTTGGTTTGTCTCCGGTGTTACAGTCGCATCCGTTACTACAACACCGTTTGACTTTCCCAAGCCTACTATTTCGCTAAACTGATCTTCAGTACCTATAAAACCATCTTTTACTAAAGCATCAAATGTTTTTTTACGTTCATCTTCGCTAGATTCAAAAGCTTTAAAAAATTCTGTTTGATTTTCAAAGTCATTTTCTCTAAGAGTAAACAACTTCATTAACAATTTTTTGTCCATAAAATTACACTATTATTTTTATTTATTTTTTTTCGCCTTGTTTCTGTTCTTTACCAGACATTAAACTTTCTCTTCTTTCCTCAGTATCTTCTGAAGTAACATAAGGTAAATTAGTTATATCTTGCAAAGAAGCAGGAACTTGTGACTGTGAAAGCCTGTTATTAAAGATATCTCCAGCTCCTAAAGATAAGTTTAAAATACTTTCACCAAAAACCAACGGGCGTAAAGCGTTATATTGAAGCATTGCTTTATCTGAATCTTCATCTGCTCCAAACTTGTTTAATATACCTTGATCTATAAATCTTTGTAATTCTGTTGGTTGGTTAAAGTCTATAGTTTTACTTTGTATTTTTCTATCTTTAGTTCCAGCTCCATAAACAACTTCTACTTGAGCAACACCATCTTTTAATTTAGCATTTTTTATTTCTCCCCCATCATAAGGCATACCAACTAAATATCTTTCATCATTGTTTTTAATAGCTTTTGCAACTGGTTCCATTATATCAAGCGCTCTAGATACAGAGGTGTCTTGATTTCTTTCGCTGACTTGTTTAGTGCCAACTATTATATCTTTATTACCTTGTAGTTTTAAAGCATTATAAGACATCATTTCAACAAGCTTTGGTTTAAGCTCGTTTATTTTTTTAATATCAATAGCTGGGCTTATTTTTTCTACATCTGAAAACTTTTCAGGATTTCTTTCTATCATGTGGTTGTACATAGTAACAAAACTTTGAGCATCACTATTAACATATGCGTCTGCCTGACCTTGCATTTGAGGCTTTATAGCATCGTAAAAACCTTTTTCGTTAAATTTTTTAACATATTGTGTTGCCACAATTTTACCTTGTTGATCTTTTATTTCTTTTGCAACAACGTTTGTATAGTTTGCTTTACTACCTAAACCTTTAATAGCCTCATCACCAAAACCAGTAAAGGTTTCAGTGTACTGAGGTATGACATTATACATACCTAAACCCGGCTTGCTTTCTATGTTTCTAAGTTCTTTAGAGTCCATAGTATAAGTAGTTTTACCATCGTTGGATGTCCAAGTATACATATTATTAGGTCCGCCAGCTTGAGATAAGTCTGTATTGACTGTTACTTTACCACCGTCTAAACCAGCAAAAGCCCTAGCTCTTTTTAATTTATCAGAATACTGAGAGTTACTTACACCACCTTCTTTGCCTCCGTTTTTTAAATCGTTTTCCAAAGTGCTAAGTAATGTTCCAAATGTTTCAAAGTCTTTTTTAGTTACGTCAGCTGAACCCATAAAGTTAGATATTCTTTGCATCTCTTCAGGAGACTTAATACTTTTTTGCATTAATAAAGAAACATCATTAGCTTCTTTGCTTAGTTTATCTTTATTATCAGCATCAAACCAAACTTTTGTATCATAGACTTTATTTAAAGTTGTGTCAAACAATATTTTTTGATTGTTTGCTTTTTCAACCATTTGTTTTATTTCGTCTTGATTTTTTTTAATAGCAGCTTGATCTGTTTTGTAAGCCGAAGAAATAGCTTGAACACCAGAAACAATGCTTTGGGCTGTATTAGCGTAAAGTGTTCCAGCACTTTTGTTTAATATTTGCTGTGGATCTCTATAACTCATATTTATTATTTATTTACTAATGCGTTTATAACATCGTTAGGGTTTGTTAAAGCTGTGTTAAAAGCTCCAGATGACGCCATAGAACCCACAGTGCCACTAATTCCACCAATCGAAGCACCAATAGCAGCCATACGATCAGCTTCTGCTTGAGCTTGTCTAGCTTGTGCATTTTCTAATTGGCCAGTAGCTCTATCAATATCAGCAAGCTCTCTTCTTTCTTGTTGACCAAAAACAAACGCCTCACCTTGTGCTCTTGCCTGTTGTATTCTTTGAGCTTCAGACATTTGTCTTTGTTGTAACATTTGCTCTCCTTGAGCTTTCAGCTGTTCGTTTTGAGCTTCTTGTTGTTCAATACTAGCAGAAACACCTTTTTTACTTTGTAAAGCAGCTTGTGCCAACGCAGTTGCACCACCAGCACTTGCGCCAGTAGCTCTTAATGTGTCTAAAGTGTTAGCTAGTGATATATCAGCTTGTTCGATTTGCATTTCAGCCGCTTGAGTAGCAACTCCTAAATTAGCCATAGGATTACTAAGCATACCGCTTAGATCTTGTATTTCATCATATGGATTAACAATTTCTTGTCTATTTTCAATTAAAGAATCTAATCTATCTTGAGCAAATTCTTGATCTGCAATAGCATCTCTTCTTTGTTTATTAGCTGTAACTACTCCATATATACCTATAGCAGCAGATCCAAGACCACCCACCATACCAGCTATCATCATTGGATTAATTGTTTTTGTGACTGCTTTTGTAGCGGATGAAGCTGGTAAACCTAATCTTGACATATCTTATTTATTTAATTTATTAATATCCATTGTTAGAGAAAAAATCTGTTGCTACTGAAAACAATTGTTTTTCTCCTCCAGGGTCTGTTGCTGTATCTGTACTAAACGTAGCAGTAACATAAAAACCTTTTATTCCACTTATTTGATTACCAAATGTTATTTCTCCTTCAGCTGGAGCACTACTATTAACTAAATTAGCAACATAAGCATTTTCTT
>Ga0209634_1003739_pt1 | contig 10167 bp, 6 predicted proteins | sample LinPmetageLP40_FD_184043 | JGI IMG/M metagenome (GOLD analysis project Ga0209634, IMG submission 184043) | Marine viral communities from the Pacific Ocean - LP-40 (SPAdes) (version 2) | ecosystem: Environmental > Aquatic > Marine > Oceanic | place: Pacific Ocean | collected 2010-08-26 | reverse complement strand
GTCAATGATAAACTAGAAGCACTAGACAAAAGAATGTGGCGAATAGAAGCTATGTCTATGGTGGGAACTTTAGGTGTGGTAGCTTTGGTTGTCGCAATAGTAATGAAGTAAGGATTAGAGTATGGCAGAAGAAGATAACACAACTCCAGTAACAGCCGAAAACGTTCAAGAAAAAGTACAAGAACGAGCAGGAGCTACTAGCTTACCTACTGGAACATCTTTTACACCTGAGTTACAACAAGTTCAAACAAACGAACTTTTAACAACCCCAGCTAATTTAGAACAAATAAAATTAGAAACAGAAAAAGTTCCTACAACAGGTTTAGAAGCTACAATACCTCAAGCACAGACTGCAAAAACTTACAGTGCAAACACCATAGCAGGAACTCCTGAAGCAATAGCTGCACAAGGTAAGTTATCATCAGAATCAGTTATTGGAGATGTTCAAGGTACAGTCGGTCAACAGTCAGTTGTACAAGCGGCTCAGGGAGAAGTATCTGAAAAGTCTACTGTACAGTATCAAATAGGAGAATTATTTAAATCCTTAGAGGATGGAAAACCTGTTCCTGCGTGGGCAGCTCCTGCAGTTAGAAACGTATCTGCGATTATGCAAGGTAGAGGATTAGGTTCATCTAGTATGGCAGCTAGTGCGATTACCCAAGCAATTATGGAAGCAGGCATACCAATAGCTAAAGCCGATGCTGACAGGTATGCAGGTATGGATTTAGCAAACTTAAATAACATGCAACAATCTGTACTACAAAATGCAATGACGTATGCTTCAATGGACAAAGCAAACTTAGATGCTCGTATGCAAGCCGCTGTAAATAATGCTAAATCGTTCTTAACGTTAGATACTCAAAACTTGACTAATGAACAACAAATGGCTACAATAGATTATCAAGGTCAACTACAACAGCTTACCTCTAATCAAGCTTCTGAAAATGCAGCTGGGCAATTTAACGCACAATCTCAAAATCAAATTGATGAGTTCTTTGCAGAGCTAGGTTCTCAAATTGAAACAACTAATCTTAACAGAGTGGCTGCTCAAAACCAGTTTAATGTAAATGAAGAAAATGCAGCCAGAGAGTTTAAAGCATCTGCAAATGATGCTCGTGAGAGATTTAATACTGAGATGGCAGTACAGATAGGTCAAGCCAATGCTCAGTGGAGAAGAGAAATAAACACAGCAAACACAGCTAATCAAAATGCAGCCAATCAGGTAAATGCACAAAATCTGTTAGGAGTTACTCAATCTTCTATGGATGCTTTGTGGCAAAGATACAGAGATGAAGCAGGTTGGGCGTTACAAATAGCTCAAAGTGGAGAACAAAGATTTCACGAGATAGGGTTGTTAGGAATGGAAATAGATGCAAACACAGACAGTTATAAGATGCAAACTAACAACGCACAACAAACAGAATTAGGTAAAGCTGTGTTAAACGGTATATTTAATGTGGGTAAGAAATGGTTAGGATAAGAGGTAAAGATGGATTTAGATAGTTTATGGAGTGGGTTTAAAAATGTTTTTAATCCTGTTACAGCAATATACGATGAGTACATTGCACCTGTTGTAAATTATGAGTTGTACAGGGGGGCAGGAAGCGAAGGAAGTAGAGGTCAGCCTACTACAGTGGGTGGAGTTTTAAAAGACTTTGCAGGTGGGTTTTTGAACTTAGGAGAAAAAGGAAGTGGTGTTGCTCCAACAGGACCTTACACTCCTCCTAGCATAAAGAGGGTAAATGCAGCTAGAAGTACAGCAGGTGGAGCAAACTTTAGGTCTACTAAATCAAATATAGGAGCAGACTTTGGGTTTACTAATCGAGCAATAAACGGTCTTGCAAAAGCAAACACTAGTGATGTTCACCAAATAAAATTAATTACACAACAGTTAATGAACACTGCTAATAGAAGATCGGGCATAAATACAAAATTAGCCAGTTCTCAATTGGGAAATGTATCGGCTAGAACAAATTTACCACGAGCAAAAAAACCTTCATATTTCGGATAGGATAAAATATGGCACAGCCTATAAACATAAACAGTAGAAGAGGGGTAGAAGATTTAGACCCTTTTAACAAAGCTCCTCCGGGATGGTCATTGACACAACCTAAAGGGAAATGGAATTGGGATAAAGCACCTACACATGCTAGTCCTGCTGATGCAGTTGACTCTATCATAGACAAACTTGAAGAGCCTGAAGTAGAAGAATCTATGGTTAAACTTATGTTCTCAGGTATATCTATACAAGAGATAGTTAACACAATAGCAATTGCTGGATTTTCTGAAGGTAGATTTACTCCTGACGTTGCTGAAATAATTAAAGCACCTGTAGCTTCTTACTTGTTAGGTGTGGCTACAGATTTTAATCTGCCCGTTAAAATGTTTAATAGTTCTGATGGGTTGCACCCTGAAGATCAAAGCCTTAATGATACTATGATGTTAGATATCATGGAAGAACGTAATCCTGATATGCACAAGTTCTTAATGGAACAAGCAGAGTCAACTGAAGACATGGTCGAAGAAGAATCAGAACCAGTTTCTCAAGGGTTTTTGGCAATTGAGATGGATGAGTCTATGCCTGAAGGGGTTGAAGAACCTATACAACAAGATAGTGAGGAAGTTGTTTAATGAGTATATTTTCTAATTTTATGAAATCTCCTGTAATTGGAGGTATGGCACAACAGTTTAACGCCAACGCTGACTTCAGAAGAAAAGAAGATGCTGAAAAAGAAAGTGCCGATTATCAATTTGGAAAAAATATAGAACTTGCCGATTACAAATTTAAACAAGCTCAAAAAGCAGCATCAAAAGAAAGAGATTTTGAAACAACAAAATATAAAGAGCAAATTGCAAGTAAAGAAAAGATAGCATCAGGACAGCTTAAAGCTGACCAAGATAAAATAGTTAATTTTGTAGACGTAGATTTAACTAAGTATGACTTAGGAAAATACTTTAAAAAAATGCCTAATGTAAAAAATTTAACAGCAAAAAACAAAGCGGCTGTTAAGCTTCAAACTTTTTATGAAGCATTTACAACAGATAAAAATAGTTACTCGGAGGTGTTAAATAATATTTTTAATAATCAATCAATACCTGCATCTCAAAAAGATGGTATTGCATCAATCTTTATGAGAAACTACAAACAAACACTATCAGAAAAATCATATCCCGGAGAAGCAGGTAAAGAAAAAGAGTTTACCATAAATGCTGATGAGACACGTAGAGTACAAGATATACCATATTTAATGGAAAGAATTGCAAGATACTTTGATAAAGATCAATCAAGAATACAAAAGAGTCTTAAAGAAAGAGAACCTCTATCAATAATAGGGAATCAAGTTAATCCAAAAGTAGATAATACAGGAAAAATAACTATAGAGTTACCTAGTTTTAGTAACGTAGATGATCAGGGAGCAAAGATATATAATAAGGATGATGAAGTTCAAATAGCAATGCACATAGAAAACAAAGTAGGATCTGAAAATTTATCTAAGGATATGAAAGTCAGAAAAAATCAAATGATTCAAATAGCTAAAGCATACCATGATAAAGCCTTAGCTTTTAATGATATGAATGTTAATGGTGGTGTAATTATAAATGGTGCTGATTTATCTAGAGCAATAACAGGGGTAATATCAGCTACTAAAGGTATACAACCCGGACAGTCTATAGATTCTGACCCAGCAATATCTGTCAATGTAACAAAAGTTTTAAAAGATACAAACATAATATCAAACCCTGCGGCAGTTGCCTTTGTCATAGAGCAAGCTATCCCTAGACACATTAGAAATCCCAGATACAGAATATCTACATCTCAAATTAATGAAAATGATCAGATGAAACAACTTGTTTTAGGTAAAGAATTTAAGATATTAGATTTAAATAGTGAGTTTGGATCACTACAACAGATGAAGACTGACGCTGGTAATTTAATAGGGGTATTAAGAGCTGCCAACGAAAATGGAAGTCAAACTTACACAGGTATGGCGGCTAACTTATATAAAAACTTAGCAGGTGCTAAAGATCAATTCAGGCAGATACTAGCAATGTTACCTGAGTCTATGCAAAAACAATTTAGTTCGTTTATAGAAAAAAATCAAAATAAAACATTTTCAAATCCTGAAGTTGCTAAAATAGCTATTGCTAATTACTACGCTACAGTTTTGTCATTTAGATTAGCTACGATTGTGCAGACACCTCCCGGAGGTGCCGCAACATCAGTTAGAATATCCGATAAAGATAGAGATGCTTTAGCAGAAGCTATCCAACAAAATATAATGTTATCTATACAAAACAACAACACAGTACCTTTAGAGTTGATACTTAGAGAAACTGAACAAAGAATAGTTATAGTTCAAAATTTAATGAGTGGTGATAGAAGGAAGGTTTTTGCAGGTAAACTTATGCGTAATGGCGTATATGCTTCACAAGGATTGTATACGCCTGTACAACAATTAATACAAGAACTGACTCCTAGCAATGGAAACTCAGGCAGGTTCACAAATCCAAAATTCAGTGACACTTTTGTTGGGGGTGATATTGATGCTCAGATAAATAGCACTAATAACAATGCCAACGTTAACAAAAATGAATCTAATATATCTCCCAACGAAAAAGTTGGTGGTACTAGGATATACAACTAAGGAATAATTAATGGCTGAAAATGATTTAAATACTAAGGGTTATGTTCCTACAGGTTTTAATACCAACTTTGATTCAGCAGACCAAAGCACTGACAATGTTGCGTTAAATAAAGCAAACCAAGTTGAAATTGATAAAAGAAACCTACGTAATCCAAAAAGAGATTTAGAAAAAGGATTCTTACAAGCTAATATACCTGCAACTATAGATGGACAAGTGAATCCAAATGTAGATTACAGAAAAATATTTACAGGAACTTCAGGCACTAGTTTCTACGACAATCTTGATTTTAAAAGAGACATAGAAAATGCTACGTCTTTTAATTCAAATATTACTTTGATAGACTATTACAGACCCAAAATGTCAACAAAAATGAGTGACCAAGAATTTAGAAATGCTGTTGCTAAAGGGTTAAAAAGTGGTAATCCAATGACAAGAGAAGGCAAAGTAATTACATTAGATATGCTTGACAAACCTTTAACTTACACAATGCTACCTCAAGGCTATGAACCTAGACTAGATTTTATGATAAAAAATAATGTAATCACGGGAACTGCAGCCGATGGATTTAATTTAGATTTTCCACTTAAAAATCAAGTGGCACAATTTTCTGATCTTAATAAAGATAAAAGCGTGTTTGAATCCTCATCTACTGTTGGAGACTCTAATCAATTTTTTAGCACTGACCCCAAAGAAGGTGCAAAAAGATTATTTGGTTTGTTAAAAAAGTCAGGCATGAGTGATACTAAGGCTATGCAATTTGCTGTAGCACAATCTAATGGTACACTAGAACAATTTAGAAAGAAGAACAATCTTACGGACATGTTTGGTTTTTTTGGAAACATAGGTATGGCTATGAGTGAAGGCATACAAAACTTTTTGATTGAAAATAAAGATATGTTTCCTACCGTGTACACTGACACTGTTGGTGGCATGGGTGCAGGACCTTTTAGTGGTGTTCTTACTGTGCCTAGAGAAACTAAAGAGAACAAGATAGTAGATAAAAAGATTATGTATGATCGTATAAAGTTTGCTTCTGAGGTTATGGCAAATAAGATGAAAATATCAATGGATGATGCTAATTTAGTTATAGGTTATTCCCCTGATTTTTTTTCACGACTTGCACGAGAAGTTCAACCTAGTATATACTTTGGTGGAGCAGTAACAGTTGGTGGAACATTTAGAGCATTAAGAGAAAGTTCTAGATTTAAAAACTTTGTAAAAGATAGATACAAGGGTAAAACTTACGAAGATAGTATGGATATAGCAAGTACAAAGTTTAGAGTTAATGAAGCAGATATTGTTGAAGAGTATTTTAAAGAACGACTAAGAGTACCCATCTTTATGAATTGGAGAAAGAACGGTGTACTTGAAAGATTAAATACAGCATCTGAAATAAAAGGTGCTGGGCAAATTGTAACTGGAGGTAAAGGTTTAGCTCTAGGAAGAATACAAGATTTAGAACTTAGAAAAAAATCAGTGTCTGATCAAATAAAACAATTAAAAACTAACAGGACTATTTCAGGACAAAGTAGTGATCCCAGCAATCAAATAGCAAAATTGACAAATCAGATGGAGTCGCTGGACTCTCAGATAAACAAAACTAAAATTTTTAATGCAGTACCTAAGTATTGGAGAAGTTCTGTTGTTGATGAAATTGGTGTAGCAACAGGTATTGCAACAGCAAGTCAGTTGTGGCAGAACAACTCAGAAGACGTAAACGACATGACTCTACCTTTAATAGAACTATTGGGGGGAGTTAGTGGGGCAACGGGAGTTAGACTGACTACAAATTCTCTTATGAGACTTGTCGATGATACTGCTGACTTTTTTAAGTTTGTATTTGCAGGCCCTGACAGCGTAGGTGCTAAAGATTTTTGGCAATATATTACAAAAGATAAGCGAATGGCAAACAAAGCTTTTTCTTGGATAAGTAATGCTCCTCCTGAAGTTAAAGAAGAAATGTTTAAAGGAATACAAGCTCAAAAAAGTCTTACAAGAGAGTTAGCTTCTTTGACAATTACTCAAGCAGATGGCAAAGTGGTTAATTTAATACAAGACCCTACTATATTAAACAAGTCACTGTTTAAACTAACAGGCTTAACTATAATTGATGCTGTAGGAGAATCTTTAGAACAAAGTGTATCATCTGGAGATGTTAGTAAGTTTTCTAATGCGTTTTTACAAATGAACAAAAACCTCAAGCAAAGAGTAAATGTATATACAGATTTAACTTTAGCTTTAGAAAAGTTACAGGCCGCAAAGTTTCACCCTGATGCTAGTAAAGAATTAGCTAGTCAAATAAAAACTATAGAAGGTGCTATGGTCTTTCTTAAACAAGGTATAGACCAAAACAAAAAGTTTGTTAACGATTACACTCAAAACTATGAAGAGTTTTTGATGTTTAAGCTTAGTGGTGTACCTATATCATCTCAGATGAAACCCGGACAAACAGTTCAGGACTATAAGAATGAACTTAAAATGCTAGATAAGTTTAGAATAAATCAGATGGCTGATGACGGAGTAGAGTTGGATGTTATACAATCTACTATGGCAAAAACACTTGCAGAAAGACATAAGGCTCTTGAGAAAGCAGGTAAGTTTACAGAATCTTACCTAGCAAACAATGATAATAATGCAAACATAATATCAGGACAATTTGAAACTATAAAAAACAATTATTATAATAAAGCTGACTCAGCGTTTACAGTATTAAGAAGAGATTTTGGAGAAGAATCAGGTAAAGATATTTATATGGATGGCACTAACATCTTAAATGCTATACGTGGTGATGAAGAAAGGCTATTTGATCTTGATGATTTAAAACAATACTTACCTACAAATCATCATAAAAAATTAGCAGGATTCAAGACTGATGCAAAACATTCCAAAGCTGCTTTATTGTTGTTTGAAGATGCGGCAGGTAGATTTTTTCAAAAAACAAAAAACCCAGATATAAAAAAATTGTATAGTGAGATGAGAGATGCAGAGAATGGAGATAAACTCACAGACTTTGAGATATGGGAAGCAATATCTGACTACAGCAAAGATGGACTTAAGTTTGATATGTCATTGCCTGTGTCTATGGATGAATGGTACTCAATGTCTCAAGCCTTTTCTAGTGCTGCCTATTCAAAAAAAGGAACGAGAGCAGGTCTAAGCGATAGATCAGTGTATCAAATTGCTAGTGAAGATGCTGAAGATGTAGCTTTTGGCTTCAAGTCTAACTACTTTGAAAACCCAGTTGAGATAGGTGAAGTAGTTGTTAAAAGATGGAAAGATGCTAAAGCACTATGGCACGATGCAGCATTTAGATACAAGACTAATAAGTATGGTGCAAAGATAGGCAAGGTAAGAGGTACAGATATTTCTGGTGGAATTGAATATGAGACACACCCGACAAAATGGTTCAATGAAATATTAGAGCCACTTATGAAAGACCCTAATCTTGATGCAAATACATTAGATACTACTGTTATGAGTAAACTAGCACAAACTTTTGGAGGTCAAGCTGTCTTTGATAAAAACGGAAGTATATCTAGATATGTATTTCAAAAAGATTCTCCGGGATTAAAGTACGTACAGTCTCAGCTAATTCGATATGGTAAAATGAAATTACTTAATAGTAGAGCAGGTGTACTTTTAAGGAATGGAGTTAAGAAAAAAGGAGTTGATCAAACTATAGTTCCTGATGCTAAAGATTTGCCAGATGCCGATACTCAGTTTACAAACCTAATGAAAAATTTTGAAATGTTAAAGTTAGACGTAGGTGGTGCTGAAGATTTAAATGTAATAGACATAGGTCAAATTTGGAAAATAAGTGGGGTAGATCACGCAGGTCTTTTTGATGAAAAGATACTTAAGCAAGTTGACTCAGCAAAGAAAGAAGTAGAAGCAGGAATTAAAAGCTTTACAGACAAGACAAATGTTTTATTTGGTGAAGTAGATGATCAGATAAAAGCAGCAAAGTATATGCTAAAGAAAAATACATCAGGTGAAGAGGTGTATAAAACCATAAGCAAAGGGCAAGTGGGCATAGACGAACTAGAACAAGCACGTGAAGTATACAAATTTTCAATAATAGAACAACTTTATCAGTCTAAAGACAGGCGTATATCTTTTGACAAACTATCTGGAACTTACAAGATGTTAACTGATGATGTCAAAACTTTAATTGAAAACAGACTAAAAGGATATGACAAAGCTCTTGCTGCAAGCACTATGGAGCATGTACTCAAGCAAGTATCAGAACAGAATAAAACTGTTGGAGCAAGCGTGTCAACAGGTATGGGAGGTAACCTACATGACTTTGGAACTACCGTTGTTACAGATAAAGTAACAAATGGAAATGCTCTGTTGCAAATGATAGGTGCTGACAATATTAATTCTAGTCCTCAAGTAAAAGCAATAAACACTGGCATAAGATATATTATGAATAGGGGGTCAGGAGATGATACAGCATATGATACCATAGCTAAGATAGGTGCTTATATGTCTGGAGAACAAGTTGCTAGAGTTCCTATTAGTATAAGAGGAGTACCCCGTTCTTTATCCATAGAATCTTGGATAAGTAGAATATATGCTGTCAATAGAAATGTTGTATCTCCTAAGTATGTTGCTACAGAAGCAATCCTACAATCATTCAGACAAAAAAACTACAACGCATTTTCAAACATGTTACAAAACAAAGAGGTAGGAGAATTAGTTTTAAAGATGTTAGAGACAGGAAAGCCACCTCAAGGCAAAGACGCAATAAGATTCTACAAGATGCTCGTGTCGGCTGCTTCTAGAAATGATTACGTTGCTTCTCAGACAAGTGGAGATGAAGACGGATCAGAAGAAACAACACTAAACCAAGACGAAAGTAATATGCTTAAAACTTTACAAGAAAACACTACGCCCATAGAGCCTAAAGAAAATAATCAATCAGAAAGTTTCTTTGGGGATATGTTTAATAGAGTTAAAAGTAATACCAACCAAGACGAATTAGCATTAGCAGGGAGTACAATACTATGAAGACTTACTACAACGGACAAAGAAAAGGCATGATGTACGGAGGTGGAGCAAATATGCGAAAGCCTATGATGTATGGTGGCATGGCTTCTTCACCTAAAAAGAAAATGAACATGGGTGGACTTGCTGACGAAAACAGAAAGTCATCTGCAGGTCAAGCAGGCATGATGAACCCAATGGGTAGCATGACTGAGAAGAAGAAGTTCAGCATGGGTATGATGTATGGTGGTCAGGCTAAATTGGACATGAACAAAGACGGTAAGATATCAGGTAAAGACTTCAAGATGATGAAGAAGAAGTAGGCTTATCTCTCTGTCTCGATATCTTACGACCCTTAAAGAAAACAATTGTATTGATAGTGGTGTTGATAGTTATGGCAATGGTTAGCCACGCTTCCCACCACTCCATTACAAGAACCTACCTGACTTATCCATAACCTCTTGTGCTATTGATCTCAGGTATCTTATAAAGTCTCCCACCTTGTTTGTACCTTCGTACATAGGAAGACCC
>Ga0209634_1003738_pt1 | contig 10168 bp, 11 predicted proteins | sample LinPmetageLP40_FD_184043 | JGI IMG/M metagenome (GOLD analysis project Ga0209634, IMG submission 184043) | Marine viral communities from the Pacific Ocean - LP-40 (SPAdes) (version 2) | ecosystem: Environmental > Aquatic > Marine > Oceanic | place: Pacific Ocean | collected 2010-08-26 | reverse complement strand
ATCCTATATACATAACTAAACTAGAAAACTTTGAAGATATTAATAAAAAAATTGTACCTATAATACTAAAAGATATTACTCCAACCAATTCTCAATACTCTACAACAACAGATGTAAAACCAAAAGAGTTACAATCGATTGATGATAACTTACATAAAGATAAAAGATTTAAAGAATTATATATTGAGTTATCAAAAGTAATACAAGGATGCTTATCTGCACAGAAATATAATATAGATTTGTTTGAAGTTTATATAACAAAGTCTTGGGCTACCCTATCAACTAAAGAACAGCATATTGCTTATCATAGACATATGAGTAGTCATTTTAGTTTTGTCTATTACCCACAAGCAAACGAGCAGGGTAACCTGTTTTTATTAGATGATGATGCACATAAGGTAGGTTTAACAATACCTAAGAGAGATCCATATTTTACAGAGTGGGATCAGAGTAATTATGGTAAAGCAGAGTATCCTGCAGAAACAGGTAATGTAATTATATTTCCATCTATGATGTTCCATGAGACAGGTAAGAATACAAAAGACGTACCAAGGTTATCTATATCAGGTGATATAATGTTGACCATGAAAGAAGGTGTTAAATCTGAACATAATATACCTTCTCCTGCGACTTGGATGAAGCTATAAAATGATGTAAAATGGTTGCATGCCTTTAACAAATGTAAGAATAGCCCCAGGTTTTAATAAAGCAGATACCCCATCAGGAGCAGAAGGACAATGGATTGATGGAGATTTTGTAAGATTTAGATATGGCCAACCAGAAAAAATAGGTGGTTTTACAGCTATAGGTCAAGAAACTGTATCTGGACCAACACGTGCTCAACATACTTGGACAGATTTAGAAGGAAATAGATATGCAGCACTTGGTACCTCTAAAGCTTTATATATTTATTATGAAGATAAATTTTATGATGTAACTCCATTAGCAACAGCTTTAACAGGAGCAACTTTTACATCTACACAAAATCAAAATGTTGTAACTGTTAATAAAACAAGTCATGCTTTAGACGTTGGAGAATATATAACATTTACTTCGGTAACTTTACCAGGGGGTGGAGCTACAGGTTTTACTGCAGCCAATTTTCAAGATTTTACTTATGAAGTTTTATCTTCACCTAATGCAAATAGTTTTACAATTCAAATGAAAACAAATGAGTCGGGTACCGGTATGACTGCAGCGGGATCTGCAAGCATAAACCCTTATGAAGAAGTAGGACCTACTATACAAACATATGGTTATGGTTGGGGTACAAGCACATGGGGTAGAGGAACTTGGGGATCTGCTACAACTAGTTCTTCAGTAATATTAGATCCGGGTACATGGTCATTAGATAATTTTGGACAACAATTAATAGCAACAGTTAAAGACGGTAAAACATTTGTTTGGAATCCAGGTGTTTCAAATCCACTAGAACAAAGAGCAGTAGTTATGTCTGGTGCACCAACTTCAACAAGACTTACTATTACTTCAGATAGAGATAGACATGTAGTCCATTTTGGAACTGAAACAACTATTGGAGATTCAACAACTCAAGATCCAATGTTTATAAGATTTAGTGATCAAGAAAATTTTAGCGTTTATCAACCTACATCTGTAAATACTGCGGGAACATTTAGACTGGATACAGGTAATAAAATTGTAGCTGCTGTATCGGGTAAGGATTATAATTTAATTTTGACTGACCAAGCAGCATATACAATGCAGTTTGTAGGACCACCATTTACTTTTTCGATAAGACAAGTTGGTTCTAACTGTGGATGTATCGGTCAACACGCAACTGTATATGCGGATGGTAAAGTATTTTGGATGGGTGCAGGTGGAGGTTTTTTTGTATTCGATGGTACTGTTAAATTACTACCATCACTTGTTGAAGACTTTGTATTCACGACTACCGGATCAAATGGTGGAATAAATTATTCTTCAAATGAAATTATTTATGGCTCACACAATTCTTTATTTAATGAAATAATTTGGTTTTATCCATCAGGTACACCATCAGGTAATCCAGCAGTACAAAACAATAGAGCTGTAGTATATAATTATGTAGAAAATACTTGGTCTACTATGACACTTGCTAGAAGTTCATATGCAGATGCCAGTACTTATGATGTACCCTATGCAACAGAATATACAGCTACTGCAACTCCAACAATATCTAATTTAAGTGGAGCAACAAATACTTTTGGATCTTCCTTATACTTTGGACATGAAATTGGTACAAATATAATTGCGTTAAATGGTGCTGAAACAGCAATACCTGCATTTATACAATCGGGAGACTTTGACTTACCTACAGACGGAGATGGAGAAAATATGCTAAGAGTAAGTAGATTTTTACCAGATTTTAAAAATTTACAAGGTAATGCAATAGTTACAATATTATTAAAAAACTTTCCTGTCGATGCTGGAAGTTCTTCTCAATTAGGGCCTTTTACTATAAACTCTACTACAGAAAAAATAGACACACGAGCTAGAGGAAGACTTGCAAATATAAAAATAGAAAATACAACTGTAAATGAAACTTGGAGATTTGGTACATTTAGAGCAGATGTAAATCCAGATGGAAGAAGATAATGGCTAAAATAAATGTTTACATTCCTGAACCACCCGCAGAATATACAACCGAAGGCTTTCGACAAATTAACCAAGCACTTGCAACAGTTGAAAATCAATTAAATACTTCTTTCCAAGAAGATTTAAAACAAGAAGTAGAAAGGTTCACTTGGTTTTATGGCTAATATTTATAAAAAAGTAAACACAGATTTAATAACTAACACTGAACAAAGTGTTTATACAGCAGCAAGTAATACTAGAGCCTTAATAAAGTCTATTAATGTCTATAATGAAGGCGCTGGAGATGCGCTTGTTACAATTAAAATTACTTCAGGATCTACTTATTTCTACAGTAAAAAAACTATTGCAGCAAATGCTAATCATGAATTCATCACAACCATACTAATCTTAGAAGAGAATGATGTATTAAAAATGCTATCAGATATTACTGGACCAGACGTTACAATTAGTTTATTAGAAATAAATAGAGACGATCAAAATGGCTAGAAAATTTAAATCTTTTGAGACAAGAGATAAACCTAAAAAAAGACCTAGAAAACACTCTAAAAATCCAAATAAGAAAAAAAAGTTGCAACACAATAAAAAATATCATAGACAAGGACGTAGGCAAAAATGACTGATATAATTAAAATACCAGCTGAAGCAAAAGAAATTATTAAACACAAAAGGACTGGTAAGGTATATGCTAGTAAAGTTGATTTTGATAATGATGTTGCTGATCCCAATACTGACACTGTTGTGGATGACTTTAGACAAGACCTCGAAATAAAAGTAACTAAAGTAACCATGGGCGCTGCTACTAAAGAATAATGAAACCTAGAGGAGCTACAGAGCTACAAATGGAAATGCTTGAAAAGCATGTTTCAAAAGAATTACTAAATCAAGTACAAATATGTACATCTATACCAGGTAAAGTTCCAATAGACCCTAATAAATTAAATATTCTTTGGCAAAAAAATTCTTGGGATCAACCTAACCTTCAAGAATTCTTTACAAATAAAGAAAGACACTCTGAATATGATTGGTACGTATTTAATAGTCATTGGAATTATGAAAAATTTAGAATGGTGTTTGATATACCTACAGAAAGATCAGTTGTTATTAAAAATGGTATAGAAAATTTCCCTATTAGAAAAATATACAAAAGAGGTACCCCTATTAAATTAATACATCATTGTACTCCTTGGAGAGGTTTGAATGTATTATTAAGAGCTATGCAAGATGTGGAAAACCCTAATGTTAAATTAGATGTTTATAGTTCTTGTAAAGTTTATGGATCTGAGTTTGAAGAATCTACAGAAAAAGATTTTGAGCCTTTGTATGAACAGGCTAGACAATTACCTAATGTTAATTACATTGGCTACAAACCCCATGAATATATAAAAGAAATGATGCCTAACTATGATATGTTTGTTTATCCTTCTATTTTTGAAGAAACATCATGTGCATCTGCGCTTGAAGCTTTAGCATCTGGTGTGCATGTAATTACAAATAACTTCGGAGCTTTGTATGAAACGTGTGCAGAGTGGCCTGTATACATTAATTACTCTACAAACTATGAACAAATGGCTCAAGATACAGCAGCAGCAATTAATGTAGCATCTTCTTATTTACATGAAGATTACATACAAGACCATTTAGAGCAACAACAAAACTATTATAAAAGATTTTACAATTGGCAAAAAAAAGGAATAGAGTGGACAAACTTTTTGAAAGGAGCGTTAAATGAAAGAAACAGTAAATGAAGATACTTATCAAACTTTAAAAGAAGTTGAGGTAACATCATATGAAAAAGCTAGTCTTCCTATGTGGAAACCGGACACCGGACAAAAAGATACTAAATCAAAAATTAGTCTTATGGTTTGCACACCTTGTCATAGTGATGTCACTATGCATTACACACAAGCATTACTAGAATTACAACAGCTATGTATTAAAAACAAAATACAAATTACATTTACATTATTAAAATCTTCTTTAGTTACTCAAGGCAGAAACTTATGTGTTTCGTCTTTTCTAGAATCTAATTGTACTCACATGTTATTTGTAGATTCAGATATATATTTTAGAGCAGATTCTATTTTAAAAATGTTAGGAAAAGATAAAGAATTAATTTCTATTCCATATCCTTTAAAAACAATGATGTGGGATAAACTTTATAAAAAATTCAATGATGGCCAAGTTAAAAACCCATCGGATTTATCTAGGTTTTTGAACACTTACCCTATGAGAGTTGAAAACCCAGAAGAAATAAAGTTAGATAATGGAGTTATGGAAGTAACACATAGTCCAACAGGGTGTATGTTGATTAAAAGAAATGTTTTTGATCAAATGATAAAAGCTTACCCTGATAAAGGAATCGTGCAAAAGACTGTTATTAATGGAGAATATGTAGATAGACCCAATATGTGGAATTTTTTTGACACCTTACATGATAGTGAAACAAAGATATTTTTAGGTGAGGATTTTTCATTTTGTAAGCTTTGGAAGGACATTGGGGGAAAATGTTATGCCTACGTTAATGACCCAATTATACATGTGGGAGAACACCAATATGAAGGTTGTTTTGCTGATGAGTTGAAACCATTGTAGTTAAATGGTACTATTTAAACTTTAAGATCTTAAAAGGAGAATATATTTAATGTTTCAATTTTTACCCTATGCACTAGCCGCTTACGGTGGTTATAAAGGATACAAATCAAGTAAAGACGCAGGTGGTTCGGGAATTCAAAGATTACTCGGAGGAGTTACTGGAGCAGCAATGGGTTATTACGGTGGTAAAGGTGTTTTAGCAGGTGGAGCTAAATTAGGTTTACCTGGTATGGAATCAGCTTACAGTAGTTTTACTCCATTTACATCATTACCTGGCATGGATAAAGTACCTTTTATAAATTCAAGTAATAAACTTCCAAACGGAGATCCAGATAGCAGAAGTATGTTCCAAAAACTATTACAAAGAAAAAGAATGGTTGATGGAGAATTTACAGGAGAGTTTGAATTTGATCCTACAAAAGCAGGAATCGCAGCTGGAGCTTTGGCTTACGGATCAGGTGCATTTAAACAACAACCTATAGACCAATTTCAACCAACCTATAATTTAGCTTACGCTGATTATGCTGCAAATCAACCAGGTTATTCATACATTGATCCAACTACTGGAGAAGAAAAAAAATACGAAAAAGTTTATATACCAGAAGCAAATAGACCTGATGATGTAGAAAGAATGGGTCCTTATGAAATTTCTAGAACAAGATTAAAAACAGGTGGCTTAGCTGAAATTAAAAAATTTAATGAAGGTGGTATTAACTATCTTCCCTCAAAAGTTTCTCATAATGAAAACGATGCAAACAATTATGTTAGAGCATCCGGTTATGTTGAAGATGGAGCAGGTGTAGGGGACAAAGACGAAGATACTATGTTAGCACAATTAGCTGACGGAGAATTTGTAACACGTGCAGATGGAGTATTAGGTGCTGGAATTATAGCTGGAGCAAACCCAAAGAGTATGAAAGATATGAGAGAAAAGGGTGCTCAATATTTTTACGACCAACAAAAGAAATATAAAAGAGTGTTTGATTTAATTAAGGATAATAATGAAGCAAACAAAGAAAAAAATTAAACCATTAGTAAACGTCTTATCTATTGAACCAAAAGATGTTGAAAGGTTTTGGCCATTATCAGAATTTATGATTACAGAAGCTTTAAAATACTCAGGAGAATACGCAGATGCAAAACATATATATAATTTTTTAAAAAAAGATATGATGCAATGTTTTATTATGTTTGGCTCAGATGAACTAGAAGAAAACAAAGTATTTGGTGTTGGGGTTACAAGAGTATCCGAAATGCCAAATTTTAATCAATTAGAGATTGTTATTTGTACAGGAAAAAGAAGGGACTTATGGGAAGATCAATTTGTTGATACAATAACAAAGTTTGCAAAAAGTAACGGTTGTAAACGTTTATCTCTTTGGGCTAGACCAGGTTGGGAAAAAATTTCCAAAAAATGGGGATGGCAAAAGAAACATGTACAACTAGAGAAATGGATAGGTAAATGAGTTTTATAGGCGGATTATTCGGAGGAGGAGGGCAACAACAGTCTTCACCTTCATCTACAACAAATTTTGTTAGAGAAGCACCAGGAATAGAAGAACGAAAACTGGAGATGATGGACATTGCGCGACAAGTGGCGCAAAAACCAATTGATTTACCTGATTACCAAATAGCAGGATTAGGTGCTTTAGAGAGACAAGGAATCACTGCAGCGGGCCAGACAGGTATAGGAAGTGGTGCAGTTGGTCAAGGTATATCAGGAGTACAAGGAGCAATGGCTCCTGTAGGTGCTCAACAAATATCTCAATATTTAAATCCTTATCAATCTTATGTAACAAACGAAATTGGTAGACAAGGTCAAATGATGCAAAACCAATTGGGTGCTCAAGCAATAGGCTCTGGAGCTTTTGGTGGAGGCAGAGAAGGTGTTCAGCAAGCAGAATTACAGGGAAGAACTTTATCAGCAATGGGCCAAGCTCAAGCTCAAGGATTTAGCACAGCATTAAGCGCTGCACAAAATCAACAAAGAGTTGGTTTACAAGGTGGACAATTATTAGGATCCCTTGGTGCACAACAACAGCAAATGGCTCAATCAGATGTACAACAAATGATGGCCGCTGGAGGTTTGGAAAGACAACTAGCTCAACAAGCTTTAGATGCTAAGAGACAATCAACTTTAGCACAACAATACGAACCTTACCAAAGAGCAGAATTCTTAAAAAATATATATGCTTCCGGACCAACATCTCAATCTTCAATAACTATGGGAACTGCACCAGGGGCAGCACCACTAGCACAATCAATAGGAACAGGTCTAGGAGCTTTTCAAGCATTCTCAGGAACAGGGAAGGCTTAAATGAATAAAGTTTTATTAAGACCTTTATTTAGAGAGGTATACTTAAAAAAAACTGAAAAAAAATTACCCGTTAAAAAATTTAACGTAGGGGGTTTCTCTAAAGTAGAAAAAAGAAATTTACTTCTTACTCCTATAACTTCAGCATTACTACAAGCTAGAACAATGCCTGGTGAAAGTCAGCTAGGTTCTGTATTTAGAAGTATTGGTAAAGGTATGGAAACATTACCTCAAACACAATTAGCTATTAAGCAAATAGAATTACAAGAAAAAGCTAGAAGAGATGCAAAAGAAGAAAAATTAAAAGATAAAAAATTTTCATCTTCTAAAAAAGTATTAGATCAAGACACTGGTAATATAATTTTTCAAGATGAAGAAAATATTCAAACTGTGTACTCAACAAAAAACCCATCAGAGTTAAGATTTGTTCCGGTTCCTGACGCTGAAAAAGCAGGTAAACCTGTAAAAGTTTTTGACACAGAAACACAAAGTGTAGCTTATGCTCCACAAGGAGATATTTTAACTGCTAAAAATTCTGAAGGAGAACTAAGATATTTACCGGTAGGTAAAGAAGATTCTTTAGTTAAAGCTTACCCTATTATAGATGGTGTTCAAGATAGTACAGCTAAATTTGTAACAAAATCAGAAATTTTAGACAACCCTGACGGATACGTTCCTGTTGAAGGTAATTTAGAAATGATGATAAAAATAAAAGACATTGACAGAACGAAAAAACAAAAAACAGATTCTGAAAATGCATTACTAGCAGCTAGAGACGTTGGAGAAATTATTACTAGAATCGAAAAAGATATTGTTAAACAAGGTGCCTTTACTGGTAATGCAGCAGATACAGTATTAGCTATATCAGGTATGACAGGTTTTATTGATTCTTTTGTAAGTAGAAATAAACAAAAAGAAGGTAAATTATTTAACCAACAATATCAAGATACAGAGGATGCAATATTACAATTAACAAATGAAGATAGTCCAAACTTTAATGCTAGAATAACTGCTTACCTAAACGCACCTGAAACACAAGCAGCAAAAACATCTATAATTAATTTAGCTTACGCAATCGCTAAAGCTAGAGAACCTGGAGGAAGATTCAGTGTTCCTGATATTGAGCTAGCTTTACAATCTATTGGGGAAAGTTCTAACAAACAAACTTTCTTAGCTGGTCTAAGAAGAATAGGATTAGAAATAACAGGTAGGGCTCTAACTGATTATGAAACTGTATTTAATGTAACAAGAGATGAGATTCCTAAAGGTTATAATAAAGTAATAGATCAATATTCTTATTTCCAAGGAGTTCAATTTACTGAAGAAGATAAAAATTCTATAAATCCTAAAAATTTATTTGGAGCAAACTAATGGCACTTTTATCAGTAGCAAATGTTGATGAATATAGAAAAGAATATGCAGAAGCGTTAGCTGCACAAGAAGAAAAATTAGGAGCGCCTATCAGTGATGAATTAATTACACAAAAAGTATATGGTGTTGTATCTCAAAAAGCAGATGTAGATTATTATTCTTTTTATAAAGCTTTTAACCCAAACGGAAAATTTTCTAACATAGATTCTTTTAGGGAAACAATTGAAGACAAAGATTTAAATGATAACGAAATCATTAATAAAGCTTATGGAGAGTTACAAAACACAGGTAAAGTAAGATTTAAAGATTTTGTAAATACGTTTAAACCTAAATTGGATGAAAGTTTACACGAAGCAGTAAAAAGAGATTTTAATATTATTGGTTTAAATATACCGGATGTAGAGTATTCAGTAGCAGAGATAGCGGAGATGAGGGGAGTTAATTCTGATACAGATGTAGGATTAGCGGAAGTAGGTTTTGCACAAAGTCTAGCAAGAAATGATGCTAACGAAGTTTTAGCTTCTAAAAAAGTTTTATCAGATTATTTTGGCCAAGAAATTCCATTAAGATACGGACCTGAAACAGAAGTGTTAGAATTTTTAAATCCTAAAACAGGAGACTATGAACTATTAAATAAAGACGGAATAGATGCCGGAGATATGGCAAAGTTTGGAACAATGGCTGCGGTTATAGTCCCAGAAATTATTGCTACAATATTTGCAACAGGTGCAACTGGAGCAACTGGAGGTGTAATTACTTCAGCAGCAACAAGTGCTGCATTAGAGACTGCAAGATTAGCTTTAGGTCATCAACTATATGGTATCAACGAAACAGAAAAAGGTTTTATGGATTATCTGGAAAATGAAGGGAAGGATATGGCTGTTTTAAACGCAGCGCTAACAACAGCTGGTTTTACCGTACCTAAACTTTATAGAATGATTAAAAGTTTTAGAAATATGGGTAAAATAAACGCTTCTGATTTTGGTGGAACAATTAAAAATGCAGAACAAGCTCAAGAATTAATTACAAAAATAAATGATAGATTAGTAACTTTAGGTACAAAAAGAAAATTAAAATTTACATTAGGTCAAGCAGGGGACGATGCCGAGCTTTTAGCATTACAGAATGCTTACGAAACAAATCCTAAATATGGAGTAAAAGGAATATTTGACTCCTTTAACAAGGAACAAGCTGAAGCATTAAATACATTTTTTCTTTTAGCAAGTGACCCATATAATTATAAAGGTATATCAGGTAAAGATAATATATTATCAGATGAGTTAGGTAAAAAAATAC
>Ga0209634_1003737_pt1 | contig 10170 bp, 21 predicted proteins | sample LinPmetageLP40_FD_184043 | JGI IMG/M metagenome (GOLD analysis project Ga0209634, IMG submission 184043) | Marine viral communities from the Pacific Ocean - LP-40 (SPAdes) (version 2) | ecosystem: Environmental > Aquatic > Marine > Oceanic | place: Pacific Ocean | collected 2010-08-26 | reverse complement strand
TGCAAGTTATCATCCTGGATGGCTCTTGCTGGCAGTACGCTATATTTGCGAATGTCTGGCTTGTCATCAAAAGGGGATTGGGTCATCTGGCATCTTGTCCTTTCCTTTAATCTCAGTGACCCTGGAGCCACTAAAAGTCCGCTTGATCTCAATGACTGTCCCTGGGACAAAAGCCATCAATTCATCTGCACTGAGATAAGCCACGCCTTCGGGCTGATCTGTTGGCATTTCTTCCTGGGTCTTAACCAATCTAATCACCACGCCAGGCTTTCCAGGGTGCGACATTTCCCAATAGTCTGTTCCAACCAGTGCGCAACCCATCTTTGTCGCTTCATCATCTAATACCTGGTAGGCCCGTTTCATTGCGGAACCATGCTTTCTCATATCCTCATCTTTTGAATGATGGATTGCCTCATTGAGTTTGTCTCGTTGGGAGATGAACTTCTGGCCCAACTCATCGGGTACGATCTTGTGCAATCTCTCGACACCCCATTTGATTTCCATCTCTCTTGCCACAAGGTCATGGGCTTCGATTATCAACCTGGTTTCAGAGGACATGGGACAGTTGGGACAGGACTCTAGAGAGTGTCCTGTCCGTCCCGTCTGTCGGACACTTGTCCCAGACTTGTCCCATTTCTTATAACCCTTTGTTTTTACTCTGGACATTTTGTCCCATCCACTTGTCCCATGCCTATTTTACCTTCCAGACTAGATTTTGCCATTTTGCCACGATTTTCTTCTGAATGAGGGCTTCTGCCGCCCTCGAAAAAGCCTTCCTTTCGGCATCAGAATTGCCAGTTGAAATTGATTTTGCGAGTGCAGTTTGACGCCATGCAGTCTCCGCAACCACGGTCACACCAGCCGGATAGTTTTCACCCCCAGGCGATGGCTGACCAGATGTAATGATTGCGTCATCCAGAGCATCCAGGACTGCCTTTTGCGCTGGCCTCAGCCCCTTGGCATTGCTGCTTGCGGGCCCCTGGTCGGTTCGCTCTAGCACTAAACTTGTGTCTACTTCTAAAGCCAGGACGCCGGAACCAACCTCAATGCTCCTGGTATTAAGCCAGATGGGGTCCATCATCTCCGCGTCTTTTTGCTTTTCTATGACCAGGCTGACCGTCTCACCGACCCTTTCAACCCTCATGGACGCATCAACAGCCCCTAGTAGAGAACTGGAGCCCCTTGCACCACGGCTGCTATCCTTGCCACTATGATGAATGGCCAGGACGCAGCAATTAAACTGTTCTCTTACTGCGTCCATTGCTCTTACCACCTGGCCCATGTCCTGGCTGCTATTCTCATCGCCTGACATTGACCTGGCCACAGTATCGAACACAACCATAGACACTGGCCCGTCAGCTACAGCCTGGATTGTTGTCTGCAAGTCCTGGGCGTTGTTCTCATCCATAAGATCAACAGCGATAGGAACCACGGTGAAAGGTGCTTTTTGTGGCAGTTCCCTATGCTGATGCCAGGCTGCAATCCTCTTTTTTAGACCGCCCACGCCTTCACCAGCTACATATACTACATTACCACCCAGGACAGTTTGACCCTGCCACTCGGCCCTGTGAGCGACACTAAGAGCCATATCCAATGCGATGAAAGTCTTACCGCAGCCTGGCTCCCCATACATCATGGCCAGGGCCTTTTCTGGTATGACCCCTTCGATCATCCATTCAACAGGGGGAAGGTTGGCTATATCATCCAGGCTAAGGGTTGGAAGAGGCGTGACCTTTTCCCGTACCTCACCAGCTTGCTTAATTAGGTCTTTCAGTCCCGGGGCATCACCGCCCTGGGCAATCCAATCAGTTACATCGCCTTTGTCACCAACAGGTAGCCTTACCACCTTTATGCGCTTGGCTTTACCCTGCAAATGGCCCAGGAGAGTGCGGACATGAGCCTCACCAGCCTTATCATTGTCTGGAAGCACGATTACATCACGCCCCTCGAAATATCTATTGAGTGACTCGGCCCATTTGCCAGCCCCGCCACTGTTACAAGTTGCGACAAAACCCAGGTTAGCCAGGTTGTCTGCATCCTTTTCACCCTCAACCACCAGGATTGGCTTGGTTGGGTTGTTGATTATATCCGGTAATTTGTAGGGCAGGGGATCAGTATCACCCAGGCCCCAGATGGACTTGCCATTCACCACGCGCCTTTGCTTGAAGGTTTTAGGCTCAAAGCGGCACACCTCATATGTAACCTCACCATGCTCATCACAGTATGGATAGGTTGCGACCAGGGAAGTCCTGACCGTATCATGTGGGACCGCATGGCCATTGGAAGTGGCAACGCCCAGGGATTGTAAAACCTCAGGCACATTAGCCAGGGGATTATCTCTGCGGATAAGATCAGCAACCCCGCCGCCCTGGTCGCACTCATGGTCGAACCAGGTGCCTTTCACCAGGTCAACTGACATTGAGCCATGATTGCCCCAGCGCAGTTCTGATTTGCTGGACAGTTTAGCGTTAGGCTCTCCCAATAGTGCCTTGGCCACTGTCTCTATATGTTGTGCTAATTCTGACATTTTTGCCCCACAGTAAAAAAAGGGACAGGGTTAGTTGATGCCTAGACCCTGCCCCCCCGCCAGTTAAAATAGAGGTTCATCATCCTCGGCTAAGGGAGATTGTTTAGCCTCGGGCTCAGGTGTGGGTTCCTGAGCATCAACCTTATTCCAACTGACTAGCTCAAAGTTAGGGATGCGGGTTGCACCCTTGCCAGAAGTATCGGCAGTTGATCCGGTGTATTTAACGCCAGCCATCTTGCCTTTATTCGCTGATGCGCTTTTGTGAATTTCTGGCCAGATAGCCGAGATGCCACGATTGACACCCGCGCCATTGCTTGACCACTCACGCCAGCCATGATCTTTGAGGTGAACCATAACGCTGAAACCGCGCTTATATTCACCATCAGGGCGAGGGGCTTTGACCCCGACTTGCTCATCCCAGGACCACTGAGGGGCTTCACCCTCTTGAATAAGGCCCCAACCCGTCTTTAATGAGTCTGGGTCGATGGACATACCTTTCAAGGCAATCTCCTCACCATCGACATACCAGGCGTTAACTGAGGGTTTAAAACGGATATACTCACCGCTGCTTTCGTTTTCTAATCCAAGCATTTCTATTTCTCCTTGCTCTTCCATCCCATTTGCTCTGCGAACTGTTCCATGAGCTTCTCTGGGATTATGTAAAGACGCGGCATCCGATCAGCCCTGACAACCAGGAGATCAGCCTTGTCTTGTTCAAACCAGGCGTACAAGGATTTAAACCCCGTCCCGCCTTTGCGCCGCTTACACTCGACCAGGAGTCCATTTAGTTGGACATCCCCAGCTAGGTCAGCGGAATACGCTTTATATGCACCAGACCCCAGGACCCGTTTGCAGGGCACACCTCGGCTGGCCCAAAAATCCTGGACTTCCTTTTCCAACTCATATCCACGCTGTTTGTTGCGGCTACTCATCTGATAGACTTTGCGACATTTTGTAGATGTTCAAGCTGTTCCGTTTGGCTATTGAAACCACTTTCACGCCTGGTAAGGGCCTCAGTCAACAATTCTTCGCATAAACTTGAGACACTTCTGCGTTGCCCTTTGGCTGCGGATTTAAGCAGTTCCCTCAGGGACTTAGACAGATAAAGCTGTTGCTGTTGGACTTCCATTTTACAACCTTTTTGCATTTTTTTTATAAAAAGTACCGTATGGCTATTGTAATACAATCAGAATGGTACTATCTTCTAGGTGTAAGAGAGATGAACAAAAGGAGAAAGAGACACCATGACCTTCACAGTTAACGAAATCGCCGCCATGAAAGTCTGCCTCAACTATGAGGATCGGGCCACGCAGCTTGATGACAACTTCAGCAACGGTGGGGTCGGCGACCTTGCCAACGCTCTTGGCTGGAATATGCACCAGATAGGGGGCTTGATTGCCAGCCTTGAGAAGAAGGGAGTTGTTTGGATTGATGACAGGCAGGGCGATTGGCCCAACTGCATGACCAAATACCACATCGTCTGGCTTACAGAAAAAGGCGTCAACGCCATCTTCGACATCATTGAAAAGGAGACTGCATAATGTACACAGAAACCGAAATGAAAAAGGCCCTCGGCGTAAAGCGGTGGGAAAAGGTTGAGGACTATACCTTTAGTTGTGGCGTGATGGACTTCGCCTTCAAGCTGCCGTGGACCCACCCTGGTTACGGGACGACCACCTGGGTTTGTGAACCAGAGTACAACCAGATGACCAAAAAAGATGTTGTCGATGACCTTAAATACTTCATAGACGGCCTCGAACATGATTGGGACCTCTGCCCATACCTTCCAAACGGTGACACCAAAGTAAAATTCACACTCACTAAGGAGACTGCATAATGAAACTGCTTTATGACGCTAAGTGTTTCGACACTGCTTACATTGTCAAAGATTGGCCCTGGGGCTGGACCCTCAAGACTGAGGCTCGGTTCTGGATCGAAACCACCAAACGCGGTGATCGGTTTGTCAAACAACTTGTAAACCCCAAGACAGGCAAATGGTGCAAACCCAAGAAGCAGACCTATGAGGCTGTTCTGGTCCTGGCCATTTTGGATGACGGTGAGGTTACTTTCAAGGGCCTCGGCAACCACGCTGATCGGGACAAGATCGCGGCTGTCCTGGAGATGATCGACTTCGAGAAACTAAACGATGCCCAGAAAACACAAATCTGCAAACTCAATGCCTGGGCAGAAGTGATGGAGAATGTCGAGTGGACAGTTAGAAAAGGGGCTATTGATCCAGCCGAGCGGGAAGCACTTGATGCCGAGCAAGACAAGATTGGCCGGAAAATCACTGGCTACGCCAACCTTCTCGCCAACCAATGTATGACTAAAAACGGGCTGATATAGGAGACTGCTTAATGATTACCGAGTTTGAAGTTATCGCAGATGGAGTTGTTAGGGCCTACGCCAACGGCGGCATGATCGCCCAGGTCAACAACCCCAAGACCCTGGCCCATGTGATGGAAGTCTACGGTCTGGCTGATGAGACAAACATCAAAGGCGGGAATGGGTTGCCCTTCAATGACAAGATCATCGATGAGGCAATCGGGATTTATAACTGGCAAGTAAATGGAGTTGCTTAATGACTGCACCAATCACAATGAATGAGGTCATCGCAGATAACTTGCGGAAAGCTGGGGTTCAGCTAGAAGCCGCCTACAAAAAAATGAAGAAGTATGACCCTGACAACAGAGAAAACGCTGAGGCGGCTATCTGGCTCACGTTAAAGGTCAACGAATTGGCCCTCGAATATCAGCAAAAGGAGACTGCATAGATGGCTAAAAAGATAAAGTTAAATTATGAGACTGCTTGCCAATACAAGTGGACAGACACCTTTGCCACTCTTGATGAGGCTGCTACTGGTGCGCGGAATCAACTAGGTCGGTGGTGTGGAAATTACCATGTTCTTATCGGTGAGTTTGGAGATTGCAAGCTGTACCATGTTGATGGTGCCACAATGGAAGAACTCGAAAACAAAATGAAAGAGGTTGCATAACAATGACCGCGCTTGAGTTTCTTAAATGGTATTTCGAGAACCAGGCTGAGATCGATGCGGCTGGGGGTAATAACGCAAAACCTAGCCCCATCATTACCCAGCTAAAGGAGAACACCTGGGCCATGAGTGAGGCTGATAGGTGGCTGGTCCACAAGATGTTTAAGTAACTACCCTTTGCCTATTGTAACAAACGTGAATAAAGCATATATGTATAGTGAGAGGAGAGAGTATGAAAACCGCAACTGAGTTCCTAAAGCACCTGGTCAAGACTCCAAACATAAAAGAAAAAGAAATGACCATGTTGTTCACTGCCTTGCCAAAAGAGGAACGGGCGAAAATCAGAGACGTTATTGAAATTGATAAGGGAGAGAAGGGATGAAAGTAACACGATTAAAGAAAGGTTATCGGATCAACCTATCTAACGCTGAATGGGCTGTCTTAGAAAGGACAGTGCGAGAGGGAATGGGTGCGGCAGATTGGACTGAAGGTGGTTGGCAACGCGATCACATACCGCCAGATGAAAAGCGCATTATGACAGAGGCAGAAGTGGGCAACCGTCCTTGGATGGTGGTCACAGAAGATAGGAGAGGATGAGGATAATGACACCGCATAGTGGGAAATATGTGGCTTATCTTCGCGTCTCAACGCAACGCCAGGGACAATCTGGCCTGGGTATTGAGGCGCAAAGGAAAGTAGTTAACGATCATTTGAATGGCGGTGCATGGGAGATCATCGCTGAATATGTCGAGCATGAGTCTGGTAAAAGATCAGACCGCAGACGTAAAGAATTAGCCGCAGCCTTAAAGCATTGCAAAGAAGAGGGCGCGACCCTCATCATAGCCAACATATCCAGGCTAACCCGTAACCTGGCGTTTCTGACCAGGATCATTGAGTCCCAAATCCCGATCATCGCTTGTGATGTGCCGGACATGGGCAACCCTAGCCAAAATAAATTTATGCTGCAAATGATGGCGAATATTGCTGAGTATGAAGGGGCTATGATCTCTGACCGTACCAGGAAAGCTCTTGCAGCTAAGAAGGCCAGGGGAGAGACAATGGGCACCCCAGACCCCTATGCAGGGGCAAGACTAGGGGGCGCGGAAACTGCCAGTGCAGTCGATGCCTGGGCAGAAGAACTAAGACCCGTCATAGCCGATCTAAAGAAATACGGGTGTGACTCACTCAGGAAAATAGGTGAGGGGCTTGAGGCGCGGGGGGCTAAAACCTTTCGCGGTAAAGACAAATGGGCCCTGAGTAGCGTTAGAAATCTTTTAACCAGGTTAGGAGAATGGAAATGACCACAGATTTAAGACAGCTTTATGCGCGGGAATTGTGTGCGTTTCAGTTGAAGGTTTATCAATTTCATACCAGCCGCAGCCATGACAAATGTTGCAGATATTTTTCATCAACAAGCTTGAAATGGCAACTTGGCAATTTGATGATTGTGGCAAGTATTGACAACCAAGGTTACACAATTACTGAGATTTCAAAGATACTGAGTTGCTCCAGGCAACAAGCGACACGAATGATTGATGATTGTGTTCAGGAAGGTTGGGTCGTGAATGTTGATAGGCTTTGTTATCAAGGCTCAGACACATTTAGAGACAAAAATATGGGCGAATATTTAGATGCCTATTTAACCGTTTTGGAGACAACCTCAGTCCTTAAAGCGGGACGGGCATATAGAGACAGTATAGATGTAACACCAAGTAGCGTTGAGATTTACCAACCGGATCAGGTACAAAGGATGAATGATGAGTTACAAAAACCGAAACAAAACGTCTAAAAGGGACTCACTATCTCAGCCAAGCAAAACTGAGCGTGGTACTAACTACTTCAAAACTTCAGATGATGTTTTGGAAGAAATGAATGATGATCGTAACCGTATAGATGAACACCAGGCCAAGAACCCAGAAGAGTATGATAGCCTGGGTCGGCTGAAGCCAGTTAAGATGACGGTTGCACAAAAGCATATGCAGATAGCCAGGGAAGCCCAGGATATTTATGGGGGGTTGCCCAGGACACGGGCCAAGCGATGGAGAAATCAACAGAACTATCGCAATAACCTATTTATCCTGGAAGCGGAGTCGGGCTCACAAATGAGGCCAACAATGCGAATGACCATTCCAGCTTTATTGGATTGCCATTTGGACAATTCGATCCATAGGTTTTCTGAGTTAGTCCAGGACCTAACCGCATTAAAGAAGTTGAAGTTAAAATCTAAAACAAACAGTCGGACGCGGCTTATGTTGATGCGCTCGGCAATTTACAACTGCCACTGCAAGTTAAAGTTTGATGCAGATGGATATAAAGACACAGTGGCAGAGGATTTTGTGCCGCAAAACGACTAAATCAATAGCCAAACGGGTATGGGTAGGAAACGCGGAACCCACGGGCTATTGTAGTTTTTAACCACCACACCAAAAGGAGAGTGTTCCTTGGAAAATCAATTACCTAAGCCAGAGTTACAAGAAGAAATGTCGCATAATGTATATAATGGTAGTCCAGTCGGCCAGCGGAATATACTAAATAGCATTATCAACTCTTCCTATTCAACCAGGCTAACCTATTCAGACAAAACCCCTGTCACCCTGCGCGATGCGGTTAGGGGAGTTTTCGAGTTCATTTGTATCGGCACTATCACAGTTGCAATGTGTTATTTCATCGCTGTTTCTGATGCCTTCGATCAGCATTTGATTGATTTGGCGGGGAGATAAGTCAATGGTCGGTAAACTTACATCTGATGCCAAACTATCTGGATCAAAAGCACCAGTTCTAATGGGTGAGGCCCATCCAAGTTTTGGCGATAGCCGGAATGATCTGATGGCCCAGGTACTTAACGCCCAGGGGAAAGGCAACTATCAAACCTCTCAATTCACAGGCTCAGAGCCAGCCGATTGGGGCAATGAATTAGAGTCAACAATCATTCGCAAAGCAGTTGAACGCCTGGGCATCGATAAATATGATGATGAGGTGACTGAGGTCTATAGCTATGGGGATATGTTCTCAGTCAGTCTGGACGGTATTCTTTTTAATCCTGACCCAAAAATTATTTCATCTTCGCCTGGCATCATTTTGATGAACGGTCAGGATCGTATGGGTCTGGTTGGGAATGGCATCATTGAAAGCAAACTAACCTCAGCCCCATATACTGAGGTCCCACCACCATACCGAGGCCCCTGGCAGTTGCAGATGCAGATGCTTTCATACGGTTGTGATTGGGGCGTTATCGCCACATTGTACCAGGGCACCAGGCTTGTGCTTAATGTGTATGAGGCTAACAAAGAGCAACAATCAGCATTGATTGAAGCCGCAGAAGATTTTTATTCGCGCCTGGACGGTCCTGATTGGTATCCGGCAATGGACGGGGCTGACGCAAGTCGGACCTATGGTAACGGTGAGGATGATCTGCCGCCCGTTGACCTGGAGCCTATTGCTGATATTGCCCTCGAATATTATGAGGCCAGGAGAGCGGCCAAGGCAACTGAGGCTTACTATAAATCACTTGAGCCAGCATTGATGGATCATATGGCCAAGCATGAAAACGCTTTTCTGAATGATGAGAATGGTGAGCGGTTGTTTGAGGTTAAGTGGCCAACCAGGGTCACAAAGCCCCAGCCCGAGAAGATTATCCCAGCAAAGCCAGGCAAGGTCGAGCGTCAGAGGTCACTTACGATCAGTGCCAAATGGATGGGAGATGACGAATGAGCATGACCCCGCGCCAAAAAGATACCCTGGATTTTATCGTAGGTTTCCAGGTCGAAAGGGGATACAGCCCAACCTTTAAGGAGATAGCTGAGGGAATTGGCGTCAAATCAACGGGCCGTATTCAAACCCTGGTCAACGCACTCCAGGACCGTGGCTATATCACAACCAGGGCAGGGGGCCGCAGAACGATTGAGGTGCTTAAAACTACGCCTCTCCAGAACTTGCCAGTTGGTGCGCTTGATCCCTAGTCTCATCGTTTCGCCTGGTCCAACCCCTGCCAAAAGTCTCAAAGGTTTTGAGCCGCTCATAAAATGCCTGGCGTTTTGAGTGCATATCATCAATCAAGCTGACCGTGTTATATTCACTTATCGCGGTCAGTGTTTTGGGGCCTATGCCACCATCCGGCTTAACCATCACCAATCTCTGCAAGGTCTTAGCCGATCTGCCTGGCCCAGAATTAACGGCCCAATCGAAAATGCTCCAATCCAAACCGCCTGGCAGTTTATCCCCAGAAATTTTTTCCCAATAACCCTCACGATAAATCTGTTCAACGTGAATGTCGGGTATGTTTCTCATGGCCTCTTCATCGACAGTCGCATCATTGCCCAGCGTTTCACTGAGCCATTTCTGATATGTATTGGCCGTGATGCCCTTCATAGTGACCCCACCAGGATCATCTTTGTGCGCTGAAAACCCGCCCTCATGTTCGAGAAGCCACTCCAGGCATTGCTCAAAATTCTGTCTCATTTCACGCTTTCCCTTGCAACGCCCTTAGACTTTTCCCAGCTACGCATACCGCCAAGGCCAAGAAGTGCCAGGGTAAGGCTCATTAATTCTTCAGTGTTAAGTTCTGGGAGAGGGGTGCCTGGGGCCCAGATAGCCGTGGCCCACTCAGCCAGGGGCATCAGGAAGAACTGAGTCGCAAGGCCCAGGCAACAAA
>Ga0209634_1003736_pt1 | contig 10170 bp, 1 predicted proteins | sample LinPmetageLP40_FD_184043 | JGI IMG/M metagenome (GOLD analysis project Ga0209634, IMG submission 184043) | Marine viral communities from the Pacific Ocean - LP-40 (SPAdes) (version 2) | ecosystem: Environmental > Aquatic > Marine > Oceanic | place: Pacific Ocean | collected 2010-08-26 | reverse complement strand
CTTGTCTAAAAAACTTTAAACTATCATCGGTCAAAAAATTTGGTGAAGACGCTAATAATGATTGAAACTCATTAACAATTTTATCTGGGTCAGCTAAAGGCGTTTTTTTTTGTTTTGTGATATCACTAGAATCCACACCGGCAAACTGTGAATAACTTAAATTGCTATCACTATTTAAATCAACCTGTTTTATAGTTATATACTTGTCTAAATTATTTTTAACTTTAAAATTATCATTAATAGTTTTACTATCATCTTTTAAATCTTGTGGATAATCAATACCTAATAATAGTTTAAGTCTATCTTCAAAACCTATATTAGGTGGCTTCATTAACTTTATTCTATCTAAATAATTATCTAATGCGAATTGCTCACCTACTATACCTCTGGTTACAGTATCACTACTTCCTTTCTTAAATTTTAGACTATCATATTGTGGTTTTCCTAATATTACTGGTAAACTGGTTGCAGGTAAATTGGTTACATATTTTACCAATTTTTTATAAGCAAATCCTCTCACTCCATATTCACTATTAACATAATCTGCAACTAAATTTGGTACTTCTTCTATAATTCTAGTTAATATGTAATTTACAAACATCCCATTAAAATAATAATTTGGAGTAGGATTAGCATCTTCTGGATTTTGAAAAAAAAGATTATCAGAAATAATTTTAGCTTGACATACATTATTACAGTATACCGCATCACCAGTTGCAGTTGAACATTCTTCTTTATAATCATTACATTTTCCTTCTTGAATATAATCTAACAAAGATGATGTATCTATATTCAATCCAACACCATTATTAAAATTAAGTTCGGAACCTGCCATAAGATAGTCAGATTCGGTCAGTACTTTTTCTGGGAAAACAACCGATACTCTATCTAATAAATGCCTCATACCTTTAGGTGAACGTAAGTATGTTAGTGCTTTATATAAACCAGGAGCTTCACTTTGTAAACAATCGTTACTCAACTTAGAATCTATTTTTTGATTTAAAGTTTTTTTAAGTTTTACAATCATATCTTTTTGAGTAATTTTTTTGGCATCATTATTTCTAGGAGAAAATAAATTAGCATTGTATTTAATAATACCATCTAGTACAATAGGTGGTGCTTCAGAAAATGGAATATCAACTTCACCCCCAGTTTGATTATATAATATATCATCGACAAATTCACCTATTTTTATATATTCGTTAAGATTGATTTTATTATTTTTATCGATATTTTGTAATATATCATCTAGTATTTCTATTTTTAAATTAGAATTACCACCACCTTTTAGAAAAGTTGTGGGACCGGTTGAAGCTTTTAGAGATGTAAAATTGTTCGGTTTCCATTCATAACCTCCATGCTCAGAATCGCTAATTTTTTTAAGTAAAATATTCATAATACTGTTTGCCTTGCTTTTTTTAGTAGAGTTCATAATAGGCTGTAATATATTACCAATTCTTACTATACCAATAAGAACTTCAAATATAAAGTTTGTTTTTAATCTACTATTTATTGGGGAAATTTCTGACAAAAATTTTGCTATATCTAATTTTACTGCCGGCTTTTCAATATCAATAGTTGTGCCAGGTCTAATATTTGTGGAAGGATTTTTAAAACATACTAATTCAACCAATATATTCTGAATTTTTGTAATTAATAATTCTCCAATTCCTATATCATTACTTAGATTTTGTACATATAATTGAATGTTAGCCGCTCCTTTAGAGACAATTTCTCCTCTATCAATTTTGTACCGCATCAAAAGTTTTGATTCTTCTGTAATAGGTAAAGGTTTTACACTAATATCTTTAGGTCCTATTTCATCATCAAAGGTTTTCATTATTTGAGATAAATTATCCATTAATGTAGATGCATTTATATTATTTCCTTTTAAAATCTCAGCTATTGTTCTCATATTGAGATCAGTTATTTCAGTAATATTAGTTGTTCTCCCAGGTGTAACGTTAAACCCAGGCCTTACATAAAAGCGTTCATTCTCTAAAATTTCAACTAATCCAAGTTTATCAAAATTTACACTAGTAAACATAGCATATGGTAGTAAATCAGAACCAGTGGATGGACTAGTTAATCCACTTGTATAGTGTGCCGCTTCTTGTATTGCGTCCGAGTTTGTTTTAGGTATATTAGCTTTATGTAGTATGTCTAAAAATTTAGACTCAGCTAAATCATCTGACATATTACCTGTTAATTTTTTTGCCATAGTATCTTTATCATAAACTGTAATCTCAGATTCTTTATCTCCTAATATACCATTAAATGCCCCCCGTACTATTTCTCTCAATTCTCTTCTTTCATCGGGACGAAGTTTTTTAAATTCTAAACTTTCCTTATCTGGATCTTCCGAACCTTTTGGGTCATCCGCAAATGGAACCTCCATTAATACATTTATACTTTCTTCTCGATTTAATAAAGCATCTACAGATGTTTGTAACGCCTTTTTAACATCCTTAATCATTCCATCATTGTCAGAAGTTAATTTCATAATAGTTTCCCAAGGTATATATTTAGGATGTTTCGGAAAAAATGGAACATCACTTGCCGTAATCTCATCTATATTAGTTTTATTACCTCTTAGAATTTTAAGGTTTTTTGCTTTTTCTAATAACGCACTAGATGTAATAGTAGCCAGTTCTTCTAATTGTTGTCTTTCTTTTAACATAGCTTGGGCACGAAGAACATATTTTTTAACATCAAATTTAGATAACAAACTGCTACTATCATCCGTACGTAGTGTAAGTTCTTCTAATAACTCCTTCAATTTATTATCTTGTTTAGCAACATTTTTGATTTGGTCCTTAATAAATACTAAAATATAAAACAATCGTCTTATTGTTAATGTATATGTTCTTAATGCTGCGTCATTTTCTCGTAGAGCATCTGAGGCTAGACCAAAATCTCTTAATCTTAAAATAATTTTATATAGAGAACTAATAGACGGTTGCATTGAAGCTGCATCGTTTATTCCTTTCAAATTAGATTTTTTAGGAGGTAGTTTTAAAACATTTAAATTATATAATTTTTTCATGTACATTTTGTGAGACATCTTATTTGGTTTATAAAATGTTGGATCTGGATGTGGAATTTTTATATTTTTAAAATCATCTTGATTTAAATCAGTTAGATATTTTAATACGGGTTTTCTATTCTTTCTTTTAGAATATTCTGCCAAATAATGCTTAACATTTATATTCTTCGATACGTTTTCTAAAATTTCCATATAATTTCCCACATGCCCCCAGGCTGTTTTTATTATATGGGTACCTTTAGAATCAACAAACCTTTGTGGTCTAGGTTCACTAAATTTTTGTATAATTTGTTGATAGTATCTCATTTCGTCATCTAACGGTCCAGGTGACGGTTTAATATCTTTGATACGTTCGAAAACTTTTCGTTCTCCCATAATCTATAAAAATATTTTTTATTTAAACTATTTTTATAAACTAAATTACAATTGATTTTATACTTATTTTAAATTCATTATAATATTTATAATCATTATTATATTTTATAATATTCTATCTTCTTTTGTAAGAACTTAATGTTTTACCAGAACGTAATTTACTCTTCTTTTTATTAACACCAGTTTTTCTCTTATATAATGTTTTACGTCTTCCATAAACTCTATTGCGTTTTTTACTTGCTCTGCGTTTTTTAGATGAACCACCCAATTGTGATAATTTTTTATCTGGTGTTCTTGCAGATGCTTCTGAAGTAGAACATACTGAATCAGCAAAACGGAGAGTATTTAAAGCAGCATCTACATATTTTTCTGACATTTGTTGGTCAACATCTAAGTTACCAGTTAACCATTTACCTCTATTAATACATGCCATCATAATATATTTAGATTTAACATTCGCATCTGTACTACCTAAACCTGTTAAAGCATTAAATATTTCATAATCTACAAATCTGCCAGATTCGACTGTTTCAATAGAATTTCCAACCTTGATATTATAAATATTCGGTAATTTACTCCATCTTAAGTCACATGTTTTATGTGACCCAAGAGGCTCATCATCCGCTATTTTACCCTGAACCGTAAAATTTTCATCAGTAATATTCCAACTATGTTTACCCATATCTCTGAACCTTATATCTTTGTATGGTATTGAAACACCCTCATTAATTTTCTCAGCAATAGCTCTTCTATTTTCTTTATTATAGCTATCTAATTTTGTACCATTACTCTTTTGGAAAAAGTATTTAAGATGTTCTAATGTGGTTACAATTCCATCCCCTTGACTTGCTACAATATTAATATATGTTACCATATATGTTACCATAAAATTCATTAATGTATAACAATTACCTTCTAAACGCGTAATCTTGCTACCAGATTCATTGAAAAACGTGTCATTTTCATCTCCGTTCTTCCCTGCTCTTTTCGTGGAATCGCCCTTGTAGTTTGTGCCCGCCTCACTACCTTTTATTTCTTTATTTTCTGGAAAAAATCTAATAAGTGGGAATCCCATAATACCACAATTAGTTTTCATTTCGTTTAAATCGCCTTTATTAGTAGCCTCTCCTTTTTGATCGCTGCTCTCGCCTGCTATAGTAACTTTTTGAAGTGCAAACGTAGGGGGGTTGGTTTTAAATGCTGTCATTGCACCCCAGTATCTAGTTTGATTTGGTGCTAATCTTCCAAATTCTGTTAAAGGACCTCCTGGATCTTGATATTTTAATAATTTGTCATCTAAAAAGTCATATTCATCTTTTAATATAGGATGAGTTATTAAACTTCTTAATAAAAACCATTGGTCATATACTGGGGCATCACACAGAAGCCAACAGTTTTTAACTACATCATCGGTATTGGAAGCCTTTGGTCCTTGACGACCCATTAATTCTGGGGATACACTATAATACATATATCCAGTATTATCACTGTTTAATTCATCTCGTATACCATTAGATTCTGGGTCAGTTTCAAGTAAAGCTACTGATGGAGAATATAATGATGAAATATCACTAGGTAATTCTCTATTATTTTGTTTGGAAAATGATGCATCAACATTATCATCGTCGGCAGGTACTAATTTAGCTCTGACCCCATTCTCATTATAAACTGTATAATGTAATGGATAATTTACATAATTAACCTGATACTGAAAGTTTGGATTTATAGACATCATATTAGTTTTTCCAATTGAAAGTGATTTAGGTAGTTTTATCATCAATTCTCTGTGATTAGCAAATCTAGCAACAGGTCTACCTCTTGCTGGGAAGAAGTTCCCGACAGCCACCGATCCTGCAAATCGACGGTAATGACCATAACTGAAGTCATTATCAAACTGCTTAGGCATTGATGGAGTTGATGATTCTAATCTAAGACAATTAAAAAATTCTTTTCCTGCTGGCATAAGACACTCCTTTGTTGGATCTAAATAAAATTCTCCATCTGCATTATATAAACTTGAACTTGAACGAGGTTTAATGAATAAGGTTCTTACATAATGTTTTGAACCCTCCAACTCTGCTTTTTTTTTATTTGCTTTTACTACTTCTTTAGTTCCAGTTGTTGAATATGAAGGTGAAAATGCATTTTCACCATCACCTAAAAGTTGCTTAACTCTTTCCATTCTAGAAGTTGCAATCTTATTAGTAAACTGATTGTAAAGTCCAGGTAAAGATGACGGGTCAGGTATACCATATAAAACTCCGGCTTGAAGGTCTAATGGATTAATAATTGAATTAAAAGCACAAAATACTTCTATGTTTTTAATTATTTGGTCTGTTAACTTGTTAGTTCCAAAAGATTTTGCATCACTAGGTAAGCCGGTATTGCCGCCCTGAGACCAAACACCACTACTATTAGCAGGCCATTTAGAGCCTGTGGCGGGGGCTGTACCTCCGTGATAGCCTGGAGTATAAGTACCCGAACCCACTATAACTTCTTCCAGACCACCACTATTATCTCCATCTCTCATGCATTGACCAGATGTCCATTTTGCAATTTCTCTTTCATCATCTATACCTGTCATTAAAATTCCTTCCTGTGTACTAAAATTAGTATCTGTAATTTTATCTGTGGGCATATCATCACGCACAGTGACATCTTTAAATCTTATTTGAGGTCTTTTTCCTATGATTTCAAATATCTCAGAAATTAATTTATATTTAACTTCAGACCAGTTATTTCCGACTTTCAATTCATTCATAACTGTTTCACTCCAATTATCACTAAAAATTTCAATATAATCAGCCAAAGCATTTTTATATGCCATTTTAATTTGTTCAAGAGTGGTTGCGCCCCTGTCTTCTTCATAACCAGCACTACTATTTTTATATAACACAACATAATCTGATGGATTGTCTAAAAACATAATAAAATTTTGTCCTGAACCACCATCTGCTGGATGTGCTAAAACTAAACAACGTATTCCTCCCACGTTAATTATAAAAGGAGTTAATTTTTCTTTAGGATTTGCAATAAATCCCGTAAGATAATTCGTTTCGCTGGCCCTGCCGGCGTTTAATGCTTCGGACCCATCAATACCATTTGTAGCATTGAATGATTGTTTATCTAGAGATAGATTCTGCATAAATTCCGAAGCTAAATATTTAGCTAATGAATTACCAGTTGATGTATTGACAGCACTTAACTCCTCAAATAATAATGCTATTTTTTTACAGGTATCATATTGTTTTCGCATACGGCTGCTTTCGTCAGGAATATCTAAACCTATATTAAATAATAAGGTATCATAATCTTTTATAAACTGGTCCATTGTAAATTCTGTATTAGCAACTTCATGCAAACTATTTATTCCAGCTGGAACTGTTGGCCAAGTTTCACTACTAACATCACCTTTTTCAAAATCAAAGTTACCAGCAGCCATATTTGTATTCATTTTACTACCCGTTATTAGTTTTGAAGATACTAATTTTTTACAAAACGGAGCAACTCTATCAGAGAAAAATACATCTTTAATTTGTTTAGTATTCTCACTACCCGCCATATCAACAATTGTAATTTTTGTTTTATTACATTTAGAAATTTCTTTATTACTGTTATCAATAATTTCAACTTCTACAAAAAGATGTGCTCTCGAACTTGTAGGATTATTTGGAGTAGGTGTAATTCTTAATGTATGCATTCTTCTTCTAGTTACACATGAAATACATTTAGTAATAGTAGCAGTAATTTCACTTATATTTGCGGATAAATCATACTTTTTATCATTTGGATTATCGTCACCATTATTCAGTACAGCACCAGTTTCTTTGTCTATTTCAAATAATCTTATTATAGGTAAACCTTTTAACAAATCTGCATCCTTGACAGGGTCAATTTCTCCTTCTGACATCAGTACTTCCGCCCCCCTCTCTACTTTATAATTCCAAGCTTTAAGTTTTGCTTTCGTATTAAAAGTGTTTACATCGGTATTTGGTGCAAAGTTACTATCATTATGGTATGTTTTTGCACCAATATCTATACCTGTAACATTTGGTTTCTTCCAACGTTTATTCTTAACTTTTACAATTCCATTAACTTTTTCATCATCACCTGATAATCTCCAAGTAGGTAAAAATGTTTCTACCTTTTCAACTAATGGATTTTCCTTAAACATTTTAGTAGATTCTTTAGTGTATATATTTTTTAAATCATCTTTTGCATTTTTTTTGGCTCCACTTCCTTGAAGTTCCTTCGGAGGCATTTCAGTAAGTTCTTCATCATAAGGGTATGAATTAATTCCCCATTCTTCATTAGGTTTATATGCCATAATTTCATTAACAACATTAAAAGTTTTTGGATGCAATTTATATCCTATAATTTTTGCATCCTTACCAGTTGGTACTAAATCATATAATCTTAAATTAATTTGTCTAACACATTTTACATTTCCATCTTTTAGTGCTTCAGACCAATCAAACTTTTTGGGCATACCGGTACTATCTCTAACGAATTTAAATGAATCCTTCTCATTTGGCCCGGGGGGGTTTGTATTTTTCCACCTTAAACTACATAAATATCCCAATGATTTTTGTAGCAAACTATTAGCGTTTGCTAATAATAAGAAAGTTTTTCCACTACCAGAGAATCCATAACCGAAAGTTGTTAAATTAATACCTTTTCTTTCCTCTCCTTTTTCCGTATTTGAATAAATACATTTCATTGCCATATCCTTCATTCCTTCGTCTTTTCTATACTTTTCACCTGTAGTTGGGTCAGGTTTTGGTAATATAAAACTTTTACCTTCCCACATTTGTAAGGCAAAATCAGCGCCACCTAAAGATGTACCATCTCCTAATTTTTGTCTATTTTGGTCAACTTCATTGTATACTGCTGCAAATGGACCATAGGTACCAGAACTTGATATTTTATCTTCGATAAGTTTTGATATTCTTTCAGATTTATATGGTGCTAAGCTATTAGTTCCTGAACTAGGAACCAGATTGTTTAATCTAGGTGTATTGTACTGCTTATTAAATCTAACAACATATCTTTGTTCATATAATTGTTTTATAACATCTCCGAATCTTCCACTATCATATCTTTCTTCTTCGCTCTGAGGAATATCTGGACACGGCACAGAATTACACTTATAATTAGCTATAGGATCACTATCAATATTAATTTTTAAGGCATTTTCAATACTTAATGGTTTAATCTGAGAAGAAACAAAATCTGGATGCGAAGAAAATCCACCTGCTCTTCTATTAAGTTCCATTAGTGTAATTGGAACACCCTTGTGATATCTAATATCCTTAAGTTCACTAGTACCAGATATATTATATTCATATATATTATCCCATATTTGTTCTTCATATTTACCTGAAGCAGGTTGGGGTAATGCTGGTGTTGCCGGACCAGATTCTTCACCACCCAGTTTTCTGAAACAATAATATCCAGGTACGTTTGTAGTACCTTCTCCATAAAGTGTTTTAGTTCCTACGGCTGGTCCAAAAGGTACAATTACTCCTGCTACTTTATGTGTAAACACTGGATGGTCATCTCTATATACTAATACTGTCTTTACAGCACCCGTAAAGTTTTCAACATCATCTGCGATACGTTGATTCCAATTTGGACCAAGACCTTCAGATAATTTTTTTATTTTTTGAGTAGTTTCGTATATTCTATTCCTCATATCTTCTATATTTTTACCTAAAAATCTTTTAATCGGATTACACTCTTCATCATCTTCAGCGCCACAACATATTTTTTCTAATTTTTCTACAGTAGGCATTTTTAAATTACCTTCTTTATCTACTTCCATATATTCTCTTAATGAAGCAGCACCAGATTGAAGAATGTTAGCAGCATAATACCACTCAGCCATTAATAAATATGTTTTTAAACCAGCACCGTTAATTCTTGCTTTTTTATAATTGTCATTATCTAATACAGTTAATTTAGGACTTTTGTCACTATATTCTAATTCAACATCACTCGTACTTTTGTCGTTATAAAATGAAAGAAAGTTTTTACATTCTTGAAAATCGTTTGTAGGTTTTCCAGATTTGTCTTTAAAAACCCATTTGTACACCAATTTTTTAACATTATCTTGATTAGCGGCTCCTCTGTGCCATATTTTTAATACTTTTACTACATTTGTGTATGTCGACATAAAAGATTCTAACTTTTCAAGCATTTCAGCAGCTAAAACACTACAGCCTTTAGATGAAGTAAATTTAGGGTCACCTTCATCACCTATACCTACACTATTAATTATTGTATTAAATTTTATAAACTTTCCATCTGGACCAGGAGTGTTACTGTCTAAAGAAAGATATTCTAAAACTAAGTTTTCAATTTGGGGGATAGATGCAGGTTCTACATTGAGAATTGTTAATTCAATGACCCCTCTAGCTGGCTGTCCCATTTTTGAAGTTTGTGGGAAATATATTATTATATCTTTAGATTCCTTTTTTGACGTTTCATCTAATATTTGGTCAAGTTTTGTAGAACTCACATCTGGGTGAATTGCTATTAATCCCTGTATTCTTGTATCCACACCCTCATTATCTTCTGCTTTTTCACCTTTTGGATTAGTTTGTGCAATAGTAAACTGATTATTTACAACAGCAGCATCTTGTCCAGATGGTGATGGTGAAGGTGAAGGGGCTACCCCATAAGATCCTCCACCTTGAGATGAATCAAAATCTCCTCTACTCATTAAATAACCTATAAGACAGCTTTAT
>Ga0209634_1003734_pt1 | contig 10171 bp, 10 predicted proteins | sample LinPmetageLP40_FD_184043 | JGI IMG/M metagenome (GOLD analysis project Ga0209634, IMG submission 184043) | Marine viral communities from the Pacific Ocean - LP-40 (SPAdes) (version 2) | ecosystem: Environmental > Aquatic > Marine > Oceanic | place: Pacific Ocean | collected 2010-08-26 | reverse complement strand
TCAATGTCAGCATCGAGTTGCGATCAAAGCCATCGAAACGCACGAACATCTCATCGATGGAGTAGGGCTCGACCCCGGCGGAATATTCCTCCAGCACCTCACGCACGCGCGCCGACATGTCGCCATACAGCTCGTAGTTGGAGGAGAGCAGGTGGATGCGCCCCTCACGGACGAGTGGCTGTAGCTGGAAGGCGGGGGTGCCCATCTCCACGCCCAGCGCCTTGAGTTCGTTGGAACGCGCGATCACGCAGCCGTCATTGTTGGACATCACGCCGACAGGGCGGCCCTCCAGACGCGGATCGAACACTCGCTCGCAGCTGGCGTAGAAGTTGTTGCAGTCGACCAGTCCGATCATCGGCGTATTCATACCGCGTATTCGTGGATGACGGAGCGCACCACCCCCCAGACCTGGCATTCGAGGTCGAAGATCGCGACCGGTGGATACAGGGCATTGCCGGAGCTCAGATAGGGGCGCTGACCGATCAGCTCATAACGCTTGACCACCACCTCACCCTCGACCAGTGCCACCACGATATGCCCGGGACGGGCATCGATGGAGCGGTCTACCACCAGGGTGTCGCCCTCATAGATGCCGAAGCCTTCCATGCTGTCACCCGCCACCGTCATGAAGAAGGTCGCTGCCGGGCGCTTGATCAGCCGCTCGTTGAGGTCCAGCGTGCGCCCCGCGTAATCCTCGGCCGGCGAGGGGAAGCCGGAAATGCCAGCGCGCCCCGTGATGTGAGGGTGCGGCAGCGCACAGGGCTCCGGCGCTGGATGAGGGCGAGCCAGCGAGGCGTGGGACGGTTGAGCGGCAGATACGGTCATGGGTGGGGTCTCCTTTCGACACTGTATTCATATACAGTATCGGCGCTGAGAAGCCCTCAGGCAACTGATAATCCCTGCGAGTGCTGCACATTCACGAGACGCAGATCAGATGAGGTGCACCTGTGTTCAATGGTGGACGGCAGGTAAAGCTGCTAGCGGAAAAAATTTCCCGGTAGGCCTCGCGTTTGCATTTGCCTGATATCCGCCTTACCTTCGTTATTCCTTATATAACAATATTAGAGGTGGAAAATGCGGCTTCCGATGTTGGCGGTGGGTTTGGCATGCGGTATGTGCAGTGCCGGTGCGCAAGCGGCGGACTATCAGGATGTTCAGGATGCCGTCGAGCAACAGCGAGCGCCTCTGCTGGAGACGCTGGAAACACTGGTCAACGTGGACTCGGGAACGGGCTACCGTGAAGGCTTGAATGACGTTGAGGCAATGCTGACCCAGCATCTCGAAGCGCTTGGCGCACAGGTGGAAACGCACCCTGCCAAGACCTATGGCGGCAATACGATTGTCGGTCGCCTGCAGGGGAATGGCAGTCGCAAGATCATGTTGATGATTCACTACGACACCGTCTTCGATGAAGGCGCCGCCACGGAGCGTGCCTTCCGTATCAAGGATGGGCGTGCCTATGGCCCGGGCGTGGGCGATGCCAAGGGTGGCGCAGCCGTTATTCTGCACAGTCTCGAGGCGCTGGAGTCGCTCGGGTTTGATGACTATGGCCAGGTGACGGTTGTCTTCAATCCTGATGAGGAGAAAGGCTCGCCGGGCTCGCATGACCTGATTCATGAGCTGTCGGCAGATCAGGATGCCGTGCTGGTATTCGAGCCTACCTTCGCTGACCCGGGAGTCGATGCCGTCACCGTCGTCACCAAGGGCATCAACTATGCGTTTCTCGAGGTGAAGGGCCGTGCCTCCCATGCCGGTGGCGCACCAGAGGAAGGGCGCAACGCCATCATGGAATTGTCTCATCAGCTGCTGCAGTTGAATGAGCTTGATGATGCGGACAAGGAGACGACGCTCAACTGGACGATCGTCGAGGGCGGCGTCAAACGCAACGTGATTCCGGAGCATGCCAGGGCGGAGGGTGATATGCGCTACTTCGATAGCAGCGAGTATCAGCGTGTCCTGGAAGAAGCGCAGGCCATCACGAAGAACCAGTTGATCGATGATACCGAAGTGGAGTTTCACCTCGAGAAGGGGCGTCCGCCGCTGCCTGACAATCCGCAGAGCCAGCAGCTGGCCGAGCAGGCCCAGAAGATCTATCAGGAGTTGGGGCAGACACTGCAAGCGGTCGAGATCGGTGGCGGCACCGATGCGGCCTACGCCTATCATGCAGATTCCGATAAACCGGCAGTGCTCGAATCCCTGGGGCTCGTCGGCGGCGGCTACCACAGCGATCAGGAGTTCGTGCTGGTCGATAGCGTCGTGCCACGCCTTTACCTGACAACACGCATGATCATGCAGTTGTCCGAGGATCAGCCGCAGGAGTGAAACCGGGGTTGCAGCGGTAAATGATATGCCGTCATGACGGCAAGCCCGATAAAAAGCCCGGCCTCCAGGAGGCCGGGCTTTTTGGGTCTTTCCCCATGCTTTTCTGTCAGCCCGCCGGGCTCAGGATGCGGATATCGCCATCGGCGATCCAGTCACCGGCGTTGTCGCGGAAGCGCTGCATATGTTCCGTCTCGCGGTGGGCCTGCAGGGCATCGTGGGATTCCCAGGCTTCCACCACGGTGATGGTGTCGGGGCGTGGGTCGTTGTCCTTGTCGGCGGCGCGTTCGGAGTCCAGGCACGGGTGGTAGGCGTGGCAGCCATCTTCCTCGCGCACGGTGGGCGCGACGGCGCAGAGTTCATTGAAGACATCCTGAACGTGGCCTTCCTTGGCGGTAACGGTGGCGATTACCCAGATCATCTTGGCTCCTTGTGACGGTGCTGACCGCCGATGTTGTCGGGATTCTCGTGATGAGATGTCCTGACTATGTGGAGCCGTTTCTGGCCACTGCAAGGGGCAGGAGCTGACTGCCGGCATGACCCTGCATGATGAGCACACGAAAGCGCCGGACAGCAGGGCTGTCCGGCGCAGTTGTTATCAGACGCAGTTGTTACCAGATGATGATCCGCGGATCAGAACGAAAAGGCGATGGATCAGGACGGGAAGGCGAACTGGGCGCCTTCACGCAGACCGGCGGAAGGCCAGCGCTGGGTGATGGTCTTGCGGCGGGTGTAGAAGCGCACCGCATCCGGGCCGTAGGCGGACAGATCGCCGAACAGCGAGCGCTTCCAGCCGCCGAAGCTGTGATAGGCGACCGGTACCGGCAGCGGCACGTTGATGCCGACCATGCCGACCTGGATGTGATCACTGAAGTAGCGGGCGGCTTCGCCATCACGGGTATAGATGCAGGTGCCATTGCCGTATTCGTGATCATTGATCAGCTGCATGGCGGCTTCCATCGAATCGGCGCGCACGACCAGCAGCACCGGGCCGAAGATCTCTTCCTGGTAGCAGGTCATCTCCGGGGTGACGCCATCGATCAGGGTGCCGCCGACGAAGAAGCCGTTCTCGCCGCCTTCGACCTGCGGATTGCGGCCATCGACCACCACCGTCGCGCCTTGCTGCTCGGCGCTGTCGATGTAGCCGACCACCTTGTCGCGATGGGCTGCGGTGATCAGCGGGCCGAAATCATTGCCCTTGTCGCTGTAGATGCCGACCTTGAGGCCTTCCATCTGCTGCTTCATCTGCGCGATCAGCTTGTCGGCGGCGTCATCGCCCACGGCCACCGCGACGGACAGTGCCATGCAACGCTCACCGGAAGAGCCGAAGGCGGCGCCATTCAGTGAGTTGGCCACGTATTCCATGTCGGCGTCCGGCATCACGATGGCGTGGTTCTTGGCGCCACCGAGGGCCTGACAGCGCTTGCCGTTGGCCGCGGCGCGGCTGTAGATGTATTCAGCGATCGGGGTGGAACCGACGAAGCTGACCGCCTGGATGCGCGGGTCGTCCAGCAGCGTATCGACGGCTTCCTTGTCGCCATTGACGACATTCATGACGCCGGCCGGCAGTCCGGCCTCCATCAGCAGCTCGGCGATGAACAGCGTGGAGGTCGGGTCGCGCTCGGAGGGCTTGAGGACGAAGGTGTTGCCGCAGGCGATCGCCATCGGGTACATCCACAGCGGCACCATGGCCGGGAAGTTGAACGGCGTGATGCCGGCAACCACGCCCAGCGGCTGGAATTCGCTCCAGGAATCGATGCCCGGGCCGGTATTGCGGCTGTGCTCGCCCTTGAGCAGTTCCGGGGCGCTGCAGGCATATTCGACATTCTCGATGCCGCGCTGCAATTCGCCCAGCGCATCGTGACAGATCTTGCCGTGCTCCTGACCGATCAGGCGGGCAATCTCGTCGGCATGTTCTTCCAGCAGCTGCTTGAAGCGGAACATCACTCGGGCGCGCTTGATCGGCGGCGTGTTGCGCCATTCCGGGAAGGCGGCCTCGGCGGCCGCAATGGCTTCCTCGACCGTTGCCTTGCTGGCCAGGCGCACCTGGCCGCCGACTTCGCCGGTGGAGGGGTTGAAGATGTCCTGGGTACGACCTTCGCTGTGATCGATGTTGCCGTTGATGAGGTGTCCGAGCGTCTTCATTGGGTGGGCTCCCTGAGATGACTTGTGAAATGAATGGCGATGAATGAAGTGGTGTTGATCGTCAGTTCTGAATGTTGATGGTCAGTCTTGAGCGTCGATCGTCAGTCCTGGGCGGCGAAGGCATCGCCGAGGGCATTGATCAGGCGGTCCAGCTCGTAGTGTTCGGTGATGAACGGCAGGCCCAGCTGGATGGTGTCGCCGCCGTAACGGACATAGAAACCGGCCTTCCAGCAGTGCATGGCAATCTCATACGGGCGCCGCGCCGGCTCGCCGGGATAGGCCTCGACCTGCAGGGCACCGGCCAGGCCGTAGTTGCGGATGTCGCTGATGTAGCGCGTGCCCTTGAGTTCGTGCAGCTTCTTCTCGAATACTGGACTCAGCTCGCGGACGCGGGAGATGAGCTGGTCGTTCTCGAGCACGTCGAGGGCTGCCAGCGCCGCGGCACACGCCACCGGGTGACCGGAGTAGGTGTAGCCGTGGGGAATCTCCATCATGTAGTCGGGGCCGCCGTTGTCCATGAAGGTCTGGTAGATGTCGCCCTTGACGACCACGGCGCCCATCGGCACGGCGCCATTGGTGATCTGCTTGGCGACGTTGAGGATGTCCGGCGTGACGCCGAATTCCTCGGCGCCGCTCATGGCGCCCATGCGTCCGAAGCCGGTGATGACCTCATCGAAGATCAACAGGATGTCGTGCTGGTCGCATATCTCGCGCAGGCGCTTGAGATAGCCCACTGGCGGCGGCAGCACGCCGGCCGAGCCTGCCATCGGCTCGACGATGACGGCGGCGATGTTGGAGGCATCATGCAGCGCGATCAGCTCCAGCAGCTCATCGGCGCGCTCGGCGCCGGTCGTGGGCATGCCGGGCGTGAAGACATTTTCCTTGAGCAGGGTGTGCGGCAGGTGATCGGCATCGACCCCCTGGCCGTAGAGTGAGCGGTTGGCGCCGATGCCACCGACGCTGAAGCCGCCGAAGTTGACGCCGTGATAGCCCTTGCTGCGTCCGATCAGCTTGGTCTTGGTCGGCTTGCCCTTCTTGCGCCAGTAGGCACGTGCGATCTTCAGAGAGGTGTCGGCACTCTCGGAGCCGGAACCGGTGAAGAAGACGTGATCCAGCCCCTCGGGCATCAGCGTCTTGATGCGGTGTGCCAGTTCGAAGGCCTTGGGATGGCCGTACTGGAAGGCGGGCGCGTAATCCAGCTCGCGCAGCTGCGCGCTGACCGCCTCGGCGATCTCCGGACGGCAATGACCGGCACCGCAGGTCCAGAGACCTGACAGGCCATCGAAGATCTGACGGCCCTGTGAGTCCGTGAAGTAGGCCCCCTGCGCCTTGGTGATGATGCGCGGGTCCTGCTTGAACTGCCGATTGGCCGTGTAGGGCATCCAGTAGGCATCGAGCTGCTCCTGGCTCAAGCCTGCCTGGGCGGAAGGGGATGTATCGAAGGCGGTCATGATGTCTCCCACAGAGTGTGTTGTTGTTGGTTCTCGGCTCCTGTCGACTAGATTAGGAAGTCCTTTTGGTAAGATAAATGTCATTGTCTTTATCTTCAGGAAAGCATTTACTTAACTTTCCATGTCGTGAAACTCAGGAGGGCAGACCATGCGCAAGGACGGCATGAGGGGGCAGCTTGGCGATGCCGATCTGCGCTTGCTGCGCATCTTTCGCAAGGTGGTGGAGTGCGGCGGTTTCTCGGCGGCCGAGATCGAGCTCAATATCAGTCGCTCCGCCATCAGCATGGCGATGAGTGACCTGGAGGCGCGGTTGGGCCTCAAGCTCTGTCAGCGGGGGCGCAGTGGTTTCGCGCTCACCAATGAGGGAAGAGACGTGCATGAAGCTGCGATGCAGATGCTGGCGGCGGCAGAGGGCTTTCGCACACGCATCAATGGTCTGCATGCCTGGCTCAAGGGCGAGCTGAACATCGGCATCACCGACAATCTGGTCACCATGCCCGAGATGCACATCACGGATGCGCTGAGTGCGCTGAAGGGCCACGGCCCGGAGGTGATGATCAACATCCGCATGATTCCCCCCAACGAGATCGAGCGCGCCGTGCTGGATGGCCGCCTGCATACCGGGGTGATCCCGACGCTCAAGACGCTGCCGGGGCTCGAGTATCGCTCGCTCTATGAGGAAACCTCCTGCCTTTACTGCGCGCGGGGCCACGCGCTGTTTCGCGAGCCCCGCGCGGGCGATACCCTTGCGCGGGGGCGTCCGGTGGGCGAGGAAGAGATTCGCCAGCATGATGCGGTGCTACCGGCCTACGCGCAGACGCCTGCGATCAAGGCGCTGCATGAACCGCTCAAGGCCGCCGCTTCCGCGACTGACCGCGAGGGCATCGCCTTTCTGGTGCTTTCCGGGCGCTATCTCGGCTATCTGCCCACCCACTATGCCGAGCGCTGGGTGCGCGATGGCCAGATGCAGGCGCTCAGTCCGGTGGCCAATTCCTATGTCACTTATTACAGCGCCATCACGCGCAAGAGCCGCCCACCCAATCTGGTGCTGGAGCGTTATCTGACGGAGCTGGATGCCCTGCGCCAGGCGAAACCGGCCCGAAGAGCGCAGTCGGCGAGGGAGAGCAAGCCATGAACAAGCCCAGGCGTGCCGGGGTCAGGGAAGTCGCCCAGCTGGCGGGTGTGTCGGTCGCGACGGTCTCACGGGTACTCAACAATCCCGAAAAGGTGATGAAGAAGACGGCCGACAAGGTGCTGGCGGCGGCCGAAACCCTCGATTTCCTGCCCAACAATGCCGCGCGAGTGCTGTCTCAGCATCAATCGCGCACTCTGGGAATCGTGATTCCGACCTTCGAGAACCCCATCTACGCCAAGTTCATCGATGCATTGGAAGGCGCGCTGGCGCGGGCGCACTACAGCCTGCTGGTGACGACCACCCAAAAGGGGCGGGTGACGGAATTCGACAAGGTACGCGAGCTGGTCAACATGGGGGGGACGCCGTGATACTGCCCGGTGGCAGTCATGCCGCCGAGACACTGGACTACCTGTCACGCTTCTCGGTGCCGGTGGTCTTCAACAGCATCTACCTGCCGGACTCGCCGTTGATCACGGTGGGCTATGACAACTACGGCCTGGCCAAGACGCTGGCGGAGTATCTGATGTCCCTGGGCCATCAGCGTATCGTCATCCTCTCCGAGCCGCTGGCGCACAACGACCGCGCGCGCCTGCGCTACGACGGCGCCGTTGCCGCGCTGCAGACGCTGGAGGCCGCTCGAGCCGACCGCGAGCATGATCAGTTCGTCGATGTCACCACCGCCGGGGCGAGCGCGGCGATAGGCGAGCTTCATCGTTAGCCTGGGGGGGCGCTCGATGGCGAAGGGCAAGGTGGCCTGCGGGATGGCATCACCGCCGTGATGTGTCTCAATGATGTGCTGGCCAGTGGTGCCATGCTGGCGCTGCAGCGGCGGGGGATCCGTGTGCCGCAACAGGTCTCGGTGGTAGGGTTCGATGACCTGGAAATGGCGGAGTTTTTCAATCCACCGCTGACGACGGTAGATCTGCCGGTGGAAGAGATGGGCGAAGTGATCGCCCAGGGGTTGATCCGCCATCTCGAGGACGACGCGCCCTTGACGTCACGCCTGCTGGACGCGTCGCTGGCGATTCGTGGCAGTGCAGGCCCGGCGCCCAGCCCGGACTGAGCACCTGTTCACGGGGCCTGACTCACACGGCCTGACTCATAGCGTCTTGTAGTCGACCCAGCCCGGGCCATAGATCGGCTGCAACCAGGCGCGATGCAGGGAGTTGTCCAGCGACTCGGCCTGAAAGCGCACATACTTCCAGTCGCTGTCCAGTTCCAGCTCCCACTCTGCAGCAGCGGTGGGGGCCGTGATCTCGATCAGCTGCGGCGTCTCTGGCTCGCCTGCGTCTGTGGGGGCCATGCCTCGGAGCACCATCGCCTTCCACTTCACCTTGTCCTGTGCGCTGACGCGAAAGGTGTAGCGTCCCTGCTGTTCAGACATTGCCAGTGGCGTATCGGCCAGCACGACCCCGGTGCTTGCATAGAAGCGGTTACGCTTCACGTTGCGCAGGATATCGGCCTCATTGAGCGCCGCGGCCACCATAATGAAGCCCAGTGGCGCATAGTTCTCGTAGATGTACTGCTCACGATAGAACTCGTCATTGCCGGCAAAGCCTGCGCAGCGCACTCCTTCGCAGAGCAGATCATCCCAGCAGGGTTCTGCCATGTGTGGCGCGTAGGGCCTGGCCCCCATGTGTTCTTCCAGGATGGAAAGGCCGTTGTAGACCTCCATGCCCATGATGTTCATCTCCGCGAGGCGCGCGCACGGGTTGAGGAGCGTCTTCTTGATCTGTGTCCATTCGCCGCCTTCGCGCGGGCGGGTGGTCTCGAAGAAGTTGGGATGGGCGCAGATCGACAGGCCGCCGATCTTGCCCATGCTCAGCACATGCAGATATTTCGAATGCTCGCCGGCAAAATAGCCGTCGAGGTAGCCGCCATCGTCGATGGTGTCGTTCTGGATCTCGCGTCCCGGAATCACCACGAAGTCATCACGCTGCTCGCCACGTGAGAACAGCTCGATGTTGTTGAGGTAGGGGTGAACCGACGTGCACACGAAATCGAAGTGGAAGGGAGCGGCCTGTGAGCGCCGGATCACTTCGTCATGATCCTCGCCATGAATCCGGTCCATCGAAATGCTCTCATCGAGTGCTTCGCAGGTGTGTACATGGATATTGCCCTTGAGCCAGCGCGTGCCGGGCTGAGGCTCTGACTCGCTCAGCGGGGCGTAGGGGTTGTGGACACGATGCGTGGCTGGCATGGCGGCGCTGCGGGAAGACGGTACTGCTCGGGTCATGTGAGTCGTCCTTGTCATGACGGCGTGCCAGAGAATCCTGCTGATCAATCAGCGGGTGAAGAGATCACAAGCAAGCGGCAAGCCAGGCACCGGGGGCGGTGAAACGGCTCGTGGCAGCGACAAGCCCCGAGCCACTTCCTGTCTTCATGGGCCTGGTGATCCGGCGTCGCTCAGACAGTCTTCGAGGCCAATGCGATATCCGGCTTGGCGGCGTCCGGGAGAGCGCTTGCAGCATGTGACTCGGCACCATCCCAGTAATAGGCCGCGACATCCTCGCTGGGACTATGGCGGGTCAGCTTGCTGACGAGCACCAGCACGACCAGCGAGGTCAAAAAGCCCGGGTAGGCGGGATCGATGCCAGTCGACAGCAGTGACCAGAGGGCGGTGACACTCAGTGCGCTCGCCATGCTGCTGATGCAGCCCCTGGACGTCGCATGCTTCCAGAACATCACCGCGAAGAACGGGAAGATCAGCGTGGTAGCCGAGATGCGCAGCGCCCATTGATAGGCCGAGATGATGTCGGTCATCAGGAAGGTGACGCCCAGTCCCAGCACGCTGATGATGACGACACTCAGGCGCGCCGAGGCCATCTTCTGCTTCTCGTTGGCCTGACGATTGATGAAGTTGCCATAGAGATCATGCGCCAGATTGGAGCTGCCCTGCAGGATGTAGGAATCCGCTGAGGTCATCAGGGCGGCCAGCAGGCCGACGATGACCAGCCCGCCGATGGCCGGGTGCAGCAACGTAAGCGTTCGGGCATCACCGCTTGCGAGTGATCACGCAGTATGCTGCCAATGATGGGGCAGAAGTTCGTGCACTTGGCTAGCCTTTTGGGTCGGCAGCCTTTCCAGCACATTCTTCAGGTAGGTATAGGGCTCATGGCCG
>Ga0209634_1003732_pt1 | contig 10172 bp, 16 predicted proteins | sample LinPmetageLP40_FD_184043 | JGI IMG/M metagenome (GOLD analysis project Ga0209634, IMG submission 184043) | Marine viral communities from the Pacific Ocean - LP-40 (SPAdes) (version 2) | ecosystem: Environmental > Aquatic > Marine > Oceanic | place: Pacific Ocean | collected 2010-08-26 | reverse complement strand
AGCTAATGCAACCTTAAATGTAGGTATTAATCCAGGTACTGCTTTATTAATAATTGAATCACCAGCTCTAATACCTAAATCTTTATCTATAATTTTATAGATATAAGGTTCAAATTTACCTTCAGCTATTCCATTTATTAAACCTATAGCATCATGGCCTGTAACTTCTCTATTAGTTAATTGATCTAATAATTCAAATAAAGCTAAATTACTTTTTTTTATTTTATCCTTATTTTTAATACACGTTTTACTAGTAACATGATATTGTTTAAATGGATTATAAGTATATTCAAGTATATTATGAATATGACTACTTGCATCTTTAATTATTTGTATTTTTTCTGTACTACTACTTGTAGCACGCATTGCTTCTATAAAATTTGTTAATTCTACCATAACCTTTATTTATTTATTTTTAATTCTAATGCTTTTATGTGTTTACACTTACCATCAAACGCTCTCCATCTACCTGGACAATTACAATGAAATTTACCTGAATCTGGGTAATATACCGTTTTATACGTTTTATCTGCGTTGCTACTGCTAGCAGTCATTACAACTATTGGTTCTTGTTTTACTTTAGGTTTAGGTTTAATCCATTCTATATCATTAACTGTAGTACCCTCAATTACTTCTTTCCACATAGGCATTAAATATGTTTTACCACCTATATTTGCTATAGTTGGGGGTAAAACTTCCCCTTTATATTTATATTTAAATCGATTTGCAAATACAGTTGGACCAAACCCACTACCAGGTATGCTTAATGCACCTTCAGTATGAATTATTCTTGTTCGGTAATTTCCGTGTTTATTTAAATTTGTGAATTTCCATAATGCCATAGTATAACCTTTATTTTATACGTGAATATACGAAAAATATTTGCGGCAACCAAATTGGTCGCCGCTTTTCTTATGTTTAATTTTTTTATAGTATTTTTTCCTATCCCTATGAGGACTAGGTGTCTTCATAGAATCAAACCATTCATGCTGAGTTAATATTATTTTTTTCATAGGTTTTAGGTTGTAAATCAATTGTTAAAGCATAACAGAAATTCTTTAATTGGCCAGCATTATGAATAGCCATAAAATCTTCTTCAGTCATATGGTTGAATAATGCTAGTGTACTTAAATGCATTCTATTTTCCTTGACCCCGGTATGCTTTGACATAGTTTTTACTTTGTTTACTATTACTGGTGTTGTTTTTTGAATGTATCCCAGGTCGTTTTTTACGCCTATTAGGTTTGTAATTTGATACAACAATTCGTGCCATAATCTTTTTATCATAAATATAATGTATATCCAGAAAAACGCTGCATGTATGTAGTTATTTTTACACCATTACCATCTTTTCTTATTTTACCACTTCTAAACCATTTTTTAACACTACCAGCTCCTCCTAAATGGGCAGCCGCTAATAAACCTGATTCTGTTACTAAAATATCATTTATAATTTGACCATCAAATTTATCTATATATTTTTGTAATTTTTTCTTATTATATAATAAATTTTGTTTCATAGCAAATTCTTGTAAATCGTGACTATTTAAGAATGCTTCTTTAGTAACTTTAATTTTTAGGGTTTTTAATGTTGATTTACCAAATTGATATTTACCCATATAACCATATCTATTTACAATAAAATATCTATTACCTGATTCTTGGTGACCTATAGCAAATAAAAATTCATCCATACCTTTTATCTCTACAACTTCTTCTTTTATATCTTCAATTTTTAGTACAGGTAATTCTTGAGATATTGGTTTATTTGCAGGTACAATAAATAATATAAATAATAATAAAAATGTTCTCATAATTAAAAATTTTTTAAAAAATCACCTTTCATTGTTTTAGATTTTAATTGTTGGGCTTTTTCATCATTTTTAAGGATTTTATCTGTTAATCGTTCTAAATGTTTACTTTTTTGTTTATCATAATCTTTTGTTATTTTATGATATTTTTTATCTATTGATCTTGCCTTTTTCATATTCTACTAATGTATTGGTTAACGTCATCCTCATCATCATCTAAACCTAATTCTTTTAAACGTTGTAAATGATAATCATCTACTTCCCATTCTACTTTTTCACTTGTACCAAAATGTTCTTGTTTAGTTTCAATTTGTTTAACATCTTTATCATTAAAAATATCACCAACTGTTAAAAAATAATGATTATAACATAGTAACTGAACATTATCTAAACTGTAATTATTACTATTATTGTCCTTAAAGTGGAGTAATAGAGGCATTTTATAATCCATTACTCGCCTTTCTTTAAAAGAACATACGGCACATTCCTCTAATAAATATCCCTGTTCTATAAGAGCATATTTTAATTTATTAGGATTAAATGAAGATGCAGCTATTCTACCTTCAATTATTTCTAACATATGAGGCATTTTTTTAGGTCCTTTTAAAAATTTAGGAATGCCTTTACCCTGTTGGTTTTTATGACCCGCAAATAATTTATATAATTTAGCCCACTTCTTATAGTGTTGGTATGACACATGAAGATATCTAGCAGCAGCCATATTTGATTTTGTTTTAGCTTGAGCTGCTAGTATTTGTTCTTTAGATAGGGGTTTTGCCTTAGGCATTAGCTTCTATCTTTATCTATGTTATTAATAATTTGGTACGGACCTTGTAGATTATTATCATCTTTATCCATATTTAACATCTCTGCTTTTGCAGTGTTTTTATCGCCCCGTTCAATAGCAGTTGCTACTACAAATTGTTCATATTGATCTTCTTCCATAATAATAGTTTCAGTCCAAGTATGATCACCTGTTCCTCTCATTACGGGTACACCTCTTTTAGTACCTACTGTTGAGCAATTTACACACACTTTATAACCATATTGGGTTAATCTTAATTGTGGCATATCTTTTTGACATTTAATACATGGAATCATTTTCACGGTAGTGGGGGTTTTAATAGTCTGTTGCATAAATATATAACCTTTTAAATTAGGTGTAAATATACGAAAAATATTTGGGGTATCCTACTAAATTATGGCTCTTCCTTTCATTAATTTCCAATCAAATTCTGTTCTAACTTCATTATTTTTAGTATCAACTGCATTTAGAATTCTAGGCGATACATTTAAATCATGTGCTAAAGATATTAATGCGTGTAAATCTTTTGGTAAACAATGCCCACCAAATCCAAAATCACCATCTGGTCCTGGTACATTCCAATGTGAGTTACCTAATCTATCATCTAAAGTTGCGTATTCAATAACTTTATCATAATCAACTTTTAGTTTTTCACATATTTGATACATTTCATTTGCAAATGATACTTTAGTTGCTAAAAATGAATTAGTTAGATATTTTACCATTTCAGCATGAGTTGAATCAGTTTTTATAATATGTGCCTTTGGAAATACCTTAGAATATAATCTTCTTAATTCTGTAGTAGCTGGTCTCGGTCCTCCTAAAATAATTCTATTTTGGTTATTAAAATCATCAACCGCATTTGCTTCAGTTAAAAACTCTGGATTAAAAACTATATCTAATGATTGATATGAGGAGTTCCATTTTTTTGTTGTACCAGGTGATACCGTAGATTTTATTACTATAGTTTTTTTAACTTCTTGATTATCTGCAATTAAATCTATTTCTGATAATGTTTTTTGTACAATATCAACATTACAACTTCCATCCATATTCATTGGAGTGGGTAAACATAAAAATATAGTATTACACACCATCAAATCACTAAATGTAGAATTACACTTTGACTTGTCTAAATCATAAGTTAATACATCAAAGTAGTTTTTAAACTTTTGGTAAATCGCATTACCAACAAATCCCTGTCCTATTATTCCTATTTTCATAGTTGTTGTTTTAAATACTTTACTAAATTATAATTTAATATAGGTTTATATTTAGTTAATAAACCATAAGTTCTATCATGACCTTTTCTATCTTCTATAAATTTTAAATCTAATTGATAACCTAATATCCTTTCTATAATTTCAATTATTTGCAAATTAGTATACCTTTCTCCTGAGCCTATATTGTGTACACCAGTGCTATCTGAGTTTAATAAGTTAAATATAATCATTGAATTATCATCTGCATGGATCCACTCTCTTATATTTTGACCATCCCCATAGATAGGAATTTTAAGATTATTTTTGATACAATTTATTATTGTGGGTAATAATTTTTCTTTATGTTGGTTTTCTCCGTAATTATTGCACGTACGAGTTATTAAGTATGGTAGTCCATATGTTCTACCTGCTGCTTGAACTAATAAATCAGCTGACGCCTTAGTTGCTGAATAATATGACGATCCAATTAGATTAAATTCTTCATCCGCTAAAACACCAGGACCTAAATCATCCATGTCTCCATAAACTTCATCAGTTGATATTTGAACAAATTTCTTTAAATCCGGATTTTGCCTTGCTACTTCTAATAAATTAAATGTACCTTCTACATTTGTTCTAACAAATGGCCTTCCATCTTTAATTGAATTATCAACATGAGATTCTGCTGCAAAATTAATTAAATAATCATATTCACCTAAATCTTGAGCCGTTACATCACAAATATCTTTATTTAACCATTCATAAGTAATACCCTTTAAATTATCCCTATTAGCAGCATAAGTACAATTATCTATTACTAATATTTTAATATCATCATCTTTATTAAATAAATATTTTGCAAAGTGTGATCCAATAAACCCTAATGCCCCAGTAATTACTATTCTCATTTTCCTATTTTATCTTTATCTGAAATTGTTAATTTATTATTTTTGATTGTATATTCTATAATAGATTTTATTTCTGGGATTGTATTCCATATTATACTATGTTCACTTTTTGGATTATAATCCCCACTAACTAAATAAGTAAATATAGTATTTGGTTCTAAAGTTAAAAAACCATGAGCAAAATTACTTGTTACTAATAAATCATTATTTTTATCCAACTCATATACTTCAACTACACCTGATTTTATATCATACAAAAAATCTAGCACTTTACCTTGGATAACTTTAACTAGTTTAGTTTGATAAGGTTTTGTTTGATAATGTAAACCTCTAAATGTAAATATTTTTTCATTAATACTAACATTCATTTGATCCCATCCTTCTAGATCATAAGGAATAAATTTACCTCTATTATCTGAAAAAGTTGGGATTTTATTTTCCATTAACAATATCTGGGTTTTGTTTAATAGTTTGTTTTGTAATTAAATCTTTTAATTTAGTAGTTGACCATTTATGTGATCTAGACGTATAAATTACTTCAATAGGTAAATTATCACCTGTAAATGATTTACCTAAATAATCTTCGCCTAGTATTCTTAAATCAGGTTTAAGTACATATATTAAATCTAATAATTCTTCTTCGGTTTGGTACATATAAACATCATCAATATATTTTATAGACATTAATGCCTTATATCTATCCCAAGCAGGTATAACTGGTTTGTATTTTGATTTTCTATGTAGTGAAGGGTCATCCTGTAAAAATATAATAAATTTATCACAGTGGCGTTTCGCTTCTTCAAATGTATAAATGTAACCCGGATGTAATAAATCAAAGTTACCTGCTGTAAAACCTAATTTGTACTTTTTCATTAAATATATTTTAAATTATTTTTTGGGTTATGTTTAATATACGAACCCCATTTTAATTTGGCAAATTCATGTGCAGATCTTTCTTTATTTGTAGATTCTACATCTTGTTCTGGTGTTTTTCTTGTTGATGCCCCTGCAAAGTGGTAAAAATGAGTGTTATAAGTTCTCCACATTTGATAATGTTTGCTACATTTTAAGAAAAAATCCCAATCAACAACATGAGGAGATGGATACATTATATCCCATCCCCCTATACTTAAATAATCTTTACGTTTCATAAAAATAGGAAGTGTACTACCATTCATTAAATACTGGTCTTTGTTTTTAGTATCAGCATACTTTAAAAATACATCTAAATCAAATTCATTAGGGTTTTTACCTAAATCTTTTATATCAAATTGAGGAAACATTGATGGGTTAGGTTCTATTTGATTAATTGCCCATATAGTTCCTTCTTGTGATTTTTCTATTAAATTAATATCCCAGTTATTACAAAATACATTATCATCATTTACAATTAAAATATCTTCAAATTGTGAATTATAAACACCCCAATTTGTACCTACAGATAATCCTTGATTTGACCCTAAATCTAATATTTGCACTTTAGGATATTTATCTAATATAGGCTTATTAATGTCTAAAAAACCATCTACTACAACAATAATTTGATTATTATAAGTTTGAGTTTTAAAAATAGACTTTAAACATAAATCTAAATATTCAGGACTTTGATATGTAGGAATTATTACAGATATCATTTATATTGTTTTGATGAAAAGCCTTTACGTTCTGTTTTTGTTTTAAATTCTGATGTTTGATTTAATATATTAAATGGAACTTTTAACCATTCAGTTTGCATTTTATATATTTGAATTTTATCAAAAATATGTTTTTTTAATGGAGCATTTTCTGTAAAAGAATTTATTAAATCTTTATGCTCGGGATAATATTCTATATATTTATTTTTTGTACCATTAAAACTTCTCCAATGTATTCTTTTTTCTGATTCTGCTATATCTTTATTATCTCTATCCATCCAAATTATAAAAGTAGATGGTGTTGTTATATCCTGTAAACAATAAGTAAATTCAGCAGTTTGTAAAACAAAATTATTTTTACTTATTTGATTTTTAAATTTATTATAATTACCCGTATCAAATGATTTTTCATCATAATGTGTATAACCTAAATCTTTAGCTAAAATATAGGCACAATATGTAGTACCTGATCTTTGAGGACCCGTTACTATAATCCTAGAATAATTTTTTATTTTATCTAATAGATCTTTATAATTCATTACCCCAATTTGTTAAAGGAGATAACCAAGCAGTTTCTCCATGAGTTGAATAACCAGGAACTGATGTTACTAATAAATGATTATTTTTTCTTAATTCTAAAAACATTTGAAAATCATCAGGGTGGGTTTTACTGGTCCATTTTCTAAGTATTGGTTCAACTTGTTTTAATGTTGAAACTTTAGATGCAAATGTCATAGTTGTACTATTAGTTATTTTCCAATGGCAACTATTTGTTAAATATAATCTTGTATCTTCAGCACCACCTTTACAATAAGGATTACCACCTTCTTCAGGTGTAAGGTATTTATCTGGGTGGTCATATAATGAAACAAATGAAGCGCCCAAATTAAATCCTTCTTCTAATATTTTTTGTGATTCTGGTTTATGTAGATAATCATTTTCTATAAAATATACAATTTCTTCATCATCATAAGTTAAAGCTTCATCTAAGGCTAAATTAAATGTAGCTGCCCCATTTCCTTTACTAGCATAATAAATATGATTCTTTGATTTATATTTTTGAATCATATCATTTGTTTTGGTTGAAACATTATCAGCTATAATAGACCAATCAGCATTATTAAATACTTTAACAGCATTTGCTAAACAATTTTCATTATTTATGTACTCTGGTTTAACTTTATTATAACCAGCATCTGATATTCTATATATTATTCTCATTTAATTCTTTCTATAATAGTAAAACCATTATTATTAGTAAATCTTTCTTTTAATTTCCAATTATCTTTATTTTGTTCTAAAAAATCTTCAACCACAGACCATAATCCTTGTTTATTACGATCATAATCATCACCAAGAACACTACTATAATCAGGTTGATGTTTCAATGCTACCTCATTACTATTAGAATAACTAGTTGTATCATGAAAACAAATGTATTTCCTAGCTTTAGAAGCATGTAATTTTAATTCTGATTTTAATTGATTATGAACGTGTAGGGTGTCTAAAAATAATAAATCAGTTTCTTCAATTTCAAGATTTAATACATCAGCTTTAATAAAAGTAAAATTTAAATTATATGCTTCAGCAGTATCATATACATCTTGAATATTGCTTTCCCATTTACTAGGATCTTCAATATCATATGCTATTAATTTTTTAGGAGATGAGGCTAACCATGCCCAAGTTGAAATAATACCCCTAACTCCCATTTCTGTTATATGATCACATTCTTGTCCATATTTAATAATTGTGGGAATATGTTCATTAATATCAGAGGTTTTATTAAATAATTCTTTTATTTTATTCTCTAGATCAAATATCATAGTAGTATTATTTTATTGTTTATATCATGAAAATGACAAATACCTTCAATCATAATATTTTTATGACTACAATCATGGATTTGTTCATCTTTTATTAAATTAAGTAATAAGTTATATTTATTTTCTGGTATTAAATGGAATTTGTTTAATTTATTTCTTTTTATACAATTAGCTAAAAATGATTCACAAGCCCAACCAGGAAAAGGACCCCATGGTTTACTTTGAAACATAGATTCATATACTTTAGTTGGAATTTTTTGTATTTCGGAATATGTTTTTTCTAAATATTCTTCTTCATTTAAATAATCTGTTTTAGATACATTTATAATATAAAAATTAGTTTGTGGAAAAAAATCTTCATTTACAATACGTGTATTGTTATATTCATATTTAACCATACCCCCTAATCCAATACCATTTAAATAATAAAAATCAGATTCTTGTATAGGTATATCTAATACTGTACTCTCTAAAACAACATCACCAGATGTTTTACATAACCACTCAATATTATTATCTTTACAATAATTAAAAAGTGCATTATCTAAATCAGCTGTTCCAAAACTATGTCCCCTATTTTCTTTTAAATCAATAAAAATACAATCTGGAAAATATTTTTTCCATAGTTCGGCATTTTTTATAGCTAAACTTAAATCATTATAATTAGTAGCTACAATTATTCCTTTATATTCTTTAAGTATACTAAAATTATATTTAATATAACGTTCTAGAGTATTTAAGTATTCTTCATTAGGAATATAATTAATAGTACCATAATAAGATTTATTTATTATTTCTTTTAAAATCATAACGTACTGTAATATTCGTTTTGTTTTTCTTGTCTTTTAATTTCTTTTGGATGATATAATGCTAAATCTTTCATAGGAGGTAAAGTAGCATAAGTTTTAAAACCTTCTAATTTTTCATGTACTTTATTTACCCATTTAATTTCAGGTTTATTTTTCCAAATACGCCATTGATAATCAGGCCAATTTACCCAACCTTTATCATCTACGTTCCAACCCCATTTTTGGATATGTTCATTAGTTAATCCTTCAACCGTATTTACTCTGGGTACTAAATATACTTCATTATCGGAATTACCTTCTATTATTTTAGGTAAAGAAATTATTAACTGTTTATCTGGTATTTCGTCAGCATCAATTTGAAATATGTAATCACCACTACACATTGATGTAAGTTTATTTTTCCAATCCGCAAAATGGCCCCCAAATTCCCCTGGTGTCCAATATATTTCACTATTGATTGATTTTGCTCTTAAGAATTGTTCTATTCCTTCATCACCATTTTTAGTATCATAAAGTACAACTATGCTGTCTTCTTGTCTTTTATGGTCTAATAAAAAATTAACTAGTGTTTGTATTTCAGTAAATTCATTACAAACTGTAATCGCGTAACTTATTTTCATTTATTTAAACTTAGTATATAATCTCTTAATTTATCATAGGGTTTCCATCCTAGTCTATTTAAACTATCATCATTTTCTCTTAATGTAATTTTATAATTTCCAGATTGATCAGGTAGATTAATATAATCACACCCAAATCTCTCTTTAAACATTAAATAAACATCGTTTATAGAATAATTCATACCTGTTCCTAATTCCCAAGCATCTTCATGAACTAAATCTTTTATTCCTATTTTCCATAACCCATCTATAATATCATCTATATGGGTAAAATCTCTTTTTTGTTCACCATTACCTACAATTGTTATTGGTTCTCCATTTCTAACCTGTTGCCTCCATTTACCAATTACTGCTGCCCAATCTCCATCTACTATTTCACCTGGTCCATAAACATTATAAAATCTAACTATTTCAATATCCATCCCATACGTTTTCTTGTACATTTTACAAGCTTCTTCCCCCATATGTTTACACGCAGCATAAGGAGATTGGTATGGATTGTGCCACCTAGAAGATGAACCAGCATATACTACTTTAGTATTCTTATATCTAGCCCA
>Ga0209634_1003731_pt1 | contig 10172 bp, 16 predicted proteins | sample LinPmetageLP40_FD_184043 | JGI IMG/M metagenome (GOLD analysis project Ga0209634, IMG submission 184043) | Marine viral communities from the Pacific Ocean - LP-40 (SPAdes) (version 2) | ecosystem: Environmental > Aquatic > Marine > Oceanic | place: Pacific Ocean | collected 2010-08-26 | reverse complement strand
TATTATGGAACCTTTGGTTGTTAGATCATGAAACAAAAGTGGTACCTGAGCTAGATTTTGCATGGGGATCAGATCCAATAACTAAACTAGAGAAGTGTACTATATATCATAATGCTGGTATTGTTTCTCCACATCAACAAGAAAGACCTTGTTTTTACAAAGGTAAATATCACTCAGGTGCTGATCCTACAAAAGATCCTCACTTAGATGTAGTATTGAATGATGAAAAATCAAAACTATTATGTAATTGGCATTATGCTAATGAATTGAATAATATAAAACAAAAATATAACCTTAATTACTAACCCTTTAAACTTATGAAAATGGGAAGCATTGACAAACGTCCGTTAAAAGCTTTTGTTAGATTCGATGGATCTGGCAGAGTAGTAGCAGGTTCTCTTGTATTACGCAGGAAGAAACCTAAAGTAGGAAACTGGCAAGAAATTGTAGCATACGAATGTTGCAATCCTACAACAACATCAACAACAACAGCAGCTATTTCGTTCCCTGCTGGACAGATTTCTGAAGCAAGTGATGCAGCAGATGCATGTGCATTAACGCTAGACACAGTCGTATATCTAGACTTAGCAAGTGGTCCTGCTATAGCCGTTGGTGACATTATATTTAATGATGCAGCAGGAACTAATCCATATGATGGAAGTGGTCCAGCTTATCAGAGAGTAGAAAGTACTGATGGTCAAGACTGGAATGTACAAGTTGGAGTTGATGGACAAATTGACTCAGCAACATTGTGTGCATAAACTAAATTATATAGCTCAGGGATATAACATCCCTGGGTTTATATATTAAACTAAACATACATGCAAGTAAGCAGGAAGTTTTTCCCTGAAGTCTTGTTAGAGAATGAAAAAGCATATTTTGCACATCTTCAAGGTGTAATAGATTCTGTTGATGAATACTCTAGCTTGCAAATAACAAGAATGAAAAGCTCTTACATATTTAGGCTAGCACCTAGTGTGCCTAAATACAATAATTTACTTTTAGAAGAAATTATTAAGCTGCATACAATGTTTAACATACATCTAGATATATCTAAAAGCATTAAGACTACAGGTACTATTGTTTTTAAGATAAATTTGGAAGAATGACAAGAATTTTATACATTTGATACAATTTTATAAACCAATAATTAAATAAACTATGGCAAAGTACGATCCAAACAAACGGTACACATGGGGACCTGACTCTAAATTTGAAATATCAGGACAAGACTTTGGACTAATCCTTAATACGGTTAGAACATTTTTAGCAAGCGAAGAAGCTGGTAAATATCAGTTAATGATGCGAACTAATGAAGTAATCGAGAAACTCATGGAAGAAGGTGTTACAGCTGATGTAATCGTTGAAGCTCCAGAAACACCAGCACCTGCTCCTACATTAGAAGCAGTAAAGTAAAAATAATCAAACTTAAGAACTTATGCCTGTAAAAAAAGCTAAGGGAGGGAAGAAAATGATTAAACGTAAGGATGGATCCTATAGTCGAAGAGGACTATGGGATAATATCCGTGCGAATAAAGGTAGTGGTAAAAAGCCCACTAAAGCTATGTTAAAGCAAGAAAAAAAGATTAAAGCAAAAACAAAAAAGAAGAGGACTACAAAGAAGAAAAAGAAGTAGCAATGGCTAAAAAGGCAAAAGCAATTCGTAAAACCACAAAAGGTAAAAGCGCTAATTATAGGGCTACCAAGAAGGGTGCTGGGATGACTAAAAAAGGAGTCAAAGCATACAGAAAAGCTAATCCTGGATCTAAATTAAAAACTGCTGTAACAGGTAAGGTTAAGAAAGGATCTAAAGCTGCAAAGAGACGTAAGTCTTATTGCGCTCGTAGTTTGGGACAGTTAAAACGCAGTAGTGCAAAAACTAAAAATGATCCTAACTCTAGAATAAGACAAGCTAGAAGAAGATGGAAATGTTAAATCTCAAATTATATAATTATGATGCGTAAGTATAAAGCAGGCGGAGCTAAAAAGAAAAAAGCAGCTCATGGGAAATCTGTGAAGGCTAAAGCTGGTACAAAAAAGGTAAAGAAAGCACAATTTGGTATGGCTGCTAAGTTAGTAAAAAAATTAGCTGGTAAAACACAAAAGGTTAAAAAAGTAAAGCCATTAACAAAGCTTCCTGTATCAGATAAAACTCTAAAATCTTTTTTAGAGGAAACACCTAAATCTAAAGTCAAAGTGAAAACAGAAAAAAAGAAACCCAAAGCTGGATATGGTAAAACCATGAAAGCCAAGTCTGGAACAAAAGCTAAAAAGATGGGGTATGGTGGCAAAGCTGCATCTATGGTACCTTCAAAAGCAAAGAAAGGTGGAAAAGTTCCTAAAGGTTTTCATAGAATGCCAAACGGCAAACTGATGAAAAACTCAGATATGAAGAAAGCCAAATCTGGATTAAAGAAAATTAAACCTTCACAGAAAGGATTAGCAGCTCTTAAGAAAAAGAGACCTGATGTTACTAGAACAATGGGCTTTGCTAAGAAAGGTAAAAAAGTAGTAAAGAAAGCTGGATATGGTAAATCTATGAAAGCTAGATCTGGAATGAAGAAGGGAAAGTGTTAAACTACTAACTAACAAAAAAAGCTCCTTAATTGGGGCTTTTTTTTTAACTATAATATGTGTAATCGTTACTATATACATTCTTTTCAAAGAACTTGTACTTGGTTTTAAATTTATGCAATAAATAAGGTAGGCTTAGTTGATCTTGTATGGACCATAAACAATTGTGATAAAACCATTCTTTCATTAAGTTATACTTTCTATTCTCAACTATATTTTTAGAGAAAATAAATGTACCACACTCTATAAGGAAGTTATCATTCCAACCCTTATCTTTTTTATAATGTTCTAACTGCTCAACTATTAGTTCTCCTTCATATCTATCTAATACATATTGGTTTTCTTCATCTAAAAGCCTTAGAACAAATTGAGCTTCTGATTCCACAGAAGATCTTCCAGAATGTCTAAAGAAACATGCATCAGCATCTCTGCAATAGTCTACCATTTTTTCAATTGCTGTACTGTAACGCAGAGAAAAACAAGAGTCCATCCATATATAATAATCATACCCTGGGTGTTCTTCCCAAGATAACATTCTTGGCATTTTTGCACGCAATCGAGGGTGCATTGCTAAAGGTCTAGCACTGTCAGTATCCTCACTTACTCTGTTAAAAGTTATATCGTACTTACTAGACTGTTGATCCACCCATGTAGAATGTATATCACTACCAAATGACGCTGTTGTAACTAGAACTTTAATCACTATTTATAAAATCTTCTAACATTTTATCATATGGTTTTTGCCAAGCAGGAACTAAATGTATATCACCTGTAGGTATCTCACCTTTTACTCTTAAGCTTTCTATCCATGCAGAATGTCTCTGTATAATATTAGGCTTAGTTTCATCATCTGTACCTTCTCCAGATTGATGATAACCTCTACCTCCCCACATATAAAACCAAGAAGCTTCACTGTCAGGCATTTTAACATCCACTTTACCACCAAGGGCATGTATTCTATTAGTTAATGTTGTATCACCTCCTGCGTTCTCTAAAGGGCTCTTACCTATTCTTTCCCATACATCTTTACTATACACTATACCTGAGTTACCTACTCCAGTTATAGCTGTAATACTAGGTTCATTATAGAAAACACCTGTTTCCCAATGAATAATGTTAGTATCCTCTTTCCAATGATTAGCTATATTCATTAGATGATTAGACATAGCTACATCATCATCATCCCACACAGCAATAAGATCTCCATTACATCTTTCAATAGCATAGTTTTCTTTCTCTCCTATTAAAGGAAAAGTTTCATCTAGGTTATATATAGTAACTTGTGGGTGATCAAAGATGAGTTTCTGCTCAGGATAGTCATTAACTATTATAAGCTCACATCTATCTGCTGGATACTCTTGTATAAGAAAACTATGTAGAGCTTCCACTAACGTGTCCACTCTACCATAAGTTATACATTTACATGATATAAAAGGAAGAAGTTTCATTACCAGACATGTATTACCTCAAATGGAGATACTAATAGTACATCCACCTCTTCATTTAAAGGAATTAACATCGCATCTTTTAATTTAGCAGGATCTACAAGAATAACATCTCCAGGTTTTACAATACTTACTGAGTCACCTACATCATAAACTGTAAGCTTAGACATCTTTTTCAACATCTCTCTTTGTAGTTCTTCTTTTGTAGCTGTGTCAACTATAATTTTACTCTTTTCTTCTTTCTTAGGAACATTAACGTATATTCTATTTCCTAAAAGCTTTTTGTATGGTTTACTCATTATCTTCAATGTTTGTTACTTTTCTAAATCTTACTATATCTTCTCCATGTAAATAAGCTTCAGTTTGATATACTTCTACTTTTTTCTTGGTACCGATAACTTTATTGTTCTTGGTATTGATATTAGGTACTTCTGTAATACGCTCATGCATATCATCTAATAGTACTACAACAGTGTCACCAGCTGTTTGCACAGTTCTAATAACTTTGTTTAAATTAATACTATCTAAAAAGTCTGCATATTCTACAGGGTCCGTACCCTCAATAGCTTCTTTTCTTGTGTAATAAAATTGGTTTTTCATAATGTTGATTTTTATTTTTTACAATAACCTAAACAAACTTGTTTAAATGTTATATAATATATAATGTTACAGATTATTTTTTTCATTTGTATATATTTTAAGTTTAATTTAGTTCCATGATCCACTACCACCAAATGCACCTAGGCCTTCACCTATACCTGCAGCTGTAGCATTACCGCTTGTACCCCAAGTCACTTGACATACACCACCATCTTCTGCACCAAATGCAACACCAAAGGTTGTAGCTTTTAATAATGTGTCTTGATTACCATAATATATAACACCTTCACATGTAAGATCACCTACACCAACTCCTCCTGATCCACCTTGGAATTCATAAGACTTTGATCCATCATTGAACTCTACAGTTACGTGTGCATAAAATAAAAATCCTTCTACAGTGATTGTACAAGGATGACTAATAACACCATCCATATCTTCTGTAAAACTTTGAGCTGGACGTACGTCTAATACTCTTTGATTACCATCAGAATCTGGTGTGTTAGGATTGATACCATGAGCATCAAACCATTTCTCTGCTCTTTCTCTTTTTTGTTTTTTGTTCATAATTTTGGTTTATTTGTTATTCCATTTTAAATCATTGCCTAGTTCTATTAATAAACTTTCGTATCGATCTTTAGATATTACACCCACTTGTCGGTGTACTTCTTTTCCATCAACTTTAAATATCATTAATGGAACACTTCTAACATTGTGCTCCTTAGCTAACTCCATATCAGTATCTATATTTATACTAGTTATACCTTCTACCCCTTTTAAGTTGTTTGCTAATACTCTACATGGCCCACACCAATTTGCACTGAACTTTAAAACTTCAATCATGACAGGTCATATTTCTTTAATAAATGATTTCTTCTTGTGTTGATTTCTTCATACTTATAAATATTTGATTCTACATTAGCATGCTCATCAACTGTCAAAAGTATAATATTTTCTTCGTCCATCCTAATTTCAGGATATTTATTTTTAGGCAAGATGTGATGGAAGTAAGTACTAAGAGCTTCTGTACCTAAGTATAAATTGCTCACCTCAGATCTATGAGGTCTTTTACTCCATATAGCTTTGAAAAGAACATGATCTAGATTAGGTTTGGATTTACCAACATTAACCCTATTTTTAAGAGCTAATGTTGGCTTTTTAAATCCCCTGTTGCCAGACAGTTGTTTTCTAGGCTTATGTTGGAAACAATACTCAGAGTCTGAGTTCTTTCCACATACTAAACATTTCACAAATCAGATGCATCAAATAGATCAGGTGATAATGGTTCAGGAGCAACAACTTCTATGTCTTTTGCTTTTTCATAATGTATACCATCATTACCATTCTGTCCTATAATATTCATTCTTTCATCATTCTCTACAAGCTCTACTTCTGCTTCAGGTTGTTCTTCAACACCTTTGATTGCAGAAATTAGTGTAGATTTTATTGTTTCAAAGAAGTTTACATCTTCTAATATCATCTGCTTAAATTCCTCTAAGTCATATTTTATACCATCAAATGTATATGTTTTACCATATTTACGACCTAATTCAAAATCATGTAACATTTGTAGTGATTCTCCCACTCTATCAATACCTACACCATATACAATATCAAATTGATGTTTTTGGTATGGAGGTGTCATTTTATTTTTGGTACATCTAACTTTAGTAATGTTACCATAAACTTCTTGACCATCTTTTGCTAGAGACCTACTAACTTCTATTCTCACATCAGAATAAAACTTTAGTGCATGACCACCTTGTGTAGTTGTAGGGTTACCAAACATAACACCTATCTTCTCTCTGTACTGAGATATTACAATAATACATGTGTTTGTGTTATGAGCAATAGACTTTAGTTTTGGATAAGCGCTACTGTTCAATCTAGCTTTCTTACCTATTGCATGCTCTCCCACTTCTCCATCTAATACAGCTTTAGGTATTAATGATGAATCTGAATCTATAATTATTAGATCTACTTCTCCAGACGACATTAACTCTACAGCAATGTTAAAACCTTCTTCTCCAGATGATGGTTGTGCAATTAACATACTTCCTGTGTCAACACCTAGAGCTTCAAAGTAATTCTTATCAACAGCATGTTCGCCATCAATATAAACTACTTTACCTCCTTTAGCTTGAGCACTAGCTACAGCGTGTCCACATATAGTAGATTTACCTGTACCTTCCCAGCCCATAAGCTCGTACATTTTACCTTTTGCAAAACCACCTATCCCTAAGGTGATCCAATCGAAACCTATTGATCCTGTACTAATTAGATCATAGTCCCCTCCTGTCTTACTGTTTAAAGCTAATACAGTACCTTGACCATATTGCTTGTTTAACTTTTCCAGTGCGTCCTGGAACTTATTCCCTGTTTCTTTTAGCTTTTTTGCCATATTTAATTGTTTTTAATTATATTCAAATATACTAAAATCTACTCTGTTTTACAAACAAAAAAAGACCTTAGATTACTCCAAGGTCCTTCTCACAATTAAAAAACAGAACAGAAATTTTAATTCAACTTATCTTTTGAGATCGTTTCATTTGTCAAATGTATGAAATGTATAAGAAATAAAAAAACCTAAATTCATTATTTTTATACATTTTTATAATCAACTTAGTTAGCCTTCGCAGCCTGAACACTCTAAAATGTTTCTTGCAAAGTCTTGAGCAGAGCTTTTACTAAACTGATAGTATAAAGTTTTTACACCTTCTTCCCATGCATACATGTAAAGTTTATTTATATCTTTAGCTGAGACAGATGGGTCAATCATTAAGTTTAATGACTGTGACTGATCAATATGCTTCTGTCTCTGTGCTGCTTGTAAAACAACCTCTTTAGGAGATATTTCAACAAAAGACTTAAACACTTCTTTAGTAGGAAAGTCTAAATGTTGCACACTACCATCCTTTTTTAGGATAGATTTCCAAGTCTTGTCTGTATTTAGACCATACTTCTCAAGTTCTTTTTCTAAAAAAGGATTCTTATATACAGTCTTAGACTTAGCAAGATCTTTAATAAAGTAATTAGATTTTATTGGCTCAATACCCATAGATACAGCACCGTGTATAAATGAACTAGACTTAGTTGGTGCTATAGCCATCAGTGTGGTGTTAGCATAACCCTCTCTTAAACACGTGTAGCCCCAATCATTATGAAGCTTTCTAGAAGCAATCTCACTTCTATCTTTAAGTGTTCTAAATATTTCACTATTTAAACTTTTAGCTTGAAGTGAGTCAAACCCAATAAGCTTAGATTGAAATAATGAGTGGTATCCAAGAACACCTAGCCCAATTGCTCTATGTTTTTCAGCAAAGTTATGAGCTCTCTTCATACCAGGCATAGTTTCAGACTTAATAATAAACTCATCCATCACTGCATTAAGAAAATAGACATATGTTTGTATAGCGTCTGTTTCTTTAATCTCATCCCAATGTAATACATTTATAGAACCTAAACAGCATACAAATGAATTGTAACTGTCTGTAGGTAGCTGTATCTCTGAACAAAGATTAGAAGCTGTAATCTCCATACCTAACTCTTTATAAGGAGAGTTGTTATTAGAGTTATCTTTAAACATTATGTATGGAAAACCAATCTCACTTCTGTTCTGAATGATCTTGGCCCATATTTTACGTTTAGCTTTATCTCCTTCTTTCATCTCATTCATCCATTGATCAGTAACTGTTACACCATACTGTAAATTTTGTATGGGGTTACCATCTGTTCCAATATCTAGGAATTCTGAGATGTCATCATGTTCTACAGGTAAGTACACTGCACATGCTCCACGTCTTGCTTCAGATTGTTTACATACATCAACTACAGTGTCATATATCTTAGCATAGTGCACTGGTCCATCTGCAAATCCCCCAGTTGAAATTTCTGTACCTCTAGGTCTAATATTACCTAAGTAGGCTGAGGTCCCACCTCCATACTTAGACATCATTCCTATTTCACGGCCTGCATTAAGTATACTATCTAAGTTGTCATCTATATTAGATCCATAACAACTTATGGGTAACCCTTTTGCTTTACCAAAGTTTATCCATACTGGTGTTGATAAAGAGTAGTACCCTTTAGCCATATAGTTTTCAAACTTCTCTGCAAAGCCTTTTATATTCAAATACTTTTCTGCTTTAATAGAAATGTCTTTGATTCTCTGTTCAGGAGTTTCTGTGATATACCCCCTTGATAAAAATGTACGGCTGTCCTCGTTCAGCCAGTAGTATTTATTATATTCCATGTTGGTTGTTTTTTAAAATAAATCATCTTCTGTGATACTTTTGCTTTTCTTGTTATAGTCCACACTCTTTTTGTAAAAGAAATCTCCTTCTTTAGTTCCTGTTATTTCTATATCGAACCATTCAGTACACTTTAATAGTTCTGAGTCAACATTAAAGATTGTTTCCATCCCTATCTTTTCTAGAGAGTTGTTAAATCTGTTTCTTATAAAATTCTGTATAGTTTCTTTAGGTAAAAAACTGAGTTCACCTTTTTCAAAGATCCAATCTAGTATATCACACTCAGCACTATAAGCTTTCATACATGCAGAGTAGATCAAATCTTCAAATTCTTTATCAAACCACTCAGGGTTTTCTTTCTTGATGATGTTGATAATCTCAGCACCAAAGTTACCATGAATCTCTTCCTCTTTACTAGTAGCCTCAACAACATTAGATATACCCTTAAGTACATTCTTATCCTTGTTAAAACTCATCATAATTAGAAACTGACTAAACAAACTTACGTGCTCTATAAATAAAGAAAATAACAGCACAGACTTAGTGTACATTTTATCATCTTTAGAACGTGTACCGTTTAGATACTTTTTTAAGTATTTTAGTCTACCTTTTATTGCAGGGACCTCTATAACATTCTGGAACTCTTTCTCAAGACCTAAGATTCTTAAGAGCCTAGCATAAGCATCTTTATGTCTCACTTCTGATTCTGCAAATGTCATTCCTACATCACCCACTTCTGTAATAGGCATACGTTTGTACATATCAGCCCAGAATGTTTTTACATTGACTTCTATCTGTGCAATTGCAAGCATAGTCTTCTTAATAACATCACGCTCTTGAGCAGAGAGTGTTACCTTAAAGTCTTGTATGTCTTCTGTAAAGTTAAATTCTGTGTCTATCCAATAAGAATGTCTGATAGCATCTTTGTAAGCTAATAATTGTGGATACTCATAAGGTAAAATATTTACTCTTGGTATAAAAATGTTTTTGTTCATGTTGATAATGGTTTACCGTGTTTGTCTAAGTTTATTGACCGTAATCTTTCTTCAATCTCAAACTCCACTTTTAATAAGAGTGAAATCTTATCTTCTAACTCTGAGTGCATAACGTGTCCTACATAGGGCATAATATCAGGTAAATTAGTTTCCACTCTAGGAATACCACGAATTGTTGATACTTGCTTGTATCTAAAACCATCTACTTTTAAAAAGTCAGAAAAAGCTACATTTAAAAACTGTACTACAGATGGAACATCTATTACAAGTCCTCCACCGTCACAAATTAACTCATAAGAGTCATTAAA
>Ga0209634_1003728_pt1 | contig 10177 bp, 6 predicted proteins | sample LinPmetageLP40_FD_184043 | JGI IMG/M metagenome (GOLD analysis project Ga0209634, IMG submission 184043) | Marine viral communities from the Pacific Ocean - LP-40 (SPAdes) (version 2) | ecosystem: Environmental > Aquatic > Marine > Oceanic | place: Pacific Ocean | collected 2010-08-26 | reverse complement strand
AAAATCGCCTTTAGAACATTCATCAAAGAAAAGTTCTATGCACTGATCAATATCATTGGGCTGTCATTGGGGATAGCTTCGAGTTTATTGATAGGTCTGTACATTCTACACGAGACCGATTATGACAACTTTCACCCTGATGTAGAGAATACGTACCGTGTGAACATGACCTCGATTTGGAACCCAGAAGGAGGAGTGATGGGATCCTCTGTAATTCCTCTTGCAGAATCACTTTCATCGGAATTTCCTTCGATTACTTCAACTCTGCGAATCAATACGCCAGGCACTCAACAAGTCAACTTGGAGACTGCGCTTGGAGGTATTCGTGCGTACAATGAAGATAATGTGTTGGCAGTGGATTCAACATTCTTTGACTTTTTTGGAGTTCCATTGATTGAAGGTGATGCCAATACTGCATTGGGTTTGAAAAATTCGGCTATTCTAACAAAAACAATGGCTCAGAAATATTTTGGAGATGAATCGGCACTTGGTAAAACGATATTGCTAGGAGAACAAAGAACACCTGTGAAGATCACTGGTGTAAGCATTGATCCCCCATCCAACATGCATTTTGATTATGATATGCTCATATCTATGCATACCAACCCAAGTATCAAACGATTTGAATGGAGTTGGATCTGGACACAAGTGGTTACCTATGTTAAGATCGATGGAAATCCCAGCATTGTGCAAGAGCAGCTTCCTATCATAGCTCCTAAATATGCAGTACAAGCTTTCCAGAGACTTGGAATAGATTTTGACGAATATCAAAAAGAAAAAGGAGGCATCAACTTCTATTTACAACCTGTTAAAAATATTCATCTCTACTCTGATCAAATCCATAATCGATTGGGTGCAGATAGTAGCATTACCTATATCTATGTTTTTGGAATCATCGCAATTTTTATATTGCTACTTGCGAGTATCAATTTCATGAATCTCACAACCGCCAGAGCATCAGGACGTGCCAAAGAGATCGGAGTGAAAAAAGTGTTAGGATCTACTAAGAAGCATTTGATCTATCAGTTCTTATCAGAAGCTATTCTGATGAGCACAATCGCCATGGTCGCAGCCTTAGGTCTTGTCGAATTGGCAAAAATATGGTTATCCGAATCATTAGGGTTAGCATTTGACTTTGAAATTTTCTCCAATTGGATCATGGTCGTTGCTATTATTCTGTTGCCCTTCGTACTTGGCATAATTGCCGGAAGCTATCCAGCATTTTACCTCACAGCGTTTCGACCTGCTGATGTACTCAAGGGAAAGTTGCAATCAGGCATGAAAAACACTGGCATTCGCAACACCTTGGTGATTTTTCAATTTACCATCGCCATTACCTTAATGGCGTGTTCACTAATTGTATTTCGCCAATTGGATTACTTCAAGACAGGTGATTTGGGATTTGATCGTGATCATATGATGATTATACATGACGCAGACAAGTTGGGTGACCAATTAGAATCTTTCAAAAATGAACTTGATCAACATGTTGAAGTTTCTAAAAGTGCGATTGCGACCATCATGCCTGGAACAGGCATGGAGGATCTCTTTCATGATCCTAACAGTCCTGACAAAAAAATTTCTCTTGCAGTTTTTAAAATAGATGAAGCGTATATCGGCACTTTGAGCATAAAACTGGCTGAAGGTAGAAATTTCTCTAAAGAACGACCATCGGACAAGACAGGGGTCATTATTAATGAAAGTGCCATGCGGGCATTTGGATGGAATATTGAGAATGTATTGGGCAAAAAAGTTGATTATTTTGAAGATTCATACGAGGTTATTGGTGTCGCTTCAGATTTTCATAACCAGTCATTGCAATACAATATTTCTCCTGTTGGATTCTTTCATATCAATTCTAACATGTGGCTTGATTCGAGGCTTATTGCTGTCAAATTCAAACCACAGAATGTCAAATCACTTTTATCAAAGATCGAAACGAAATGGAAGGGAATCACAGAAACTGCTCCATTCACTTATTCATTCTTGGATGAAAATTTAGCCCGAAGCTATGAAACAGAAGAGCAAATAGGTCAACTCTTTACCGTATTCACAGTGCTCGCATTGATTATCGCATGTATCGGCTTGTTTGGTTTGGCCTCCTATATTGCTACACAACGAAGTAAGGAAATAGGTGTGAGGAAAGTGCTTGGTGCATCTACAAAAGGTCTAGTAATCATGCTCAATAAAGATTTCACAAAACTAGTCATCGTATCTATCATAATAGCTACGCCTATTTCCATCTGGATGATGAGTCAATGGCTAGAGCAGTTTGCCAATAAAATCACCATTGGCTGGAATGTCTTCTTAGTAATCGGTGCGAGCGTGCTCGTTATCTCATGGATCACAGTAGCATTTCATTCTATTAAAACCGCCATGCTCAATCCTACAGAGATATTGAAGGATGAGTAAAACTCAAAACAATACTCATGATTAGAAACTACATCAAAATCGCCTTTAGAACTTTCGTCAAGGAAAAGTTCTATGCACTTATTAATATTATAGGATTGTCATTAGGCATAGCTTCGAGTTTACTTATTAGCGTATATATCCTACACGAAACAAGTTATGATGATTTTCATCTGGATGTAGAAAACACCTATCGTGTCAATATGACTGACATATGGCAAGAAAGCACAATAAGTGGTGCCTCTCCAATTCCTCTTGCAGAATCACTAGCTTCTGAATTTCCTTCTATCACATCTACCTTGAGAATCAATACACCAGGCACTCAACTGATCAATTTAGAAAGAGGTGATGGAGGTATTCGAGCATACAACGAAAATAATGTACTGGCTGTTGACTCGACATTCTTTGAGTTCTTTGACATTCCATTACTTGAAGGAGATATTAATTCTGCCTTAGATCTGAAAAATTCAGCTGTTCTCACAGAGACGCTGGCAAAGAAATATTTTGGTAACAAATCGGCTTTGGGAAAAACCCTACTATTAGGTAATCAACGAACTCCAATAAAAATAACAGGAGTAAGTATTGATCCTCCCTCCAATATGCATTTTGACTTCGATATGCTTCTGTCCATGCACACCAATTCGATGATCAAGCGAAGGGAATGGAGTTGGGTCTGGACATGGATAGTGACTTATGTGAAAGTAAGTGGAGATCCGAGCATTGTACAAAATCAAATGCCTTTGATAGCTCCGAAATATGCGGCAGCAGGACTTAAGCGAGTAGGAATCGACTTAGACGAGTATCAAAAAGAAAAAGGGGGGATCAACTTCTACTTGCAGCCGGTCAAAGATATTCACCTGTATTCTGGTCAAATCTGGAATCCAATAGGTACTAATAGCAGTATTATTTATATCTACATTTTTAGTACGGTTGCATTATTTATACTGCTTTTAGCAAGTATCAATTTTATAAACCTTACCACTGCAAGAGCAGCTGGTAGAGCCAAAGAGATTGGAATAAAGAAAGTGTTAGGCTCTTTGAAGAAACAACTAATCTACCAGTTTTTATCTGAGGCTATTTTGATGAGTGCTGTAGCTACTATCATAGCTTTGGGACTAGTCGAATTGATAAAAGTATGGCTTATTGATTCATTAGGATTATTAGTCGATTTGAGCATATTCTCCGATTGGAGAATGGTGACGGCTGTCTTAATGCTGCCATTCGTACTCGGAGTTCTTGCCGGAAGCTATCCTGCTTTCTATTTGACCGCATTTAAACCTGCCGAAGTACTCAAAGGCAAGCTTCAGTCTGGGATGAAAAACACCAGTATTCGCAATGCCTTAGTAATTTTCCAATTTACCATAGCCACTACTTTGATGGTATGCTCACTTATTGCTTATCGACAACTAGATTATTTCAAAACAAGCGACTTGGGTTTTGACAGAGATCATATCATGGTTATCCATGATGCCAATAGACTCGGAAATCAATTGCAATCTTTCAAAAATGAGCTCCAACAACACGGTGAGGTTATTAAAAGCACTTTGGCAACTACTATGCCTGGCAATGTCATAGACGACTCGTTTAGGGATCCAAACAATCCAGATAAGAATGTATTACTTGATTTTTTCAAAATAGATGAAGAGTACATGAATACTCTCAGCATGGGATTGGTGCTGGGTAGAAACTTCTCTAAAGAACGGTCTTCGGACAAGTCAGGAGTCATAATCAATAAGAGAACTATGCACATTTTCGGATGGGATCGAGAAAACGTGCTTGGTAAAAAAATTAATTATGATGACGATTCTTATGAGGTCATTGGTGTTGTATCAGATTTCCATAATCAGTCCTTGAGAAACAATATTTCTCCAATAGCATTCTTTCATATCAATTCCAATATGTGGTCTAACTCAATGCTTATTGCCTTGAAATTTAAGCGAGAAAATATTAAATCTCTTTTATCAAAGACGGAAAACAACTGGAAGGCCATCACAAAGAATGATCCATTTACCTACTCATTCTTAGATGAAAATTTAGCTCGGGAATATCAAGCAGAAGAGCAAATTGGTCAGTTATTTACAGTTTTTACCGTTCTTGCTCTTATTATAGCGTGTATTGGTCTATTTGGCTTGGCCTCTTACATTGCCACCCAACGAAGTAAGGAAATAGGTGTAAGAAAAGTGCTCGGTGCCTCTACCAAAAGACTTGTGATTATGCTCAATAAAGATTTCACAAAACTAGTAATCGTATCTATCATAATAGCTACTCCTGTTTCATTATGGCTCATGAGTAAATGGTTAGAGCAATTCGCTAATAAAATCACCATTGGCTGGAATGTCTTTATTATTATAGGTGTAAGCACATTATTGATCTCATGGTTTACAGTCGCCTTTCAATCTATCAAAACAGCACTGCTCAATCCTGCTGAGATATTGAAAGATGAGTAGAGACTCTTAATGTCTTTAAGGCTTAGTAACCTCAGCGCGATCTTAAAGATCAATAAAAGCAGATAAAACACCCTCCTAGCCTCCCTCAAGGGAGGAATTTGAGATACTGAAAGATGAGTAGAACTTTCATAGAAACACCTAGGGTCTGAAGAGTCTTACCAAGTCTTTGAGACTTAGTAAGACTTCAATTATAGGTGTAAGCACATTATTGATTTCATGGTTTACTGTTGCTTTTCATTCAATCAAAACAGCTATGCTCAATCCTACTGAAATATTGAAAGATGAGTAGAGACTCTTAATGTCTTTAAGGCTTAGTAACCTCAGCGCGATCTTAAAGATCAATAAAAGCAGATAAAACACCCTCCTAGCCTCCCTCAAGGGAGGAATCGCTCGATTACAATATTGTTGTGTAATTGAACATATGAGACTTTTGCCAAATGAGATGAATGTCCTTCGGTATACAGGCTTTGTTTTACAAATTCCTCCCTTGAGGGAGGCTAGGTGGGTGTTTATGGAGAAATATTAATCGACATTATCAATCGAATTGAGTCTAATAAGACTTCACTCTATAACCATCAACTCACAAAATCAATAAAATTATCTTGATTGATCACCGAATATTCTGTATCAGGGTAGGCTTTAGTAAACGTAATGGGTGCTTTTGTTTTCTTATTGTTCGAGTATTTAAATTCATAAGCATATAGCTTTCCATCTCTCTCTTCGATCAAATCTATTTCTTGCTGTTGCTTTGTCCGCCAAAAGAAGCTATTCGCATACCTGTCCTGATATTCGTTTTGTTTCATTCTTTCACTCATTAAGAAGTTTTCCCAAAGTGCTCCTTTGTCCTGACGAAATTCAAGAGAATTAAAATTAGAAATTAGGGCATTTCTGACTCCATTGTCATAGAAATATATTTTACGAGTTGTTTTTATTTCATTTCTCAGGTTCCTGCTAAATGGCGAAAGTCTATAAATTACAAATGTTTTTTCTAAGAGGCTTATATAATTCTGAATTGTATTCTTATCAACTCCAACCAACTTACTAAGTTCGTTGTAAGAGACTTCATTGCCTAGCTGAAAAGCCAATGCTCTCAACAAACTGTCCAACACCTCCGGTTTTCTCATACCTTCATATCCAAGTATGTCCTTATAGAGGTAACTGGAAGCCAACTGTTTTAAGATATTTTTCTCTTCTCTGGTATTCATCACGACATCTGGGTACATCCCATAAATCAACCGCTGTTCTAATTGCTGGAGTGTTTTTAGATAATTGTTAGTATGATCTTGTAACTCTTTCCAGCTTATAGGGAACAATTGATATTCCCACTTTCTTCCGGTAAGTGGTTCATTTATTTTTTGGTTCAATTCTAACGCGGATGAACCACTTGCATAAAGCTGTACCTCAGGAAATTGGTCATGAATGATTTTTAGAGTAAGACCAATATTTTCAATTCTTTGGGCTTCGGTTTGGATAAAACGAGTGCGCCCACACTACTCTATTGAAAAGCAGAGACTATGAAACTTTCTCTAACTTTATCAAGAGTATGGGCGCATTCAGTTTTATCTATTGTTATGGGCTTTTTTTTCTTTTATGTATCTAGGAACAAAGTTAATTACTAGGGAAATTATTGTAGAAATTATGATGGAGTCTATAAGCTCCTCATCCGTATTCCATTGAAATATAATCGTTAGTAAAGCAATTGAAATCAATGGAACAATCAAATAATTCACGATTTGCTTCATTTTAGATATTACCATAAGTCCCAAAGCATTCTGACTGCTGACGCCTGCAGGCCTCTTCCCACAACGACCAGACCTATACCTGCCCAACCTGCAGGACCTGTTGCTGCCATCGCAGCTCCAGTACCTGATACTGCAAGAGATAGACCAGCTAATGCAGCTCCTCCAACATCTGCCTTGCCTGCTGCCTTCCAGTTTATATCTGAATCTGCAGTTCGCCCATTCGCATCACCATCCAACAAATTAAGCCAATCTTCATGGTTCTCATTCCAATACACTAGAGTATGTTTGGCCACAGATGAAGTAGATAATACAACAAATTGTTCATCTATTTCTAGAGAAGATATAGCTTCCTGTTCGATGCTATGTATTCTTGAGTTTAGAGAGGCGGTATCCAAATCTTCATCTTCCATTATTTCGAAGATTCTAAATATCATATCTTGAGCTTCATCTGATATACCTAATAGTAAGCTATCAGGTATAATGTTGCTTTGGGATGTTCGTGATACACTCTGGTTAAACATTACAAAATCATCTGCACCTATCTCAATCTGCTGTTTTGTAACTACAATTATGTCTTGCTCAAAGTCCTGTTCAGAGACGAAATTCATGGTAATTTCTTTCTGGACTTGAAGAAGTTTTTGCTTATTTTCTTTAGATATTTTATGTCCAGAGTTTACTAATCCCTTTATTTCACTATAGGAATTTGCTAGCCCTTGATTATGAAGTTCGCCTACATACTCAAAGTCGCTAATCTTGAGATTCTTAGAACTCAATTCATCTAATTCAATAGAAGACGAGCATGAGTAAACCAATAGGCATAAAACAGGAATGATTAAAAAAAGCTTTTTCATTTTGATTTTAAAATTTGAAAACCTGCCCTACTTCTTTTTTGGGAGTGTTCGGGTCATTTTCTTCTCCCGCTATAGTCAATGATTTTTAAATCAAGAGGATTTCTTTTGTGCTTAAGTGGCTAGCCTTCTCTCGTTTTACTCTATTACCCATAACATCTATGAAAACTACTTTCGCACTACCTATTATCTGTCTGAGTCTTTCCGTAGTGACATTAGAGAGTTCTTCTCTTATTAGTGCGTCATCTCCATCTAGAAATAGTGCTTCTGATGACTGTCCTATTATAGTTCTTATTAAGGTAGTCTTGCCAACCTGCCTTGGCCCAATAATCACCAGTGTTTTTTTAAGATTTTTAAGCCTGCTAATCACCTTTCCCTGAAGCTGTCTCGTTATCGTCATATTCAAATATAATAACCTTTGGTGATTGTATTCACCATATATCCTAACTTTTGGTGAATATAATCACCGAACATCCTAACTTTTGGTGAATATATTGAGCGAAAAGTCTTCTTCGGAAGAAAAAATTTTGAACTCTTCTACTGTAACAACAATCATGAATCACTTATCTGACGACATACAACTAAGACATTAAAAGGATCACTGATCTTTTTCGTAATTTGTATATGCATTAAGTAAACTGAAATTCTAATGAAAAGAGTTCTTGCTTCCCTATTGATCGTGACCGCCAACTATTGCATAGCCCAGAATATCAAAGTTGTAAAGAATTATGGTGATACATTCCCTGTTGAAGACGCTGAATTGCGTCTTGATAAAAATACGCACTACAAAGTAATTTTTGATATCGCAAAATCGCCTGATGAGAAAGATCAACTCAATTCCTCAATCAATACAATAGCTCGGTTTATCAATATGCATGTCGCACAAGGAGTCCCTTTGGAAAACTTAGAAGTAGTGGCTGTAGTCCATGGAGGAGCTGTGAAAGATTATACGACCAACGAAGTCTACCTTGCTAAATATGGCATGAAAAACCCCAATACCAGCCTTATTGCAGCACTCAAAGAAGCAGGTGCGAAGACATACGTGTGCGGACAGTCCTTTGCTTATCATGGCTATACCAAAGACCAACTTTCAGAACATGCGGTCTTAGCACTTTCAGCAATGACGGCATTGGTTTATTTTCAAAAAGAGGGATATCAAATTATTAACTTCAACTAGTCACCTGTCTTTATATCTGTTCTGATATCTTTGTATCCATGGTTCTGAAAAGATTTAGTGTGCTGCTTGTAGTCCGAGTGATTCTCATACTCGCAAACATGGTGCTGTTGTCAGCTATATTTGGTGACGAGCGACTCATCTTCAATCATATTATTCTTTTGGTTATTTTGACTTTTCAAATTGCCGAACTCCTCCGATTTGTCAATAAAACCAACCGCTCAATTGCTCGATTCTTATTTGCCATCAAACACGATGACATTTCTATCAACTTATCGGAAGGAAAGTCAGGTGGTTCTTTTGCTGAATTGCAGAACGCCTTTGAGGAAATTATGTCCACGTACAAAGATGCTAAGATAGAAAAGGAGGCAAATTTTCATTATTTAAAACACATCATTGAGCACATCAAAGTGGGCATAATATCTATAGAGAACGAAGAGGATATTGTGCTATTCAATTTACCCGCTGAGAAGATTCTCAATATAATGGGCATCAAAAACTGGCAGGTTCTAAGAGAAAAACAAGCTCATTTTGTTAATGAACTTGAAAAATTGGGCAATGAAGGGAAAGGACTGATCGAGATCAATACCAATCAAGAGGTAAAGACGCTATCAGTAGATATCAGTAGTATGAAACTACTTGACAAACAATATAAAGTCATCACTTTCCAAGATATCAAAAGTGAAATCGAGCTTAAAGAGATCGAAGCATGGCACAAACTCATCAGGATTCTCACCCATGAAATCATGAACTCTATCACTCCTATCACCTCACTGACGGAGACCATGCAAACCATGCTAGCACAAGATGGCGTTCAAAAACGGCTGTGCACCTTGGATGATGAGATTATAGGGGATTTATTATTTTCTCTAAAGACCATCGAGAAGCGAAGCAATGGCCTGATAGACTTTGTTGGAGATTACAGAAAGCTTACGCGCGTCCCTCAACCTGTATTTGAAGAAGTAGAAGTGACAGAATTGTTACACGGTATCGAATCGCTTATGCGACCTACCTTAGAAAAAGAGCAGATTGACATGCAGATTGAAATAGATTCCAGCATGGGGCAGCTATCTCTAGATCCAAAACTAATTGAACAAGTTTTGCTCAACTTGATCACTAACAGCAAGCATGCTTTGAAAGGGATTGATCACCCAGTGATCTCGCTAAGATCCTATCAAAAGAATGCCAATACCTTCATTTCAGTAAGTGATAATGGCTCTGGCATTTCAGAAAAAGAAATACAAGAAATTTTTACTCCCTTCTTTTCTACAAAGAAAGAAGGTAGCGGAATAGGACTGAGTCTGTCCAAACAGATTATGCACCTTCATCATGGGAGAATTTCTGTTAGTTCTGTGCCAAATGAGCAGACTATGTTCGTATTACAGTTTTCGAAATCAAGCACCTAGTCTTATCAAGTTTTTAAAACTAAGTAGGCTTCCCTTGTAATTAGATTTGGAAAGGTAGAGTTGGATTTTTTATGATTAAAACAATAAATAATTGGGCGATAAAAATTTAAAGGCATTTCTTTTGAAGAGTTACTAGTGATATTACCATTGG
>Ga0209634_1003726_pt1 | contig 10181 bp, 10 predicted proteins | sample LinPmetageLP40_FD_184043 | JGI IMG/M metagenome (GOLD analysis project Ga0209634, IMG submission 184043) | Marine viral communities from the Pacific Ocean - LP-40 (SPAdes) (version 2) | ecosystem: Environmental > Aquatic > Marine > Oceanic | place: Pacific Ocean | collected 2010-08-26 | reverse complement strand
GTGCTATAACAACGGGTGCTAACAATGTGCTTATGGGTTATAACGTAGGTGCTAGTATTACAACTGGAGCTAATAATACTTTCTTTGGGCATCAAGCTGGTGATGGTTTTGATGCTGAAGATCATAATTTAGGTATTGGAGTAAACGCTTTAGGCGGAGCTGTAGCTGGCGGAGAAAACAACATAGCTATCGGTAACTACGCATTAGATGCTTTGACGTCAGGGGATTATAATACTGTCTTAGGCTATAACGCTGGTAGTACTTTAAATTCAGGTGTTAGAAATGTTATTATAGGTAGTAATGCCGCTGACGCTATGACTACAGGCTCAAGTAACGTCTTTATAGGAGATGAGGCTGTTGGAGGTGGTGTACAAACAGGCAGTCATAATGTTGCTATTGGTAGAAATTCTGGACACGATCTAACATCTGCTGCCGAAGGTACTTTTGTTGGTTTTGAATCAGGTAAAGACGTTTCAACATCAAACTACAATACTTTAATTGGTATGATGTCTGGCCAATATATTACTACTGGTGATGGTCGTAATACAGCGGTTGGAGTGCGTAATTTTAATCAGGGAACTGCATTAACAACTGGAAGCAACAATATTGCATTAGGTGAAAGATGTAAAGTTTCGGCAGCAAATGGTACTTTTCAATATATTATAGGAAGCAATCTTACAAGTAATGGAAGCAGTACAACTACCATAGGATATGATACTACTGAAATTGCAACTAATCACGGTTCAGCATCTTGGGCAGCAGTATCTGATGAACGATATAAAAAAGATATAGAAGATTCATTAGCTGGTCTATCTTTTATAAATGATTTAAGACCTGTTACATTTAAGTTTAAACAAAAAAATGAACTTGCTACAGATTTATATGGTTATGATGCAGACTCAACTGACACTGATGGTTATACAGATAAAGTTGCACACGGCTTTATTGCACAAGAAATTAAAACTGCAATAGACAATCATTCAGAAATAAAAGCTGGGCAAGAAATTTGGAAAGAAAGCCCTGAAGTAAAAGGCAAAAGACAAAACGTATCTCATATTGGAATGATCCCAATGTTAGTAAAAGCCGTACAAGAGTTGTCGGCTACAGTTACAACTCTACAAAACGAAGTAAACACTCTAAAAGGAGAATAATATGTCACACGCATCTGACGCAACCAAAGCATGGGTATCAGCAATCCCTAAAAAAAATGCTGACGGGAATGTGATCGAATGGTCGGTACAATATAAGTACACCAAGACTACACACCCACACACATTCAATGGTTCTGTTAAAATAGACAGCCCATCAAAAGCACCTAGTGGTTACACTAAAGCTGAGATACTTGGTTTATTTGACGTAGCTCACTGGGACGATATGTACAATAAGAAGTACACAGTTTGGACAGCTGACGCTGTAGTTGAAACTACTGATAGTAGTTTTGATGTTACATCTTTAAGCGATAGCTAAACATTAAGGATAAACTATGGCTCTTGGCTTTTCCTCTTTTGCTGATTTAACTTTTGGTTCTGCTGGTGATACCGAGAACTATGTAGTTCTTACTGGCAACGCTTTAACTGCAGCTGTAGGTAATACAAGCATAGCAGGTTTTGTTGATGTAGTTGCGGGTGGTAGTCAAGTTACTGCCGGAAGCGGTAGTGCAACTATTGCAGCCGGAGCAGTGTTTACTGTTACTGGTAGTTCCATAACTGCATCTGTTGGTGACGCTACAGTTACTGCTGATGCAAATGTAAACGTAACCGGAAGTGGTTTAACCGCATCGGTTGGTCAAGTCATTGGCCGTGCTGGTTCTATTAATAGTGGTGGTACCAACACAATTACTGCTAGTTCAGGTACAGTTACTATAGTAGCTGAAGCAAATTTTACAGTAACTGGAAGTGGTATGGTTGTAACCACAACAAGTGCTGGAGTTATTACATGGAATGACATTATTCCAGGGGCAACTAACACATGGACAGAAATAGCAGCATAGGGTATAATTAATTATGGCATCATCATTCTCAACATCATTAAAACTAGAAAAAATGACTACCGGCGAAAAAGCTGGTTTATGGGGTACAGTTACTAATACTAACCTTGATTTAGTCGAACAAGCTGTAGGCGGCTATGTAGCGCTTAGTTTAGGTTCCGGTAATCAAGCCGTAGCTATTAGTGATGGCGCAGCTTCAGATGGCCGTAATCAAGTTATTAAACTAACTGGAAGTTTAACTGGTAATAGAAGTTTAATATTTCCAGATTCATTAGAAAAAACATATATTGTAATTGATGGTACTACTAGAACCACTAACCACTATACTATAACTATTAAGACAGTATCGGGCAGCGGGCTTACTATGCCAGTAGGTGCAACTATGTTAGTTGTAGTAGATGGTACTAATGTTGTTAATGGTTTGGTACAAAAAGGTTATCAAACAACAACCACAGCATACACTGCTGTAAACGGTGATCAAATTTTTGTAGATACTTCTTCTACCGCAGTCACAATAACTTTACCAGCAAGTCCTGCGGTTGGTAACGAAGTACATTTTATAGATTCAAAATTAAGTTTTAATTCAAACAATTTAACCATAGCTAGAAACAGTCAACCCATTAACGGTGCGACTTCAAACTTAACGGTAAATGAAAATGGTGAATCTTTTACATTGGTCTATGCAAATTCCACTAAAGGTTGGATTTTTAAAACTAAGAAAGATTAAGGTGTTATAAATGGCTCTCCTTGATTTTAAAATTTTACCAGGTGTAGATAAACAAAACACTACCAAGGGTGCTGAAAACCGTTGGGTCGATAGCAATAATGTTAGATTTAGATATGGCTTACCTGAAAAGGTTGGTGGTTGGTCTTCTTTAACAGCAGATAGTATTGTTGGTGTTGTGCGTACACAACATCCTTTTTTAGATATTACCGGCAACAGATACATTGCTTTAGGTACAGATAAATTTTTACTGTTATATTTTGAGGGTCAGTTACATGATATCTCACCGTTTGACGCTGATCGACAACAGACCAGTGCAACATTAGCCACAATAAATACTAACACAGCAGTAACCATTACTACTAGTTCTGCACATGGTTTAGCTGCAGAGGATATTATAGAACTTGATGCCGTGACACTACCTAGTGGTACTGGACTTAGCGCAGCTAACTTTGAAAACAAAGTGTTTATGGTTAACACGGTCCCTAGTGCCACTACTTTTACTATTACTTCTTCGGCAGCAGCAGGTGCAACTATCTCAACGGGTGGTTCAATGACGGTAAATATATATGCTAAAGTTGGTCCACAAAAACAAACATATGGTTATGGTTGGGGTGTTGGTCCTTGGGGTGGACCTTTATCAACTGCTTTAACTAATACATTATCTTCTGGTATTAATGATAGTGTAACTACTATTCCGGTTACATCTAACTCTGGCTTTCCTACTGCAGGTACTTTAGCTATAGGTGATGAACTAATTACTTATACTGGCAAAGGCACTAATACTATGACCAGTGCAACTAGAGGGGCTTTAGGTACTACCGCTGCAGCTCACAATTCTGGTGCTACGGTTACCAATGCTACTGATTTTAGTGGTTGGGGCACAGCGCTACCTGCTAACCAAACAACGCTAGAACCAGGTTTATGGTCGCTAGATAATTTTGGCGAAGTGTTAGTAGCAACGATTGCCAATGGTGCAACTTTTACTTGGAACCCCTCAGCAGCTAGTCCTTTAACAGTACGTGCCTCTGTTAGTACTTCTGGTTTTTCAACTAGTAACAATCCTACTGCATCGAGGCTCACGCTTATTTCACCTACTACTCGTCACTTATTACATTTAGGCACAGAAACAACTATTGGTACAATAAGTAGTCAAGACGATATGTTTATTAGATTTTCTGCTAGTGAAGAAATAAATACTTTTAAAGTTACTTCTACTAATAGCGCAGGAACTTTACGTATTCAAGATGGCACAAAAATTATTGGAGCTTTAAAAACTAAAGAAGCTATTTTAATATGGACAGATAATGCTTTGTATTCAATGAAATTTGTTGGTGCACCTTTTATATTTGGTATCGAGCAAGTGGGAACTAATTGTGGTTTAATCGGTAAAAACGCTGCCGTTGAAGTAGATGGTGTAGCTTATTGGATGAGCTCTAAAGGTTTCTTAATGTATGATGGTACTGTTAAAACATTGCCGTGTTCAGTTGAAGACGAAGTATTTGATAATGTAGACACCACTAAAGGTCAACAAATGACAGCTGGTTTAAATAATTTATTTTCAGAAGTAACTTGGTGGTATCCAGCAGGTAATGATTTTAATAATAAAGCCGTAACTTATAATTATGCAGAGTCTGCACAAATACCAGGTGGTATTTGGGCTTTGTCAAATGAACCGAGAACATCGTGGATGGATGCTAATATTTATCAAAAACCATATGCCACTAAATTTGATACTACTTTAACCGGAACTTTTCCAATAGTACAAGGAGAAACAGGTTTAGGCCAAACTAAATATTTTGAACATGAAATAGGTACCGACCAAACTAATGAAGATGGTTCAGTTACTACTGTAACTTCTTTTGTAACTTCCTACGATTATGACTTAAACACTCAAGGTAATGAAGGTGGATTGTTTGTATCGGTAAGTAGGTTTATACCTGACTTTAAAACATTAATAGGTAATGCCGAAGTTACTCTTGCAATTAAAGATTTTCCATCTAACGCTAATACAATTTCTACTTATAGTCCGTTTACTATTACTTCAAGTACAGAAAAAGTAGACACCAGAGCAAGAGGTCGCTATGTTAATTTTAAAATTGAAAATATTGGGGTAGAACAAAGTTGGAGATTTGGAACTTTTCTGTTAGATGTTAAACCAGATGGAGGTAGATAATGAGTAAAATAATTATTAGAGTACCGGAACCTAAACCTGAATATGATATTAGTACGCAAAGACAAATTAATAAATCATTAACAAATATTGTAGATCAATTAAACTCTACATTTCAACAATCGTTAAAAGAAGAACAAGAACAATTAACCTGGTTTGTAAACTAAATGGCCAATAGATATAAAGTTTCAAAACAAGATTTAACCGTAAACACGGCAGTTACAATATACACTGTACCGGAGGAAACTGTAACTATATTAAAATCTATATTAGTATCTAATGATTCATCCAGCCAAGACACTATTACAGTTACTGTAACTGAAAGTGGTAATGTATTTAGTTTATTTAAACTATATTCGGTAGATGCACTAGGAACGGAAGAGCTATTAAAACAACCATTGATTGTAAATGAGAGTGAGATTATAAACGTAACGGCAGCAACAGCAAATCGATTACATGTTGTTATGTCATATTTAGAAATAAGCAGAGACTAAGGAGGTCATATGCCAACATTTAAAGAACCAGGATCAATAGGATATTTATACGAAGGTGACGTAAAAGTTGCTCAAGTTAAAGTTGATGCTGAAGTATTATTAAAGAACACTGTAACGGGCCAAGAATATGAGTCAGATGACCACGGTAAATCTGATGTAGAAGACCCAAACACGGCTACCGCACAAGAACATTTGTCCCGTAGCGTCTATATAAAAGTAGCAAAAATGCCAGCAATAGGTGCAGAATCGGACTTGTAATTTATGTTAAAACATAGTAAATTCAATAACCGTCTTCACTCAAGCCTAGGCACCTTGCTTAATAGTATTATTGTATAAGGTCACCCATGGGAATTTTTAGTAAAATTAAAAAAAGAATTAAGAAGGCGATACCTAGAGAGGTAGCACCATTCTTACCGGCGCTTGCTTCTATTTATGGTGGCCCAATGTTGGCAAGTATGTTTGGTGCTGGTATGAATCCAATAATTGCTCAAGGTCTTGGATCTTTTCTTGCTGATGCTGGAACTCAAGAATTAACTAGTGACAGAACTCGATTAGAATCATCCTTAGTATCAGGTATTTTTGGTGGACTTAGAGGAAGCACTATGGATCCAACTTTAAACAAAAATCTTGCAACAGAAGGATTTGGTACAGAGACAGGTGCAAAAGCTTATGGTCTTTCTGAGGAAGCTTTAAAAGAAGCTACAACAGGACAAAGGGTGCTTAAAGGTGCTCAAGATTTTGCAATGGCTGGATATAATAATCCAATATCAATTGCAGGGGCAGGCAGCATATCTACACAAGCAGCACCAAAACTTGGTTATAACGAAATAGAAAGATTTAGCCGAGATCTAGCGGCCCGTGCTGCAGAAAGTGCTAGACAACAAGGCTTAGACTATGAAGAGGCTATGAAATATGCAGAACAATATTACTATGGTTCTAACCCAGATGCTACTGAAGAAGACTTTAATCAATTTATGGATTACTATAATAGTGATTTAATTAACCCAAACATGGCTAACGGTGGCCGCATTGGTTTTGAAGAAGGTGGCTTTAGTAGTAGTGCTGACTATAACACGGCTACTGAAAGATTACCAAACGAGCTTATGTCTAGAATACCTAGACCCGGTCCTACGCCAATTGACATTGGTGGTATTGGTGGTGGTGGTATTATTGGTTTCCCTGGTTTCCCTGGTTTTCCAAACCCTCAACCAAGCCCTCCACCACAACCACCAGAAGAAGCTATAAAAGATAAATTAAATAGATTTTATGAAACAGGTAGTCCAAACCCTTCACCATTTTTTCCTGGTTTCCCAGGAATGCCAGGTTTAACTTTAAAACAACGTTTAGAAAATTTTAATGCAAACCAAGCAGGTAGCCAAGAACCACATCTTGATCCTTTTAGACCAATGCCAATGAGACCTTATCCGGGTTTCAATGGAGAATTCAATCGACAAGAGTTTGCGGATGGTTCTCAAGCTTATATGGGTGATGTATATGGTGACAGAGACCGTGACAGTTTAGACATGAAAGAATTTTATAAAGAGTATCCAGAAACACAAGTTGGTAGTTATATAAATGAGAATAGATATAAAAGCGAAAAGATAGAAAAGCTAGAAGCTAAACTAAATGAAATAATTGACATGCGTCAAAGAACTGCTGACAGAAGCAGAAATCCAGAAAACGATGGTATTCAAAGTTTAATGGAAAAATTATTAGATAAAGAAATAAACAGTTTATATGCGGAAAGAACTAACGATGATATTAGAAAATCAGAATCACAAAAACGTGATGAAATGAAGGCTAGATTCGATGCTCAAGCTCAACAACAAGCGCAAGAAAAAGAAGCAGCTTATCAAGCTATGTTTGGTGATGGTTTAAATAGAACCGGTAGAGCTATGGGCGGTATGATGAACAATAATATGATGAACAATAATATGATGAACAATAATATGATGAACCCACGTATGGGTTATGCTAATGGTGGTATACCGGATAGACCTAATTTTAATTATGGTAGCGGTAGACAAACACCAAATGGTGATCCTATTGCACCAAACGTGCCACCGGGCATGCAAATGGATTTAAGACCAGGTGGTTTTATTGAACTTGGCACCGAGCCAAGAGCCGATGATGTACCAGCTATGGTTGGTAAAGATGAATTCGTATTAAATGATAGAGCAGTAGCTGGTATAGGTAAAGCCTTAACCGGACGAGCAGACCCAAGGGCAGGGGCTCGAGCTTTATATGATCTACAAAGCCAAATGGAGGCAACTGTTTAATGGCTGTAGAAGAAACTAGAACATTACCCGCCGAATTTATTGAAGCGGCCGGTAAAGTATATACAGGAAAATTATTTGGCAGTACAAGTGCTGATGGCAAAACTATTATACCAGGTGTTTTAGGTAAAGCAGTTAAAACTGGAGAGTTTGCACCATCTGTTGCAGGGTTATCAGCTTTACAAAAAGCCGCTATGCAAGCACAAGCAACACAAGCTGGACTGGGTAATATTAGTTATGATGACAGTGTTGGTGGAACTGGACTTGTTTCAGGTGTTGATGATACAGGCTCAGGTATAGGAGCCTTTCAACCTTTCTTAGATGAGTCACAAAGATTAGCTGGTGCAGTAGGACCTGATGGACAAGTAACTAGCGCTGGCGTAACGGCAGCTATGGATCCATATATGTCGCCGTATCAACAACAAGTTATTGATGCAAGTATGGCGTCTTATCAAAACCAACGAGCACAAGGTAGACAATCAATTGCTGATGCAGCAATACAAGCTGGTGCATTTGGTGGTGGTCGTGAAGGCGTACAACGTGGCGTCTATGATGCACAAACAACTTTAGGCGCAACACAAATGGAAGCAGATTTAAGAGCACAAAATTTTGCGCAAGCACAAGCAGCGCAACAAGCAGGTATACAAAATCAACAAGGGCTAGCAACGCTAGCACCACAGTTAGCAAACCAACAATCAGCTAATGTAATGCAACTTGGTAATACACAACAAGCATTAAGACAATCACAACTAGATGCACAAGCTGCAGCTAATCGTGAAGCAGCTTACGAAGAGCAACAACGAATTGGTTTTGCTGGTCAGCAATTTGCGCCACTAATGGGTGGTATCGGTGCGTCAACTCAATACAGCACTTCACAAGCAACCCCACCTAGTACTTTACAAACTATCTTAGGTACTGGAACTGGTATTGCCGGTATCGCCGGTGCATTTAATAAAGGATTTGGATAATGAGTAAACCATTAAGAAGACCAATGTTTAGAATGGGCGGTTCACCAAACACTAATAGTGGTATTGTGTCTGGCTTTGAACAACCGAGAAGAAATTTTGCATATGGTACCAGTGAAAGTGGTGGTGAAGCAATTCCTGGAGGAACTTTTGATGGTGAGGATACACCTATTAATTTAATTTTGGGAGCCACGCCGCAAGAAGTTGATGCATCGGCTAATTTAATTGAAAGTAATAGATCTGCTGCAGAAAATAATTTGTCTTCAAGTTTTGGACCAAGTCAAACAACTATAGATGCTCAAGCTGAACAAGCTAAACAACTAGAAGGTTTAATGGCAGAAAAACCAAGTGGTTTAAGCGCTGGAGATTGGTTAAGAATAGCGGCAGCAGGAGGCAAGATTCTTGGCGCTGAGGGTCGTGGCTCTGGGCTTAAAGGTGCATTAGCAGCAGCCGGTCCAGCTTTAGGAGAGCTTGGTGAAGGTTTAGCGGCATCTTCGGATGCGCGTCAAGCGGCATATCAAAAACAAAAAGCAGCTTATGATTCAGCTAAATTAGGTATAGCAACTTCTAACGTAGAATCCGCTGTAGCGATGGATCAAAAATCTCAATTGTTAGTAGACGAATACGGTTTAAAAATGGATTTAGAAGAAAAAAAACGTTTTGAAGTTAATGAAAAACAAAAAAGAATAACTGAATTACAAGAGATTAGAGATAATCCAAATTCTACAGATCAACAAATATCTAATGCTAATGAAAGACTAGAAATATTAAACACCGAAAGAACAGAAGCTTATTATGAAGATATACAAAAAGCTAGTGAAGAAGGTTGGAAAAAATATGAAACTACTGCTGAAAACATAATTGAAAGCGGAGATGCAAAGAAAAAAATATACGACGACATAATTAACAACCCAGAATCAACTCAGGCACAAAAAGATAAAGCAGCATCAAATAAAAAAATATTAGAAGATTTACTTGATCTTGGTACTGCTGAAGAAATTGCTACACAGTTAGCTATTGACAGTATTAATAGAATATATAATAAAACTAATATTAAGAACAGAGCTCAACAAGCAGCTGGCGGCCGTATTGGTTATGCTATGGGTAGTGGTCCTTATGAGCCAGGTAGTGGTCCTAATCCTGATCCCGGTTCTCCACCAGTTATGCAAGCGCAACAAACTGGTATAACTTTTCAAGAATTACGTGCTAGGCTTCCTCGCGAAGTCTCTGATGCAGTAGTAAAACTATTAGCAACTAGTGAAGTTGCTTTATTAGATTTTGCTAACATTGCCACGCAAGAAGACATGACTAAATTTAACCAGAAATACAATTCAGATCTACAACTGCCTGCGCAAGGAGCCTAACCATGGCTGACACGCCAAAAAAAGAAGGCATACTTCAAACAATGGTTAGACCTTATGTTGAAACATATAAGGGTATGACTGATCCTGAATACAGATACGATAATTTTCCCAAAACATACGAAGACTATATAAATAAAATTGTAGTTAATGAAGATGGCATAAATAGAATGACGGGTAAAGACCGTGAGTTTTATCTTA
>Ga0209634_1003724_pt1 | contig 10184 bp, 21 predicted proteins | sample LinPmetageLP40_FD_184043 | JGI IMG/M metagenome (GOLD analysis project Ga0209634, IMG submission 184043) | Marine viral communities from the Pacific Ocean - LP-40 (SPAdes) (version 2) | ecosystem: Environmental > Aquatic > Marine > Oceanic | place: Pacific Ocean | collected 2010-08-26 | reverse complement strand
TCTACAGAGTCTGGTAAGTCTATACCAACTTCTCTAGCATACTCTGCATCCATTATTCCCCAATATTCAAGGACTTCAAAGTTAGGAGCATAAGATTCGTCAACACTATAATCATCTTTTAATTGACTTTCAAAATCTTTCTCTTCATAGTTCGGACCCATTTGTATACATTCTCGTATAGCATCCTTATTAAAGTAAGGCATATTTCTTAACTGCCTTAACTGACTACGATTCATTTTATGTCTGTGAACTACGAACTCACATTCATCTATGTTAGTAGCTGCAGGGTCTGGGTAAAAGTCCCAGCAACTTACAAATTCTATTCTTGGTACTCTAACTTCAAGTGGGTTATATTCTCTTTCCCCTTCTTCATTAGTAGTCCATTGGTTTAATCTTTTGTTAAAATTAAATGGTCCTTTAACAATTCCTGTACCTAACAGAGCTGATTCAAGTAAAGCATTTCTTATTTCAGCTGACCCATTAGATTCTTCTATTTGGTCGTGAACTAGCTTTTCCATTCTTCTTGCAGCTTTTTGAGCTGGAGATATTTCTGGAATTTGTGGTGAAGGTGATGTTCCTTCTTTTAATAATCCTTGTTCTGCTAATTGATTCTCAATAGTTTCTTCAAACATACCAGTACCATAAGTAGCACCAGCTTTTAAAACTTTACCATCTCCTTCATATCCTACATCATATGGATTTTCTACAACAGGGTCTTCTATTCTATTACCAATATTATCTGGTATATTTGATTCTATTCCTGCTGTAGGATTATTAGCATCTAGATAAGCATTTTGTTTCTCACCTTCTGGCATATTTGTTTCGGAAATTCCTATTGGAAATTTACCCGTACCAAATATAACATCAACTAATTGTCCAAAGGCTGCTAGAACTTTTGTTTTAGTTACCTTTACAAATATTCTAGATTTTTCAGATTCTCTAAACTTTACTCCTTTATTGTAAAGTCCTCTATAGTTTTCGTAAGCTTGTAACCATCTTCTTTCGTCTGAGTCTCTAGCTGTTTCAGCTAAAGCAAAACGACTTTTAATTATGCCTACAAGATTTAATTCTTGTGACTCTTCTAAAGTTAAAGCTTTACCAGCTTCACCCTCTACTTCTTCGTAGATATTGTTAGCTGTTAAAAATGTATTTTCGTTTTCTGCCATTTATCAATAACCAAATTTACTATCTGCAGGTTTAAATATATCTCGTTTAAAACCTCGTAATCTTTCTAAAGGGTTTTCCATTCTAGGTCTACCCATTATAAGATACCTTAACGCATCATATGCGTGGTCTGAAGCGTTAGTATCAACATCTTCAGGATTAGTTTTTGATAATGGTATACTCTGTAATTCTCTTATTAAGTTAGGACATGTATTAAATATCTGTAACTTAGGTCTGCCATTCTCTCTAACCTTTAAATACTCGTGCATTTGAATTTTACCCTGTACTCTATTCTTATCAGCTCGTCTTAACTTATGACCAGCTAGTAATAAAGCTTCACCAACAGTAGGACCAGTAGTTCCTGTTCTAGCCCAAGCTGCAGTATCTAATACACCAGTTACGGAAAATGGGTCTACCATCTCCATATCAGTTATTATACTGCCTAATTCTTCACCTGTCAAGCCTTTTCTGTATAATTCTCTATATATTATTAAAGTATTATCATTCATGTCTATTGTACCCCATAAACAACAGCTTTCTGCAGCATACCCATAGTCTACTCCTTTTGTTCTTTCCCATACCATAGGTATTTCAAACGGAGGTATTACATGGACTGTAGGGTCAAACTCAACAAAGGCTGCTCCTTCTGCTACATCCCAATTACCTTCTAGTAGTTGTCTTCTTTGAATAGGAGGCAATGAGTTTAACATCTGCTCATATACTCCATCATCAGATAGATAAGGATTATCTGCTAATTTAGCTGGGATAAATTTCCTAGTTAAACCATCGTGACCTAAAAAACTTTGATTGTGTCCAGCTGGTTCTATATATCTTTTCTTTACCCAATGCGACCCAACCCCTCCGGGGTTTGCTGTACATCTAAGATAAGTTTTTATTTCTGGGTCAGTTGTTCTGAGTCGAGAAGCTAAATAATTCCAACTAAATTCTGTAGGTAAATGGGTAATCTCATCAAAGCCTATCCAACTATATGCTTGTCCTTGATATCTATACACATCAGCATCTCGTTCAAGGAAACCAAACTCTATCTTTGCACCGCTTGGAAAGTTCCAAAGTTTTTCTACTTCTCTAAACTTAGCACCCGGAAATGCTTGAGGATATAATTCACGAGACTTGTCTATCATTTCTCTGAGTTCTGGCATTGACCTTCTTATTATCAAAGCTCTATGAGCTTTACGATGAGCATACCTTAGTGGGTCAACCAACATTGCGTATGATTTTCCACCACCTGCTGCACCACCGTAAAGAACATCTTTCTCGTCTGCAGCTAAGAAATCTGTTTGTGGTCCATCGTTAGCTGAGAATAAGACATTAGCATCTTGTAAATCTTCTTGTACAGCTTGTGGAAGACTGTCTAAGTCTTCAGAGATTGTGAGGTTTTTTTCTGAACCACTTAAATTTTGTAAAGTATCTTTTTGTTTTTTAAAAGATTGTTTAGCGTTCTTGAGTTTGCTTTCAAGTTTTTGAATGTTTTTTTGTTTACGAGTTATAGTTCGTTGAGCAGATAACTTAGCTTGGTCACGAGTATTAGGTCTACCACCTTTCTTACGAGGAGTACCATCTTTTTTTAAAACAAAGTTACCTTCGTTATCTTGTAAGTAGAGATGAGGATTCTCTTCCCAATCTTTCAGTTCTTGGTCCATATTTTTTATCTATGTGTTTCTTCAATCCGGGAGTAGAAATTTTACGACCTGTTGAAAACTCTAACCAATCAACAGCAGCTTGTAAAGATACTTCTTCATTAACTATCATGTTTTCTACAGTTAATAAAGCTTCTAGTTCTTCTTCAATAGGTTTTAAAAACCCAGTCGTATTATCAAACTCATAACCAAAAGGTATAGTTGAAGTGGTTCTTTTTATATAACCATCAGGTAACATGTTCATACCGTTCTATATTTTTTTGTTTTCTTTGCTATCTTATCAGGCTGGGCAACATATTGTTTACCTTTCTTAGTACCTTCTTTCTTAGCTTTAGTAGTCGCAGCGTACTCCTGCGGAGTAAGTTCTTTAATAGCTTTTTCAGGTAGATACCTTTCTCCAGTGTCAGCTGATTTCTTACCGGACTTAGTTCGCCATTTCTGTTTACTCCAAGACCTAAGACTGCGTTGTGATTCTTTTAATGCCATATTATATTTGTAATAAGTAGATACAGTATGCTGCTACCGTTGCTGGAATGATAGACATACACGAAGGTATAATGACTGCATAGAGTAAAGGTCTACGCAACATAATAGTATTAATGTCTTCTTTAGCTTTTATAACCGCCACCTGCTGCTTTATATTGTTTAGCTAACATCTGAGCTTTACGAGCTGACCACTGACCAGCTTTACCGCCTTTTGTTCCAGCTTTAATTTTAGAGAATAATCTTTTACGCATAGTAGGTTTTGTGTAGTTACCTGCTTCGTTTACTTTAGATTTATTTTTCTTTTTCTTTGGATTTGCCATTGTTTTTCTTTTTGTTAAATATTCTATCCCAGTTATCTGAAAACTCTTGTCTAGATACTGATAGTGGTCTAGCTCTAGAACCTTTACCAATACGATTAGGAGTTAACTTAAGAGGTTTTTCATCACTACCTAGTTGAGGCATATCGTTACCATTTTACCTTGTCAGCCCAATAAGCAGCCGACATTTTGCCTTTGGCAATGTTCTTAGCATGACGAGCTTTGAAACTTTTGCGTTTAGCTTTCATGCGGTCAGACTCTCCAGCTTTAGGTTTACCTGCAGTTTCTGCACCTTTCTGTCCAAACCTTATGAGTTTTAAAGTATGACCATCCTGAACCAGTACCATATGAGACTTGGTTGGGTGGCTAGGAGTTCTTTTAGGTTTGTTAACTCCTGCTAAGTTATGCTTCTTTAATAAGTTTTTCTTTCTATCTTCGTGTGCCATATCAATGTAATATTTTATTGCTTATCTTTTCATCCAAGTAAGACATTAAATCGTTTTCAATAAATATTTCTTTAAACTCTCCTAGTAAGGTTAAGTTGTTAGACTCGGCAGCTGCTTCAGCTTGGGCTAAATCTTCGGCTATTATATTAGGACCGGGGTGAGTTATCCCGTCTTTAGTCATCTCCGTTAGAAATATCTTCATAATCTGTATTCTCTATTATAACTTCATCTTTGGCTGGTAGTACAAAGATACCGCCTTGAACATTATGGTTAACCTCAACTCTATCAGTCTTGCTGACACCCACTCTATCTAGGATAGTTTGAGCTGCAGCTAACTTCTGACTGGCTTGAGGCACTGGTCTATCTGAATCAATCATCTCAATAAGCTTAAAAGCAGCTTTAGGTGCAGAACGAGCAAGTACATCCGAGGCTAAATCTACTACTTCTTGTTTAAGAGATTTCAATATTTGATAGTGATTGCCTGAGTATCCAGCTAATTCTGCAGATTTTTTAAAGTCACCTTCAGTGGTAACTATATTATCTAAGAATAATTGTTGTTTTTCAGTTAAGTTTCTTTTCTTTGTTTCTGTTAAGTAAGACATACTTTTATATTATAGGGATACTTTGCAAATTTGTCAAGCCTTATAAATTATATTTAATAATTCACACGAATGTACTTGACAAATCTTAAAAATAAGTGTACAATATACTTGTATGCCCCACCGGTAAATACCTATACAACCACCCCTATATAACTTATAAAACCTTGCAAAGTTCTTGCAGGGTTTTTTAGTTTGTATAGACCGGAAAAAATACTGAAGTACTCATTATAAAACTTTATAAAATTCATAAGGTTCGGGGCTAACTGGTTAATGTTGTAAAGCTTTGTGAAATGAATGACATTTACAGTACAGCCCGTACACCCCCCCTGTACATCCTGCCCCGCCCCCTAACATATTTGTCAAGACTTGTAAAGACTCCATAACCTTTTAGAATAACGATATAACCAAAAGTAAGGTGGCAAATCCCTATCATACTTTACAAGACTTTACAAGCTTTATCGTATGACAAGCTGACGGATAATTTATAGAACTTTTAAAGTCATTTCCAAGTTGATATCTCTGGTTCATAAGATTGAATAGCTTTATATAATGTTCAGTGTTTGTACGGCTACTTTAAAGGTCTTTTTAAATCTAGATAAATTCACCCAGTTTAAACAACTAAATATTTTCCCCTTTCAAATTTAGCTATGTTATAATGGCTCAAGGCGGATAAAAACGCATCTTTAACTCTGCACCATTTTGGTGCATACAAAAAAGGAAGGGTATATATGAAATTTCAAAAAACTATTGAAATCAAATACGGAACAGCTGAGGGCAACTTTCAGCGTGGACAATATGGGAAGGATGAGCATGGGCAATCTTTCAGATACTACGGGAAAGACATTAAACACGGAAACAATGTTTGGCTCTTAGTTGAATATTTTAATTACTACAATGAAGCTGAAAAAAAATCTTTTCAAAATAGATTGAAGCAAGTTAAAAGAATGGTTAGACGAAAGCCTGAAGTAATTGAAACATGTAGAACTAAAACTAAGCGTTCTTTTGTCTTCAATGAGAACGGAAACTTAATCAGAAACGGAGGTTAATATGACTAGAAAAGATTATATAAAAATTGCACAAGCAATAAGCGAAACAAAAAATGCTAACAATGAGATTAATTCTTATGAGTTAGAAGGAACTTTATCAAATATATTCTTAGCCGATAATCCTAGATTTGATTCTGAGAGATTTTTTCAAGCGTGTAAAATAACGGAGGATGTTTAAACATGGTTAAATTATTAGAAAATAAATCCCTAACTAGGGAACAGTGGTTAGTTTTAGGAATGCAGGAGTTAACTTCAAAAGTTTTTCAAGTGGAAGACATAGAAGTACCAACAGATATAAAAGTATCTTGCGGTTTTCCTTTGACTGGTGGTAAGGGTTCGAGAAATAAAACAATCGGGAACTGTTTCAGCAGGTCAGCTAGTAAAAATAATATCAATGAAATATTTATTAGCCCCGTCCTGAGCGAGTCTGAGCGTGTTCTAGATGTTTTAAGCCATGAAATGATTCATGCTATCGATGATTGCCAATCAGGGCATAAAGGAGCTTTTAGAAAAATGGCTAAAGCTATTGGACTAGAGGGAAAAATGACAGCTACTATAGCAGGTGAAAAACTAACTGAAAAATTAAAAGAAATAATTTTAAGGATTGGTAATTATCCGCATGGGGAAGTCTCAACTAATGTCGGCAAGAAACAAACAACAAGGAATATAAAAGTATCTTGTTCTGAGTGTGACTTTTCATATAGAACAAGCAGGAAAAATATTGAGTTGATGAGCAATACTATTTGTAATAGTTGCGGTGAAGATTCTCTGGAGGTGGAATAAGCTTATAACCAAAAGTTAGGAAGTATATACAAAGACTTTTTAAAGGTTTAAAATTACAACAACTAGCAGAAAGTTTAATTAATCCTAAGTACAGATTCAAAACTACTTAACAATTAATAACAATATCTGGGAGGGTATTTACATGACAAAAGCAAAAACAAAAACAGAAACACTGACAGTAATGTGTTACTTTATGAAAGACTTAGCCAACATACAAAAAGTTTTTTCATCTACTAACGAAGAAATCAGAAGTATAGATTTTGATAGAGATACGGATGATAGGCACTTAGACTTGACAAATCCAAAGTTTCAAGAAACTAAACTAGAAAGAACAACAATTCGCACAAGCGAAGTACTAGACGATTGGAGAATCACTAGAGAATATTACTTGAAAAAAGCTAGTACCGCTCATCTCTTGCTAGATGATTTGGAATTAGTATATGAAAGAAAGTGGAAGGATGAAGTAGAAGTAGAAGAACTAACAGCATAAAAAAATATACCCCCGATAAGGTTTAACCCTGTTACCTATTTAAATACAGGGTGTTTAAACACTATACAATTATGAAACATTTATTAGAAGAAATTTTAGAAGAAGTAAAAAACAAGGGCTATCATTATTATATTGAGAGTGGTGGTTATCTTTGTCAAGACATTACCAACGACCCGACACTATGTCATTCATCAAATGATAAACCTTATCAAGGAGTTAATGCGGTTGATGAGTGTGATATCTTTATCTTAAAACATAAGAAAGATTTACCCGAAGAAGAATGTAATGCTTATCAGAACGAAGAAGGGGAGTGGATAACACAGAAAGATTATAAGAATGTATCTTTTATTCGCTGGACAAACTTTAATGACGGCACAGAACGAGTATGGGATTATGGAGTTATCTTAGAAACTATCATTGACTTAGAGAACATCATGGAAAATTGGGAAGAGCGTTTAAACAGTTTATAAATTAACGGAGAAATTATGATAAACCAAGAACACAAATTAACTTACAACAAAAACAAAACCAGAGCTTATTACAAAGGTTTTGAAATAAATGTTTACAGAGCATACGGATATAACAATTCATCTTATAAAATGTCTTATGAGTGTTTTGAAGCAAAGTGTTCTGGTCATACTAAAAAAGAAATCATGCAAAACATAGATGAAAATATAGAATTTTTAGGTTTAAAAAAATAAATAAGGAGAAAATTATGACAACATTATTATCACAGAATAATCCGAAACTTTTAAAAGGGGATAAATTAAATACTGAATATATGTCTACTGTTATGCACTTGCATCCTAGTAGTACGAAGATATGCCCCTATCAGGATATTGCGAAATGCAAAGAAGCATGTTTAAACACAGCAGGTCGTGGTGGTATCTTCAAGAAAGGAGAAACTACTAATGCAATTCAAAAGGCTAGGCAGTATCGAACAGATTTATTTTTAGAAGCACCTGATTTATTTATGAAGACTTTGCATACAGAACTTCAAGCTTTCATAACTAAGGCAGAGAAGAAAGGCAAGACTCCTTGTATTAGATTGAACGGGACTTCGGATATTCAATGGGAGTATATCGAGTACAACGGCAAGAATGTCTTTGATACTTTTCCAGAGGTACAATTCTACGACTATACAAAGATACCTACTAGAAAGATTGACGGCATAAAGAACTATCATTTGACATGGAGTTACAGCGAAGCCAACGACAAGTATGCAAAATGGTTTGACAAAATAGACTATAATATTGCGGTGGTGTTCAATGGTGATATGCCCTTATGGTTTAAAGGGCGACAGGTTATTAATGGTGATGACTACGACATGAGATTTTTAGACGAGCCAAATAGAGTAGTAGGTTTGAAAGCTAAAGGTCAAGCAAGAAAAGATACTAGCGGTTTTGTTATCGCAGTAAGTTAACGGAGAAAAATATTATGAAAAAACTAATAGAAGATATAAGATTTATAGCTAGTCAAAGCAGGGCGGAATGGTTTAATTGGTATGTACTAAAACCTTTTACTCTATTACTTTGTTTAACTGTGTTAGTTATTATATAACTACAAGTTATATACTTATAACCCACAAGCTAGATAAAATTTGATATAATAGATACATAACTAGGAAACAATGTTCAATTTAAAACGACAATGTTTCGTAGAAAAACTACGGGAAGTAATGTGTAAAAAACTCGACAACCCTGAGAGATGACTGTAGCGAAGCCGTGCATAGGTGGATAGTTTCTAGCCAAGATACTCAGGATAATGAGGACACCTCTAGGTCAAGTGCAAGACCCGAAAGGCGATATAAGACTTCCGATTAGTCACATGGTGAGAGCGTTTAAACGACACAGCATGAACTTCGGTAGGCGTGATACCTTAATTAAATGAGTCGGTATCGGGTGCAAAGTTAACAGGACTTGAAACCACCTTGAAAGCGTATAAGAAACTGTTACTCTTCGGGGGTTAGGACTATATAGAAAACCTAACTCCCGATTTGTTTATTATAACTACAAGTTATATACTTATAATTAAAAAAGAATTTAAACTATGGTATAATAGTTTCAAATAAAAAAGGTTAGAAAGCGTACCTTGTTTAAACGCTTTAACAATGAGAGGAAAATATGTTTAGTTTAAAAACATTTAAAGATAGTTACGATTCATCAAAAAACTTTTATCATGTAAAAGTATTTGGTATTAAGTTTAGAGTTGCGACTAGAACTAGAGGAATAAAAAGCAACTACACCACTTACAAAACGGGTAGAGGTAGAGTCATAACTCTAGGTAGAAAATACATTTGCATAATGGGAGGTTAAAATGATAGATAAATTTGAAACAATTAAAAAAGGTACTCTATTAAGAGTTAACAATGGTTTAGGAGAATGTAATGCCTACGCTATGGAATCAATTAAACAGGGTAAGGGTTTTAAAAGAACTTTACTCGTTGATATAAAAGCTAGTGAAGTTGGTTTCTTTGATGAAATGGGTAGTATTTATGTTGAAGATATAGTGAGGGTAGTTTAATGAAAGTCAAAAAATTATTAGAACTTCAATCAGTTATAGAAAACAGGGCAGTACCTTGTGACATGACAGACAATATTAAATATTGGTCAAGGACAAAAGGTGATTGGGTTAGTATATTAGATATGGATTTAGTCCATGTTGTTCGAGCTTTAAATCTTGAGAGTAAATTAGAAATCGAAAGATATCAGGATAAAAATTCACAAGAGATTAAATATTATATAAATGAAATGGAGGCAGACAATGCATGAAGAAGATAAAATAATTTGTGATTACTGTGCCGACCCTGAAATTGTAGCAAAGGTTAGCCATGTATTTTTATGTCAAAAATGCTACGACAAGGAGGAAGTATGAGCTTTGTAAGTTTTGATTCAAATGATATTCAAGATGGGGCAGATGCTAGAAGAATATTACAAGGAGTAGAAGATGCTATATATGATATGTGTGTATATGATTTTGATAAAGCTAAACTAACTCTAAGAGAAGGTTATAGTTTAGAAGACTTTGTACATGGTATTGCTATTGGATTGCTTGGTGAGTACAGTCAATGGGATTATGTGCAAAGAAATAAACAGAAGGAGGAAGCATGACAGCAGAAGAAATGTCAGATAATAACTTTATTAAATTTCAAGATGATTTTTATAATTTGCTAGAAAAATATGGAGTAAAAAA
>Ga0209634_1003720_pt1 | contig 10190 bp, 9 predicted proteins | sample LinPmetageLP40_FD_184043 | JGI IMG/M metagenome (GOLD analysis project Ga0209634, IMG submission 184043) | Marine viral communities from the Pacific Ocean - LP-40 (SPAdes) (version 2) | ecosystem: Environmental > Aquatic > Marine > Oceanic | place: Pacific Ocean | collected 2010-08-26 | reverse complement strand
CCATAAGTTCTCTTGCAGCATTATTGACATTACTTGGTGCCATGTTTTCTGCAAAGTTTACAGTCAAGTTACTTGTGTTGTTACTCGCTGTTGAACTAAATTTACCTACGCCTGTTCCAGCCATTGTTTTATTCTCCTATTAATTAAATATTTTATCCCTAACTTTTATATAGCCAGGGTATTTGGGTTTGTTTGGGTTATTATACATTGGATGTCCTACATTACTTAATAGAAATCCTGCTGCATCCTGTACGGTAATTTTATCTCCGTCAGCTATTGCTTCTACTATTTTTCTTAAACCAAATGGTACCATACTCATAGTTGCAAATCCAGCATAATCACGTACTCGTTCTAATGAAATACGATCTGCTTTACTTATAGGACTTGGCCACGGAGAGTTTAAGTATTGTTTGTTAAAGAACATTGATTCAGCCATTTTTATAAATGAACCTTGTTTACTAATTAAAGTACCTACTGGACTTACAGCCCAATGAAATGGTTCAAAAAATTGTTTTGATAAAGTTAAACTTTGTCCATTACCTAAATCAATTCTAGTTGGGTCATCATTTTCCCACAACATTTTGCCAGTAAAGGCATAATTTAAAGCACTACCACCAACTGCTAGTATTACAGATGCTCTTAATGCATATGCTTGATATAATGATCTAGACATTTTATCACCATTTAATCCTGGGAAACTTCTACCAATAACTCTTGCATTAGCAGTAGTCCAATCAGGAGCAAATAATAATAGTTGTTGATACCTACGACCTTTAGGTGAATAGGCATTAGCTTTAAAATCTTTTAACATTGGATCAACAGTATCTTTATATAGTTGCATCCAGTTTAATCCACCATACATATCATTAGTTGCTATAGCAGCTTGTTTATGTATTTCTTTAAGACCTACACTTTGATACTTTGGATTTTCCATAAGTCTTAATGCATTAGTTTGAAAGGCATATAGCTTTCCTACATTAAATACACGATCCCAAGTTACTCTATCTATATATTGAAATGGTTTTACTACAGCATACTCAATACCTTGTTTAGCTAAATAACCAACAAATGGTATTTTGTTATCTAAGTATTGTTGTACATTACCAATAGTATTATAAAATCTACTTGCTCCGATATCATCAGGAAATGAAAATTCAACACCAGCTTTTGTTGCAGCTTTTAACATATCATAATGTCCACCTGCTTTAAGCATACCTCTAGCAGATGTGCTTTCCCATTCAGGTACAAGCATTTTACCACCAGGTAAATGTTTTAATAAACTACCTAGACCAGTTGCAGATAGTCCTGTTTGTACAGATGTTATAGGATTAAATCCTGCATACATCATATTGTTAATTAATGTTTCTGCATGAAAGAACGAATAACCAACACTAAATCTTTTTTGTAAAAAGTTTATATTAGATATTGCTTTCATAGCTATACCATCAGTACGTGCATCAAATAACATCCTTAACATAGGTTGTGCTTCTTTTAATACATAAGGTGACATATTAAGTAATTCTTTTTGCGTGTATTTACTTACATCTATATTATCTTTAAGAAATGATGGATGATACATTCGAGCATAATCTTGTTGATAAGGTAAGTCTTTAGGTAATTCCTTATACATTAATTTAGAATTACCACCTATACCATTAGATCGACCTGGAATTTCATATGTATTAATCATTTGAACTAAACGTCTTTGTGCTAATGCTCTAGTAGTAGAGTTAATATAACGAGTCATAATATCAGCAACATCAGTAGTAATAGGTTCAAGACCAGCTTTGATACCAGCTTCATAAGATGGAAAAAACTTTTTAAATTCTGATATAGTTTTACCAGACATGCTATTATCTCTTTTAGAAGTTTCTAAAACTAATGCTCTTATGGTTTGATTTAAGTCTTTATCTGATTGAAACGATTTAAACCGCCAATAGTTTGGTAAGTAATTTTCTAATCTTCTAAATGTTAATTCAGTACCTTTAGTAACATTAAACATTTCATCTAGTACTTTAACCACATCTTTAGATACTGCTATTTCTTCTTTAGTTAATTTAGTAACTTTAGTTTCCTCTTGTATGTATTTAGTTATTGCTTGTCTACGTTTTATATTAGGTACTTTAGCTACAATTATTTCTTTCATACGATTAGAATCTATTGCAGCTACTTGTACAAAGTTTCTATAATTTTCTAACAACATGCCTGATAAAATTTCACCTTTAGCTAATTGTATTTCTTCAGCTCTACCTAATCTTCTAATGTCAGCTCTATTAACTTTAGGATCTAAATAAAATTCTGGTGTTTTAACTAAACCAATATCTTCCAACTTAACACCTTCTGGTAAATCTTTATGAATTTCTTTAAGTCTTATTTCTAATTCACTAGGTGTATACTTTGTTAATTTCTTACCTTGGTTTAACATTTTATGTCTTGCATAAATAGAACTACCAGCTTTCCATAATCCTACACCAGCTAAACCAACAGCAAACCCATCAAAGAAAGCATTTTCTTTAGGATTTTTTATATAATAACCAAGTCCTGAAATCATACCTACAGTACCAGCAGTTTCTAATGCTCTTAAAAAAGTTTTGTTATTTATAAAAGATTTAATTTTAAAGTGTTTTTGTAAACCATTAAGTAACATACCATTATATGCTGTCTTAACATCAGGTATAATTTCATCAAACATAGCTTGTTTAACTTTATCTGCATATAAAGATTTTTGACTGTATTCATATTTACCTTTTTCAAACAATTGCTTTTCAGATATTGATTTATACTTAGGATTATTTTTTAATATAGCTATTTCTTTTTCAATACCTACAAAATCATTTACAGTACTAACTTGTTTTTTAAATTGACTTTTATTATATCTAGTAGTAGCAGCATCAATGTCTACATTTCTAACATTATTAATACCAAGATCAGTAGCTTCAATATCATCTAGTATAGATTTTAAACTTTGTTCAAAAGGTTTTACACCTTCAGCAGAATCTTTAATAACTCTTTGTGCATATGGATCACCTGTTTCAGCAAGTTTATCAATAGCACGTTTATTTCTAATAACTAAATCATTGTGATTTAATCCTAAAATTCTACTACTTCTAGTTGAAGTACCAGCTCCTATTGTTCCTAATCCAAAAGCAAACATACCACCTAATTTTACTTCACCTTGTATACGATCTATATCAAGCTCACCTGTTTCTGATAGTTGTTGTATAGTACTATATGCAGTTAATGTTGGTATTGCACCTACAGCCATTAAACTACCTTGAGTTATCTTAGGAGAATATGCCATTGCTTTAGTTCCTAAAACTGTAGCTTTACCTGCATTAGCAGCCCAACCACCCCACATCCAAGGAGACATTAAATAAGGATCAGCTACTACAGCATTAACTAATTCAGCACCAAATGCTGGAAAATTATTTTTAGCTGTTTCAATTACTTTAGCAAAATCAAATCCTTCTTCAGGTTCTAACGCATAACCATATCTATCATACATATCTTTATGATAATCATACAGTTTACCTTCTTTAATAGTTGGGTTAGATTGTAACCAATCTAAAGATTCTTGTGCATTCTTAGATTTGCTTTGAGTTTGATAATAGTAATCTTGATATTCTTCTGGTATGTTTGGATCTTTACCACCACCAGTTGCAAATTTAAAAGGTGTACCAGCAAAAGTAGTAAAACCTTTTTCATTAAGGTATTGAGCAAAAGCAACAGGCAAACTATTATAGCTAGTTAATTCTCTTGGATTTTTTAATGAACTAAAGAATCCTGGTTTTTCACTAGCTTCTATTTCAGGTTCTTTAAAAGGAACTAAATTAAATTCTTTATCTTCTGATTTATTTGTTTCTTCTAATGGTACTAAATTAAACTCTACAGGCTCTGATTCTACTTCTTCAAGTGGTACTAGTTTAAACTCAACCATATCATTTTAATCTTCCAGATCTAATTGCTTTTTGAATTTCTTCTATAACTTGTTCTCTGCTTAAAGTAGGATTGGCTTCCATTTGTTTTGCTATAAAGGCTTCTTGCATTTTTGGATCTGTAGGTAATACAATACCAGATTGTATAACATCTAAATCAATAATAGATTTTGCATCAACTGCTGGTCCATCAAAATAACCTTGACCAGTTGCAGGTAAATTTTTAAATGCACCTGCTTTTGCATAAGGATCTATAACACTTTTCATTGCTGCATTTAATCCCATTGTTTCTATTAATGGTGCAACTTGTTCTGCAAGTTGTGTAGATGCTGCATTTAATTTTGATTGTATTTCTCTATTAACATATTTACTATTACCTTCAGTTAATATATTAGGAAAATGATTAGCTTTTATATAATCATTAATAGCTTTACTAACATTAGATAAGCTGTAATCTTTTGGAAACAAACCTTTATCTGTTTTATCTGTAACTTTTTTTTCTTGACCAGGAAATGTTCTTGTATAACTACCATCAGCTCCTAATGTATATTTTAAACCATCATCACCTGTTACTTGTTTAGTAGCTGCAGCTTTAGGATTATTTAATGCGTTTGTTCTTGCTTTAAGATAATCATATTGTGCATTATTATAAGCAGATTTAAACAATCTATCAGTAGTTGCGTTTCTAGCTTTAACTCCAGCAAGCAATACTTCAGTAAAATCTCCACCTTTTAATGCTGTTTGATGCATTACTAATGCTTCCATAAAACCTGGTTTGGCAATATTTTCACTAAACTGATTAGCTATGTTAGTTAATTTACCAAAAAATCCTTCATCTTTTGTAGATCCAGAATCTAATGTAGCAGATAAATTTTCACTTAAACCAAATATTTCTTCATTACCAGTAGTTCCTATTAAAGAACTAATATCTGTTTGTGTTGGAGGAGATGTTTTTGAATCACCTGGAGTTCTTGATATACCTGTTGATTTTCTAGTTGTAATACCACGTTCTTGATCTGTTCTATTATAACTTTTAAATTGTTCATCTGTCATTCGAAACAAAGCATCTTCATACTCTTGAGCAGTCATACCGCCTAAAGCATTAGCATTTATTCCACCACCTCCTTCTTTTACTGCTTTGTTTATTTCTTGTGCTTGATCTAATTGTTGTTTTAGAGTTGGAGCTGTGTTTGTAAATTTTGAAGCTTGAAAAGGTAAAGTATTTGAAAAAGTACCTATGCGTTTATGTTGTGGAGTATGTGCCATATAATTATCCTAATAGTCCTCCTAAGCCACCTAATACTGCAGCATATGGATTACCAGGAAAAGCTCTTGATCCCATATAAGCACCTGTCAAACCTGACATTAATGGATTAGCAGATGGTCCAGTTTGATATTGTGAACTACCTCTACCAGCTACTGGGTTAATCATTGCAGCATATTGAGCTAATCGCATAGCAGGAGATTGTTGTTGATAATCATATCTAGCAATAGAGTCTTGCATATATCTTCCAGCTAAATCTTCATAAGCTCCACCAACGCCACCTAGTCCAGCTATACCAGCATTCCTTCTACTATCCATAGCATCTTGGAAACCAGGTAATTGACTAGCGCCTGTCATTCTTCTACCAAATTCAGATTCTCTAGCAGTTTGTCCTCTTGCTATATCAGCTTGACTAGCTCCATATTGTCTACCAAACATAGATTCATTAGCTGCTTGTTGCCTAGCAATATCAGCTTGCATTGAAGTTTGTGTTCTACCTAAAGCTCCTTCTCGAGCTTGTTGTTGTCTACCAATGTCAGTCATTTGTGATTGTTGGTATCTATTAAGATCTGCTTCATAAGAACCTAAAGCTCTTTGTCTTTCTGCTTCAGATGCTGCTTGTGCAATAGGTGCATAAGATTGTGTAAATCCTCTAGTGGCTGCTTGTTGTGCGCCTGGACTAGTTCCAGTTCTTCCCATAGAACCAAATTGAGTACCTATTTGATTCATTACGTCAGAACCAATAGATGATCTAACATCACTTAAATAATCTGCTCCAGGCTGTAATGCATTATAAGCTGGTCCACCAGCATATCCTGTTCTACCTGTGTAAGAATCTCCAAGTCCAATACCCATACGACCAGTATAAGAACTACCCATACCTGCACCTAAATTAGGACCACCATAAGCATTACCCATAGTTCCCATAGCTGCTGCTGCAGCAGTATTAGCACCAGTATTATATAAACCAGATTGATTCATCATGTCATATGATTGACGTCTTTGTAAATCTAAAGCTGCTTGTGTATCACCTGAAAATGGTACTACAGTTGAATCTGGATAGTATTCTCTACCTACATCGCTTTCGTAAATATTTTCCGCTTCAGACATTATATCTTTTAAATACGGTTCTGATGGTGCATATGGGTTTTCAGTAGTTACTTGTGTATTTCCTCCTCCAGATGACATAGATTATTCCTCCAATTTCTTTTCTAATATATAGTGTGTTATTTTATAGTTTTGATTTTTAAGTAGCTTAGACCAACCAGGTCTTGCGTATGTTTCAATATGTGTACAACCTAATTGTTTACCATAATCTTCAACAACTGACATTTTATCTTGCCATTGTTTACGATTACGACCTGTAACAATAAATACATTAAGAGCTTTAGAGTTTGATCTTTTTAAAATTTTAGTAACTCCACAACCTTGAAAGTTTTGTTTTTTGTTTTCATTCCATAATATCCATAATTGCATTTCACCTTCTAATAAGGCTTTATAAATATCATTAACATTAAAATGATTACCAGAATATTTTAGTGCTTTATCAATAGAATCTTTACACATAGGAAAAACTTCTTTGATATTTGTAGTAGGTATAAATACAGGTGTTGTCATGTAATTTCTAAATAACTTGTTATAACGTGTAGTCTGTTTGCAGTTGTTGCAGTAGCTTTAAGTATATCAGATTCTCCTAATACTAATGTAGAATTATGTCCACCCATACCTTGTATAGTAGATTTGGCTCCAACAAAAGCATCTTTTAAAAATTGAAATGTAGCATCACCATTAACTATTGTTAATGAAATACTATCATTATTGTTACTATCTTCGCATATTATAATAGATTTAATAATAATAGTAGAACCATCTGCTACAGTAATTAAAGCGGTAGCATCAGTACTAGTTAAATCTACCTTTGAGTTTTTGTAGGTATGAGCCATTACTCAACACTTTCTTTAAAGCCATCTTTAAGATTTTTATGAAATTCATCTAGTGCATTGTGTTCACAGTTTGCACATTTACAATTTACACAAACACCACCATTACCACAATGGCATTCATGTTCGCAATTTCTACATTGTCCTACGTTAGAAACCATGCAGCTACCTCCTGATTTTCTACATTATGATAAGATACTAATTGATTTACAACATCTTCTGTTACTAATTGAAATTCATATTGTGCTAATAAAGCACCTTCTAAAGAGTAAGCAGGATAGTTATAAACATATTCTAAGTTTTGTTTACTAGCCATTATCTACCACCATATTGACCTTCACCAGAAGGATTAGCACCACCGCTAAAACCTGCTGCATCTCCTGCTGTACCTGCATCACCTGGAGTTCTATCTATACCTGTTGATTCTCTAGTTGTAATACCACGTTCTTTATCAGTCATATCTAATCTATCTTTTTCTGCATCAGTTGCTGTTTCTCTAAAGTCAGCTTCTATTTTAGCTCGTCTAGCATCTGCATTAGTATTCATTTCTTTGTTAATAGCTTTTGCATTTTGCAAAGAAAAATCTAATGCTGTTTCTTCTCCATATTTTTCTTTAATTCTAGAATAAACATCATTTGGATCATCAGCTTCATCTAAACCTAATAAGCCCTTTGTAAGACTTATTGCATTATAACCAAGTATTTTGTTCATAAATTTAGCAAATTTAGCATCTAATGACTCAGGATCTAATTGTGTAACATTTCCTTCATCATCAAATCTAAATGTTCTACCACCTATAACTTCTGTAGATACTCCTGGTCCAGTTCTATCACGACCTTCACCACCACCTCTTTCACTTGTATCTAATAAAGAAGTTGTACCAGTTACAGGATCTGTTGTTCCATCAAAATTAGTACCACCAAAATCTTTTGCATATCCAGGATCACCATAATCAATACTAGAATCATAACTAGCAGCTCCTCCAGTACTAGTAGTACCATCTTCGCTTAATTGTCCAGGAATTCTAAATATTGGATTACCATATTGATCAGTAGAAAAATCATTCAATTTAACTTCACCAGTTGGTGTCATTACAGTTTTTTGTTCATTAGTTGGTATGTTCTGTATAAAAGGTTCAGTTCCAGGTATTCTTTGTACACCTAATAAACCTTCTTGATCCATTAATGTATTTCTTACTTTAGAAGGATTTAGTGAGCTAAGTTTACCATAACTAGCATTTCTATATCTTGCTAATAAATCATCAAATTCTATACCCATTATCTATATCCTTCTTGTATTGCTTCTATATCTATACCTTGTGCATCTGACCACGTGGTAGCTGCAGGTATAGTTAAGTTAAATTTAAAATATCTTGCTGACTTATGAAAAGGCATTGTACCTGTAACATGCATACTTGAAGAAGCTGTAGTAGAAATAGTATCAGCAACTCTATTTCTAAAACTTAATGTACCTGTAGCAGAACTTGTATCTATTATAGGTCTTACATTAGTAACTAATGATCTACTGTTCTTTGCAAACTCTTGTTCTGCTGTACCTATCTCTGCTTCTAATGCATCTCCACCAAATGATCCTAGTTTATGATTTGTATCTACAGCACCTAATGTTCTTAAGCCACCAATAAATACAGCACTATCAAGTGATACTGTTATAGCATCTAAATCATCTGTACCTGATGTAGGATAGTCATCTAGTTCTTCTAAAGTAAATCCAGGAGAAAGGTAATCAATAATAACTTCATGTTCTAATTCTACAATAGACCATCTTTGACTAGCTAAGTGATAGATTAATATTTTATCATTATGTATACCAGAATTGTTACCAGTAGCAGAAGGATAAGACCACATAACTAATTTGTTTTCATGATCATATGAGGCTCTAACACGTTCTCTTAATGTAAATTTTAGATCATTATAAAAAAATCTATCTACTTTATTTGCACCTATAGGTTTAGAAGCATTACCATCAGTAACATAAAATCCATCTTCAGCTAAGAAGTAAACAAGATTACCTACTTGTATAATATTTTTACCTTGTACAGCTCCTCTATTATCTTCTATTCTTCTAAAAGAAAATACAACATTACCACCACGATAATCCATTCTAGTAATACGATCTTCTTGAAATATCAATCCATATTGTCCACCAGTAATACCAGTAATAACTCCACCTTCTGGCATTGTTTCTGAATCAGATTGGTTAACTCCAACTGTCCATGCAGTAGGACTATTAAAGCTAGACCATTGTACTTTATTTTGTAAGGTAGGTTGAAATCCTGTTACAATAAAATTACCAACAACAGCAGCATGTCTAAATACAGGAGGTGATCCAGCTAATGCAGCAAAGTCAGTTGAGCTATCTAGTGTCCATGCTTGCGGTGCATCATCACCATTAAACGCAACAACTACTTCACCAAACCTTACAAAATCCCAATATGATTCTGCAGGAAAACTAAAGGTAGTACCGCCACTTTCATCTACAAAAGCATTGTTAGTTATTTTATATAACTTGGTAGCATCACCAGCAAAGATAGATACTACACCACCATCAGACTTAAATGCTTTACCACCTTGGCATCTAGCTGTAGTTCCATTACTTGTAGTAGCAGCTATATTTTGAAATGGTCTATAACTATTAGTAGCAGGGAATACATTTCTAGCTTGAGTAGCACCAGGATTAACATGATCTGGTAGGTCTGGTAGCCATTCTCCAAAAGGTAATTGCATTATTTTACGTTATCTAAGTTGTTAATATTGATACCTGATCTTTGAATTAAAGGTGATCCATTGTATTTATCTAAGTCATCTGCATCTTCTGCTTGTTTAATAGCAGCTTCATATTGAGTTTTAAATTGTACAACAGTACCTTGATCCATACCTCTTATGAATGTTGATGCATAGTATAACGCACCATATAAATATATATCAGGAAACTTTGTAAGAATAGTATTAGTTGTAGTTGTAGCATCAATACTATCAAAGGCTTTATAAAAAACTAATCTAGCTGTGTAAGTAGAGTCAGGTGCAGGACTAA
>Ga0209634_1003719_pt1 | contig 10191 bp, 4 predicted proteins | sample LinPmetageLP40_FD_184043 | JGI IMG/M metagenome (GOLD analysis project Ga0209634, IMG submission 184043) | Marine viral communities from the Pacific Ocean - LP-40 (SPAdes) (version 2) | ecosystem: Environmental > Aquatic > Marine > Oceanic | place: Pacific Ocean | collected 2010-08-26 | reverse complement strand
ATTGTCTTTACTTCAGGTGGAGACTTAGATGGTGGTAACATAGGTTTAGAGTCAGATGGAGACTTAAAGTATAACCCAAGTACAGGTACACTTTCTGCTACTAATATCTCTGTAAGCGGTACATTTACAACAGTAGACTCTGTAACGATGAACGCTAACAATGCTGTTGTGTTTGAAGGTGCTACTGCAGATGCACACGAAACTACACTAACATCTATAGATGCTACAGTTAGTGATAAAACAATATCTTTGCCTAACGTATCAGGTACACTGCCTGTACTAGCTGCAGCTTCTACTACGCAAATCACTAGTACACCAGAAGAGTTAAACATTCTTGATGGAGTTACAGCTAGTGCAGCAGACATAAACTTAATAGACGGAATAACTAATGGAACTGTTATAGCAAGTAAGGCTATTGTAACAGATTCAAACAAAGACATTACTGGTGGTAGAAATATTACTATTAGTGGAGAGTTAGATGCTGCAACTTTAGATATCTCTGGTAATGTTGATATTGATGGAACATTAGAAACTGATGCACTGTCCATAAATAGCACAGTAGTTACATCTACTGCAGCAGAACTCAACATCCTAGATGGTGTTACGGCTAGTGCAACAGACTTAAATTTAATAGATGGTATAACTAACGGAACAGTTATTGCTAGTAAAGCTATCATTACAGACTCTAATAAAGATATTAGTGGCGGTAGAAACGTAACAATCTCTGGCGAACTTGATGCTGCTACACTTGATATTTCAGGTAACGGAGATGTTGCAGGAACATTAGCAGTTAGTGGTGGTTCATCTAATGGTGTAGAAATATCTCAAGGTGCTATAGCAATTAAAAATGGTGGATCACAATCTTATATAGATTTTTATTGTGAGTCATCAAATGCACACTATGCTAGAATACAAGCTCCTGCACACTCAGCATTTTCTGGTAACGCAACTATAACTTTACCAAGTGCTACAACTACACTTGCTTCAACAAATTTAGCAGAAACACTAACAAATAAAACTTTAACATCTCCTAAAATTAATGAAGACGTAGCAGTAACCTCAACTGCTACAGAGTTAAATCTTCTTGACGGTGTTACAAGCACTACAGCAGAACTCAATATCTTAGATGGAGTTACTTCTACTGCTGCTGAACTAAACGCTTTAGATGGTATAACAGCCGTTGTAGGTGAATTAAATGCCTTAGATATAGGTTCAACAGCCGTAGGTACAGCCGTTGCAAGTAAAGCAGTTATACTAGACTCTAATAAAGATTACACTGGAGTACGTAACTTTACTCTTTCAGGGGAGTTAGACGCAGGTTCATTAGACATATCAGGTAATGTGGATATTGATGGAACATTAGAAACTGATGCTTTGTCTATTAATAGCACTGCAGTTACTAGTACTGCTGCAGAATTAAACATTCTTGACGGTGTAACGTCTACAGCGGCAGAATTAAATATACTAGATGGAGTTACAAGCACTGCTGCTGAACTTAATATACTTGACGTAAATAATTCTACTATAGGTGATCTAACGGAAATTAGTACTGTAGCAAATGATGATGTATTTCTTGCTGTTGATGCTTCTGGTGGAGGGCTTAAAAAACTTACTCGAAGCACTATTATTTCTGGTCTTGCACTCGCAGATGCTGGTTTAGCAAATATAGTAGAAGATACTACCCCTCAACTAGGAGGTAACTTAGACACTAACTCACACAACATTCTTATTGATGACGCACACTTTATTGGTGATGAAAGCGGCAATGAGCAAATTGTATTTCAAACTACAGGTAGTGCTGTTAACCATTTAGAAATTACAAACAATGCTAGTGGTAGTAATCCTATTCTTGCAGCAGCAGGTGGAGATACTAATATTGGTATTGCACTTACACCTAAAGGCACAGGTGAGATTGTAATTGCTGCAGGTAATTTAAACTACGCTGGTACAGCTATTACCTCTACAGGTGCGGAACTTAACATCCTTGACGGAGTTACAAGTACGGCTGCTGAACTTAACATTCTTGATGGAGCTACTGTAGTTGTAGGTGAGATTAATGCACTAGATTTAGGTAGCACTGCTGTAGGTACTGCTATTGCATCTAAAGCAGTTATACTAGATTCTAACAAAGATTACACAGGTATAAGAAACCTAACAACTACAGGAATAGTTACGGCAGGAACTTCGTTTGTACCAGATGCACAAGATGGTGCATCGTTAGGTACTAGCTCTTTACAGTTTTCTGATTTATTCTTAGCTGACGGTGCTGTTACAGCTTACGGAGATGATGGTGAAGTAACTTTAACCCACGTTGCAGATACAGGCTTGTTATTAAGTGATGCGTCTGGTGTTGGCACTACTAAATTAATGTTTGGTGATGCGGCTACATTTATTAATCAACAAGAAGATGGTGCTTTAACTGCTGAAGCTGATGGGGCTTTAAGATTAAAAGGTAATTCAGTTATACTTATGGGTTCTGGTAATAGCTCTACATTAGCTTCTTTTGCTCAAGGTGGAGCAGCCTCTTTAAGTTATAATAATAGTGCTAAAATAGCCACTACAAACACAGGTGTAACAGTAGATGGAGAAGTAGTGGCAACAACTTTAGACATTTCAGGTGATGTTGATATTGATGGTACACTAGAAACTGATGCTTTGTCTATTAATGGCACTGCAATTACCAGTACTGCTGCAGAACTTAACATCCTTGATGGTGTAACGTCAACTGCTGCTGAACTTAACATTCTTGATGGTGTTACTTCTACTGCAGCAGAGCTAAATATTTTAGATGGTGTGACATCTACTACCGCTGAATTAAATGCGCTTGATGGAATTACTGCAGTTGTGGCAGAACTTAATGCTCTTGATATAGGTTCAACAGCAGTTGGTACAGCAGTAGCATCTAAGGCTGTTATACTTGATTCTAACAAAGACTACACAGGTATGAGAAACCTAACTATTTCAGGTGAATTAGATGCTGGTTCATTAGATATTTCAGGTGACGCTGATATTGATGGTACACTAGAAACAGATGCTTTATCTATTAATGGAACTGCGGTAACCTCCACAGCCGCAGAGCTTAATGCCTTGGACGGTATTACTGCTGTTGTAGGAGAGCTTAATGCTTTAGATATTGGCTCTACTGCAGTTGGTACGGCTGTAGCTTCTAAAGCAGTTATACTAGATTCAAGTAAAGACTATACAGGTATAAGAAACTTTACTATTACAGGCAACTTAGTTGTAGGCGGTACTTCTACTGTAGTAGATACAGTAACGATGAACGCTCAAAATGCTGTTGTTTTTGAGGGGGCTACTGCTGACGATCACGAAACTACTCTTACTATTGTAGACCCTACTGCTGACAGAACTATTAATCTACCAAACCAGAGTGGTACAATACCAGTACTAGCCGCAGCTAGTAATACTGCTATTACATCTACTCCTGCAGAACTTAATATTCTTGACGGTGTAACATCAACTGCTGCAGAATTAAATATACTAGATGGAGTTACCTCTACCGCAGCAGAGCTTAACATCTTAGACGGAGTAACATCCACAGCCGCAGAACTAAATATTTTAGACGGAGTTACAAGTACAGCCGCAGAACTTAACATCCTTGATGGGGTTACTACAACAGCCGCTGAGATTAATCTTATTGATGGGGGTACAGCTAGAGGAACTACAGCCGTAGCGGATGGCGATGGTATCCTTATTAATGACGCTGGTACTATGCGTATGACTACTGTTCAAACTGTCTCTGCTTATATGGCAGCAGAAAGTGTGGGTGGCGGTAATATTGTTACTACTGGTGCATTAAACTCAGGCTCTATTACATCTGGGTTTGGCGCAATAGATAATGGCTCAAGCAACATTACTACTACAGGTGTAGGTTCTTTTGGCTCACTAGATATTAGTGGTGCTATTGATGTCGATGGTACAACTAACTTAGATGTAGTAGACATTGACGGTGCTGTAGATATGGCATCTACTCTGCAAGTTGATGGTGCTATTACTAACAGTTCTACTATTGTATCCGCAGGAAAGATTACCGCAGACGCAGGTATAGACATTGATAACTTCAACATTGATGGCACTACGATTGCACTGTCTTCTGGTGATATGGTACTTGATTCTGCTGGAGATATTATTCTTGATGCTGATGGTGCTGATATAAAATTAAAAGATGCTGGAACACAATTTGGTGTACTTTATAATTCAAGTAGTGATTTTTTAATTGAATCTACTGTTTCAGATAAAGATATTAAATTTAGAGGAAATGATAATGGTACTGGCATAAACGCTTTAATACTAGATATGTCAGCGGCTGGTAAAGCGGCATTTAATAAAGGTGCTACTTTTGGTGCTAGTGTTACAGCTCAAACAGATACAGATACATCTAACTCAGGAAGTGTTACACTAGACTATGCAGCTAATCAAAACTTTGTACTTACAATGACAGGTAACGTAACCCTTGCTAACCCAACTACTGAAGTAGTAGGACAGTCAGGCTTTATATCTTTCATACAAGATGGTACAGGCTCAAGAGTTCTGTCTGTAGGCAACCAGTATTTTTGTGCAGGGGGATCAGTTATAGTACTCAGTACTGCCGCTAACTCTATAGACATTGTTCCTTACGTTGTTGTTGCAGCAGGTAAAATATGCCTTGGCGCACCACAACTAGCCTTTGCGGATGCATCATAATGAGTGGTCCGTTTGGTGCATCACAGTGGATGTATGCCACAGATAGTGGGTTTTATGACTTCCCAATAAGTAACTCAGTGCGTCTTGGAGAAGATGGACATCTAACACATACCAATGGTTCAGACAGTGCCAGCCGTCAAAAATTTACTTTTTCTACTTGGCTAAAAATATCTTCAGTTGGCACGGGTCATCATCAATTATTTGATGCAACTAATAACTATGGGCGTATTTATTTTACTGCTGATGATAACGGTGGAAATACCATTAGAGTTTTAATAGGCGATGGTAGTAGTAATTCAGATATTGTAACTAACAGAAAATTCCGTGACGTTAGTTCGTGGTTTCATTTAGTTGTTGCTATAGATACTACACAAGGAACAGCTTCAAACAGAGTAAAAATTTATATAAATGGAGTACAAGAAACTTCTTTTTATCGTAATACTATTATGAATCAAAATGTTACTACCAAAGTTGGTGGTACTGCTCTTGAGTTTATTGGCGCACAAGCTGGCCCAGACACTTATTTTAAAGGATACTTAGCTGAAACACACTATATTGTTAATGCGCAATTAACCCCAAGCAGTTTTGGAGAAACTAAAAATGACATATGGATTCCTAAAGATACTGCTGGATTAACTTACGGTACGAATGGCTATAGATTGCAGTATAAACAAACTGGAACTAGTGCTAATTCAAGTGGTATAGGTGCAGACACTAGCGGCAATAATAATCACTGGACACCTGTAAATTTAGTAGCAAGTGATGTAGTTCCTGACAGCCCTACGAATAACTTTGCTACGCTTAATAACTTGGATACAGGTGGAAGTAACGCCACATACACAGAGGGCAACTTAAAAATAGTTACTAATTCAGGTAGTAACAGCCAAGGAGTAAGTACAATACCTATTCCATATACAGGTAAGTACTACTGGGAAGTCCATATTACAGCTACATCTGGAACTATTAGCGATCACAGTAGAATTGGTATCCAAGTAGGTAGTGCAGTTACTCCCAGCCTAGATGTTCGTTACAGATCAGATGGAACTAAGTCTGTTGAAAATTCAGGTTCTAACTATGGCGCAAGCTATGCCGCAAATGATATTGTTAGTATTGCTGTAGATAGTGATAACAATACAGTTACATTTTTTAAAAATGGATCTAGTCAAGGTGCTATTAATTACACATTGACAGCAAATCAAACATATTTGCCAATTATTACAGAAGCAAGTAGCCAGATAAATATTACCTATGTAGCAAACTTTGGACAAGACTCAAGTTTTGCAGGAAATGCAACAGCACAAGGTAACGCAGACGAAAATGGCATAGGTGACTTCTACTACGCACCACCATCAGGCTTCTTAGCTCTATGCACAGCCAATCTACCTGACCCAGTTGCAACAATAGACCCTAACAAAGGTGGTTCTCCTCAAGATTATTTTAACACTGTGCTTTATACTGGTAATGGCTCAGATAACAGAAGTATTACAGGAGCAGGATTTGACCCTGATTGGGTTTGGATTAAAGCTAGAAATGAGGATTATTCCCATGTCTTAGGAGATTCAGTACGTGGCAATAATAAGTTTTTGTCTTCAAATACAACTGCGGTTGAAGACACAAATACTGGAGCAATTCAAGATTTTATTACTGATGGTTTTCAAGTTGGTACATATAATGGAGTAAATCAAAACACTAAAACATACGTAGCGTGGAACTGGAAAGCTAACGGTTCTGGTAGTTCTAATACAAATGGAACAATAAACACAACTGCAACTTCTGTAGCGGCACACGGTGGTTTTTCTATTTCTACTTATACAGGCACAGGAAGCAACGCCACTGTAGGTCATGGACTTAGTTCTGCTCCAAAACTTGTAATAGTTAAACGTAGAAATGCCACTGAAAACTGGGTAGTTGGTGAAGGCACTTTTACAGGTAGACTATTATTAGACGAAACCGAAGCTTATGCAGACACTACTGCTCAGTGGAGAGATACTGTGCCTTCTTCTACAGTTGTGACTATTGGTACTCATAATTCTGTAAACGGAAGTAGTGACACCTATGTTATGTATTGTTTTGCTAATGTAGATGGTATGCAAAAAATTGGGCAATACACTGGTAATGAAAATGATGATGGCACGTTTGTGTACACAGGGTTTAGGCCAGCTTTTATTCTGATTAAAAAAGTAGCGGCAGGAGATTGGGGTATTTATGATTCCAAACGAGATGGATTCAATGAGTCAAACGCTGTTTTATATCCAGCAGAGGCTATTGCTGAAGAAAATCAAGCATCTCGTAGAATAGATTTATTAAGCAATGGTTTCAAACTTCGTACAAATAATGTAACTTTTAATGATGACTCTGCAACAATATACATGGCATTTGCCGAACAACCATTTAAATATGCTAACGCTAGGTGAGGAGACATAATATGCCTTGGATATATAAAGCTAAAAGAGTTATTAAAGAAGGTAAGGAGTGGCAAGATGACGAAGGTGTACAACACCCTTGGTGCTGGGCTAGATGGGATGAAGAGTATAAACGAGCTATGCATTTACATTGGGATGATAGTGGAAAATGAGTAAAGAACAAAACAATAGCTGGCATCTTAGTAAGTCCGTACCTGTGTCACTTATACTAGCACTCGTAATACAAGCAGCCGCTATCGTGTGGACTGTATCGCAGATGCAATCTAGTATAGAAGCTAACTCTATGAGTATAGTAAAAATAGAAATACGAACAGAAAAGCTAGAGCTTGCAGTCCAAGGACAGGCAGTAGCTCTTGCACGAATAGATGAGAACATCAAAGCAATACGTACACACGTAGAGCGTATAGCGTCAAAAGATTAAGGACATTTAAGAATGGCTAAGTTTGCAGGGTTTTCCCAAGAACAGGATCAAGTACTAAAACGAAAAGTTGCTGAAGGTTTAGGGCTACCCCCAAACGCACAACAAGATGAGGTAGATTTATTTATCGCATCTAGTCCTGGTGCGTCATCAAAAATGGGTCGGTACACTGATTTAGCGCGGCAAAGAGTTGAAGGTAAGTCATTAAATATGGCTAATGGAGGTTTTGTATTTCCACGTAAAGATGCTAGGGATAATGTTAATAGATTAAAAAAACAAGATAACCCTGAGTACGCAGAGAATATAGAAAAACAAATGGCTTCAGTTGCAAAGCTACAGAATACTTTTCCTACTCCACAAGAAGACACAAGAAGATTTGCTGAAGGTGGTTTAGCTCCCCCACCACTTCCATATAAACCACCTGTAACAGGTTCTGATAGATTTATTGGATTACCTAATGAAACTGAACGAGGCGTAGGTACTTTTCCTCCTAACAGGGCTGTACCTCCTCCTATAAATCCAGATCCAGCTAAAACATTTCTAAATACTGCCCAACAACAGTATTCAGATGCATTAGCGGCACAACAAGCCGCACGAGATGCTCTAGCAGCAGATCCTAGTAATGAAGCATTAGTTACGGCACTAACTGCGGCAGACTCTACGGTAGCACAAAGAAATGAAGCAGTTAATCAGGCAACTGCACAGTTTAAACAGACTGCTATGCCAACTCCTGCAGAGTTAGTACAACAAAGCACAACAGATCCACTGTCTTTAGCCACAACTGCTTTAACAAAAACTACAGGAACAGACCAAGCAACTTCAGGACTTGTTAGTCCTACTGCAGGATTAATGGCGGCAACAACAGCGGCTACACCTACAGCAGCAGACACTTCAGCCGCTACAACACCTACGGTCACTCCAGCTACTTTAGCGGCATCATCACAGGCGGCACCAGGAGTTAAGACTGCTACAGATGCAACTCAGGCCGCACAAGGTACTGTGTCTAGTACAATGACAGCCGCTGAAAAATCTCCATCAGAGGTTGCTCAATTAGGACTAACAGCGGCACAAATTGCTGAATCTGCAAAAGTAGCTGATACCCCAGACAGAACTTTACAAGCAGGAGAAACAATATCTGGCTCTGCTGTTGACATGGCTAGAGTAAAAACAGAAACTAACTTTGAGGCCGCAACAGGCGCACCGTCTACAGATGCTACTGTACAAGGGCAACTTACAGGTCTTATGGAAGACTTTGAAGGTGGTAACCCTCCTGCGTGGGCAGCGGGTGCAATGAGAGCCGCTACAACAGCTATGGCGCAAAGAGGTCTAGGGGCTTCAAGTATGGCTGGACAAGCAATTATTCAAGCCGCTATGGAAAGTGCTTTACCTATTGCTCAGATAGATGCTTCAACCTTCGCTAGGTTTGAAGAACAAAACTTATCTAATAAACAACAAGCCGCTATGTTTGCAGCAGAAAAACGAGCAGAGTTTTTAGGGCTGGAGTTTACACAAGAGTTTCAAACTAGGGTATCTAATGCGGCACGTATATCTGAGATAGCTAATACTAACTTTACTGCTGATCAGCAAGTTGCTTTAGAAAACGCTCGAATGGCACAGACAGTTGACTTAAATAATTTAAACGCCTCTAACGCTAAAATACTTTCTGATGCGGCTGCACTATCTCAAATTGATCTAACTAACTTAAATAACAGACAACAAGCACAGTCTCAAAATGCTAAATCTTTCTTAGAAATGGATCTATCTAATTTAACTAATGCCCAACAAACAGAAATGTTTAAGGCACAAGCTGTTGTAAATTCTTTATTATCAGACCAAGCAGCGGCTAATGCTACTTCTCAGTTTAATGCATCTAGTAAAAATCAAACAGATCAATTCTTTGGTAACCTTACTGCCCAAGTATCCCAGTTCAATGCAGAACAATCTAATGCAATAACTAAGTTTAATGCAGGAGAAGCTAATGCGATAGAACAGTTTAATGCATCACAAGTTAATCTTAGAGAACAATTTAATGCACAAAACGGTTTAGTTATTGAACAGGCTAACGCTGAGTGGTATCAAAAAATAGCGACCACAGATAATGCCGCAGTCAATCAAGCGAACAGAGATGCGGCTGCACAGGCTAACAATATGACGGCATTAGGTTTTGGTGCATATATGCAAGAGGTGCGTGACTTAATGTCTTTTGCGTGGCAAACAGCAAATAACGATGCAGAAAGAGCAACCACATTAGCAGTAGCTAATTTATCAAAGGAAGCTGATGAAGCAAAAGCTAGAGCAAGTAAAAGTTCTGGGTTGTGGGGTGCTGTTGGTAGCATTGGTGCTGCTCTGTTCCGAAAAACTTAATGCCAAAGAAAGTATTACTATGGCTGAGATAAAAAAGATAGGGCTAGGTAGTCCTAAAGAAAGTATACAGTTTGATCAATCAGTTAATGAAGTTAACGAGAACGATACATATAAACCTACAGTGTTTGAGGAAAGCAGAGAAAAACTTGTAAGCCCTAAATTTAATGCAAGTAAGTTTTTAGATAATATTATTAATTTAAAAACTTCTATTCCCCCCACTAAAGAAGAACTTAAGTTCTACACAACAGGTAAGTCACAATCTCCTGCCCCAATGCTTCGTCCTGA
>Ga0209634_1003718_pt1 | contig 10191 bp, 12 predicted proteins | sample LinPmetageLP40_FD_184043 | JGI IMG/M metagenome (GOLD analysis project Ga0209634, IMG submission 184043) | Marine viral communities from the Pacific Ocean - LP-40 (SPAdes) (version 2) | ecosystem: Environmental > Aquatic > Marine > Oceanic | place: Pacific Ocean | collected 2010-08-26 | reverse complement strand
TATTTGTTGATGTAGAAGCTGCTCCCATAATCACTTCAGCGCGTTGAATATATCCGTTGTTTAATTGTGAAGAGGTGGATGAGAATCCGGGCTCTTGATGGCCCCCTTGCGTTTCATTCCACGCATATTCTGTAGTAGAAATTCCCAACCACCACCTTTGATGATCACCCGTCGAAGCAGTTTTAAAGGCCCAATCATAATCGTATGTCAGCCCCAGCAATCCAGCCCAATAGGCTTCGGCGTTAAAGACATTTTCAACAATATTTGAGGGTGGTATGATTTCAAAATCGCCCTCAGAAATACGAAACTGAGATCCAGAGGCCACAGTAGTTGCACTGGAAAATGATCCAAACATTAAGGGTGCTTGATTAGCATCCGCATTTATGGCTGATTCGGACGTACTATTTGCTGGGATGTCGGATTGAAATATGGCCCAGTATTGTATTGCACCCCAGCCAGAGCCACTGGCTTGAGGAAAATCAATTTGACCAGCCCCAAGAGTATTCTTAAAACTACTAGCTCCACTGGATTGTGTGGCAGGGTGTTGCACCATTTTAGTATTGCCGCTAGAGCCAGATTGAGCAATTTTAACCCTAGCGTAACTATTTGCATTGAAGACAGAGGTGCTTGATGAGCCAGCCTCTTTTTGAAGGGCTGCAAAGGCAGTATCAGCCTCTGTGAACGCTGTCGCAGACACGCCCAGATACAGATTTGTCGGGCGGTTCCATTCTGTCACTCCGAAGACATGATCCAGAAAAAGACGTTCACAGACATTGGTAAGAATAGCCATTTGCAGCCCCCAAAGTTAGTCTAGGTTGATATCCAAATCTCCAGCGGGGATTCTGAAAATATCGCCCGTGTTAATTGTCTTTGCGCCACCTGTTAGTGAGGCGTAAGCAATTATGTTTGTCGCGGCTGTGGCAGTAGATGAATCAACAATACCAACTGCGGCAACATCACCGTAATTTGCGCTTCCACACTCTGCAAATTCGATAGCCGCAGTATTAGAAGCGTTGTTGCCCGATATCGTGAAGGCCGCTGCCTGACGCACGTAGCCTGTGTTTGTCGCGGCTACTTCAGTTCCAAAAGACGTATCGCTAGGGCTTGAAGTAAACAAAGCTAAGTGAAGTGATGCAGGGCGTAGGGAAGTCGCTAAAGTTTGACCTGACCCAGAACCCTCTGGGGTAAACAAAAACTTGAGAGCTTTTGTTTCGTACTCGTTGGATAATGACATTCTTTTTCTCCTCAGATTGTCATAGAAAATGAGGAGACAGACACGCTATCCCCTACGACAAGATTTATGTTAGATAAAGTGAGGTCACCCCCACCTAGTGGGCTTGTGACGGTCCCAGAAAATAATGCAGAACCGTCTTTGTTAAAGACCGTGAATTTCGCGGCAACCCCCGCATTAACGGTACTGTCCGAAGACACAGCATTAGCTAAAACAGTCCCCGCGTTGGAAGAACCAAACGCGGGGCTAGATAAAGGCAATGTGGCTAGTTCAGCGTCTTCAGAAGTGAAGATTTTTAAACTTCCTGTTGCGCCAGACCCGACATCGATTAGATCGACAACCGCATCTAGCGTAGCATTCTTAGCCGCTGTAGTTAGCGTGATAGCCATTGACTAAACCTGTTTTAGGCTAGGTTGTACTGGGCTGTGTACAGAGACTCAGGGCGAAGAATTTTTCTGCCATATAGAGAAAGGCCCCTAACAATGTCTCTAAAGGATTCTGGAGAGCGGAAAGTCTCAACTTTTGAGATTTGTTGAGCCATTGCACCCGCTGAATCGTGACCAGCTAACAGGATTCCGAAATTCTCACGGCTTCCCGCAGCCGCTGTAGTGCCGCCACCTGTACCAAAAAGAGGAAGGTTGTTACTTACGTAAATACGCATACCACGAATTTTCTGTGGCATTAGGCCGTTACGTAGTTCATCTCCACCGCCGAAGTCAGCATTTATTAACTTCGATGACGAGTCCATTAAGACTTCTTTGAAGGCTGGGTCAATTATCATCCACCTACCGTCTGAGTCTACATTCGCCTCATCCATCTTCCGCATGATGCGGTTCATAATGGCTAGAGGTGATGTGATAGCACCCGCTCCACCATCCGCTGCAACAGGGATAGATGTAGTAGCTGCGACAGTTGCTGATGTAGAACCAGAACCTACAGTGCCGCCAAATGAAGTCGTATTGAGCTTGTTTCCAGCCAATAATTCATCTGAGCCAGCCGCTGCGTTTGCTTTAGTACCGTTGGTTGTTGCGTTTACAATCCAAGCAGTATCCCCAGTGTTCCGCACATAACCAGACATATAGCCCATTACTTCACGGTCAATCGCGTCACGTAGCTTGTAACCCGCACGGTCAGACGCGAGGTCGAGCCAATTTATGTGGGATAAGCTGGCTTCTAAATCGTCCAAACCAAAAGCAAAATACTGACTTTGGTCTATAACCATAGAAAATTCGGAGTCCGCGATATCCTGTTCGGTTACCTTAGTACCTCTTTCGTATTTCGTAATGGAAATATCTGGCTCTTTTATCACCTTTATGGTATCGCCAAATGAACTAATTTCTCCCCAATAGTCCGTATTGAGAATACCTTCGATAGTACTTGATTTTCTAAAGGCTTTTTGAACCTTTTTTGAAAATATAGTTGGGGACCACACGCCCCCGTTGAGATTGGTATAGGCTGATCCCGTATAGGATGTGCCAGAACCCGCTTGTGCGTATGCCATTTAAATTTCTCCTAAATTGACATGTGAGGGAAGAAGACGATTCAATGTGGCGCAGACACGGGTAGCCGCAGGGGGGCCGCGATAACGGTAGACATTAGCTTCTAAATTTTTGGGTGATTACACGGTAAGGGTAGACTCTTAATAGAGTGGCCTTAATTGTGTATTATTATAACACATATTAAGTGTCATGTACAGTGCTATTATCTAGCACCGCCTGATAGGTCAAAGGAAATTGCGCCTTTGCGCTGGGCTTCCAATATGGCCTCTTCGTATTTTTCAAACTCTTTGTCAGACATTGCTGCAATTTGAGACTCTGAAAAACTTTGCTTCCCGCCTGTTGGTGGCGCAGAATTTGTTGTACGTCCTACCGACTGAGCCGCTGAACGTGTGTTAGACTTCTTAGCCTTTCGTATACCCATATCTGATTTATACAAATCTAGGCTACGGGCGGCTGCATGCGCGTCTTTTGTGTTTTTGTATAAGCTATCCTGTATGGACTGAGGTTGTACTTTTACCCAATCGTGAAAATTAGGATCTTGCCTAATGTCATTAAAATCAGGGTGTAACTGGTTTAATTGTTGTTCAGCCGTTTGTTTAGTTAACCGCGTTTCCAAGCTACGTAGAGAGGAGAGTTTTTTCTCACCTTCTTCCATTGCTTCACGGGCGCGTTTTTGTGCAATTGTGTCAATAATTTTTGAAACGTCAGGGTACTTCTCTGACCATTCATCAATCTCTTCATCAGTTTTAGGAAAGCGAATTTGTTTCTTGGTTGCGCTGTCCAATTGCTCTTGCATATTAGCCAGAGCTACTTGATGCTCTTTATCCTTAATCGCCATATACTGGCGAATGTCGGAATACCTTTGTTTAAATGTTTTTTCTTCTGGCGGGAGTTGCTGTGTTTCAACGGCATCTTGCTCCGCTGCAAATTCCTCAGAATAAGTTAATTCATCTTCGTCTATTTCAGTTCTTTGATATTTTGCCATTTCTTACTCGTTAATAGGGGCCAAACCGTATCTCCCAGTTTGGGTGGCCTGTTACATAATGAATGCCACTCGCTGGCTACTCATCGTTCCAAATGGACTACGCTTCTTACCATACTCTGGCTCTTCATCGTCGTATTCCATCATCTCTTCATCTATGCTTGGCCCTGCAACCACTTCGATTTCATTGCCTTCGGGTGTTTCATAGGTTTCTTCGTCTTTGGCTTCACTACTTGCGTCCGATACTTCGGAGTCCTCAAGTCCCGCGCCATAGGGTTCCGTTTTTTTACCATTTTCGTCTACCTCTTGAATGAGGCCAGACTGATGCATCATCATAAGGCCCATTTCGGCCTCATCTTGCATATCCATAATATGTTTTAGGCCATGCCAACGCACGACATTGGCTGGAAGTACGTATTCCCCCTCAGAGATCATTACTTCTATATCATCTGCGGTTTCGGCTGGTGTTGATCCAATTGGATCTGACATCATACCTGTTCCACAGCCACAGTCAGAATAGCCGCAGCTACAAGCCATTCCCCCGTGGGACATCTCAGGTATTTCATTCTTCTGCGTTGCTTCCGCAGTTACACGCTCTTTAGTGGAAACTGCACCATCACCGTCTTTGTCAGCTTTCTTATCATCTACCTGAAATTTCTTTGCAGCCATCTTTCGACCTTCCTGTGTGAGTATGCCCTTTTGGGCCTCATCAATACTGTTCAAACTGGTGGACATTAATCGGAGCCTTTCACTACTTCATCCCGCAGCGTTTCAAAGCGGCGAAGCTCTAAAATACGGCCCTGTAAGCGGTGCAACGTAAGTGGGTCCAGCGTAGTTTCTAACTGTTGTCGGGCATGTTCAATTCGCCTTTCCGCATACTCTTTAAGAATATCCATACAGTCAGAATTATTAACTAGGGCAAGCATATCCCTATACTCTGTGCGGTCCATCATTGTACGGGGCCTTGTGGGGCTTGTGGGGCGGGTTGTCCCCCGTTTGCCCCGCCACCGCCGCCTGTGAAACCAGCCTCATTAGGTTGGCGTACTTCACCAGCGTTTATATTTCCCCCGCCTGTCCCAGTAGGGTCTTGTGGATTAGGTGGGCCACCTTCTTGCGGGGGTTGTCCTTCAGGCTGCGGCATCATGCTTTGAATCTCAGCCATCATTTTTGCTTGTATTAGAGCTTCGCGGGGATCATTTAAAATCTTATCCTCATCTAGGTCCATAGATGCGGCTAGTTCCCGTAGAATATAATCGTATTTCACCATAGGCATGAGCATCTGATTACCCGCGCTCATTTGCATAAATTGCAGTAACCGCTGGGAGCGAACTTCGTTACGCATGAGGCTCTCAGTCCCCCGCGCAGTGACGCTTAAATCACCTTTAGTAAACTCTTCTTCAAATAGGAATTGCATGTTAAAGGCGAACATAGACTTGCCCATTGGGCTTAATAAGTAGTCATCGATGTTCCTAACAACGGACTTAATCATCTGTGCCGCTGCACCCATCAACATAGACATACCAGCGGCTGTTCTACCCGTAGACATAACCCCCGACATACCATGCGCGTAAGAAGGGATTCCTGTAGCTTCATCAGCTAGTTGGCGTGATTTATCAAACATCATAAAGAGTTCATTTGAGATGTTTGGGAACTTAGTTCCATGTATCGCAGCACCTACTTGGCCCGACGATCTTCTGAATACTTTCCCTGGGTATATCTCTAGGTCTTGACCTGGGGTTAGGTGGGTTTCATCGATCTCCACCATAAGGTTTCCACTCAACGCAGAGTTGTCCACCGCCATACGCATAAAGCCATTCATAAGAATTGTAGTGTCGGACATATTTTCTACGACACCTATCCCAAACATGGAGTAGGGATTTAATTCAAATGGAACACAGTGGTATGGAATACGAACAGGCGTAAAAGGGTTCATTACCAAGCGGAGTATTTGGTCATTACAAATCCACACGTTTACTTGGAATTGATCCTTGTCTTCTAACTCTTCTGGAATGTCTAGGTCGGCCTCTTCAGCTACTTCCTTATCCACAATGCCCCAGTATTCTAGCACTTCAAAACGGTGGATTTCAGATAGGTGAGATTCCTCTAAAGTATCTTCCCAATTTTCTTTTACATAAGACGGGCCTAGCTCAATGGCTAATTCAATGGACTCGTCGCGGAAGTGTGGACGTTTCTTTAATTGTCTTAGTTGGGATTTCGACATTCTGTGTCGCTGAATGGTGTACTCAGCTTCCGACATATTCCGCGCATCAGGGTCAGGATAGAAATCCCACACAGACACGTACTCAATCTTAGGTATGGTTTGGAAGGTAGGAGAGTATTCCCCGTCTTCACTCCAACCAGCATACTCTTTGTCTTCTGCAAAAGGCCCCTTCATTACCCCTGAACCAAAAAGGCTCATTTCAAAGACCATTGATCTTAGGTGCTTGGATGCTTCGCTTTCCTCTAGCTGATCGTGCATCTTGCGTTCCATTTTAAGCGCGGCTTTCTTAGCTGGCTCAAAATTAACCGCTGTAGGCCCCGCAGACGCGCCTGACTCTAGCTCTTCGTGAATGGGTTGGGTTTTGCTTTTAAGTATCCCTAGCTCACGCTCAATTTCTGGTCGCAATACTGTGCGAGGTACTTCAAAGTCTACTTTTGCTTTTTCTTTAACTTTTTCTGTAGTGATTGCGTTGGGATCGTAATTAACAGTGTCTTCAACCCCTTCAGGATATTGTTGGGATTCGATGCCAATAGGAAACTTGCTCCCCGCAAAGAGGACATCCGTGACCATCGAATAAGCAGCAAGACACTTTGTCTTAGCGATTTTAATAAACGCACGACTTTTCTCCGTTGAGGTAAATTGAACAGTGTCATCATAAAGGCCGCGATAATCCCGATAACTGGTAAGCCATCGATCTTCATCACTCTGTCGGGCATCCTTTGCGCGGGTAAATTGGCTTTTGACGTAAGCTGCTAAATTCTGATATTCTAGGTTTTCCTGTTGTACGTCCCCGTCTTCTTCTAGACGCACCACAGAATCTGTTTCTGTAACTATTTCGGGATCGTTTTCGGGTTTATCCATTAAGGCCATTTAGTATCCAAACGTAGAACAAGCTGGTGTATATTTTTGTATTGGAACCCCTTGGCCCATGTCGAAAGGACTGAAGGGCTTGGGGCGGGACATAATCGCATAGCGTATGCTGTCGTATGCGTGATCACTGCGGTATCTTGGGTCTATGTCATCTGTCCCTTTAGGGTCTGCGGGGATGCTGGGTAGGTCCGTTATTATCTGCCTACAGTGGTTAAAAAAGACTATTCCCGCAGTGTCTGTTTCAGGGTCTACTTTAAGTAACTGGTGTAAGCGGTTCTTACCCGCCACACGCGCCCCAGAGGAGCGGTCAGAGGGTCGCCAGCGTACCCCCATCGTTATCATCTCTTCAGCCGTACTGGGGCCTATTTGCCCCCTCTGATGCCAACAGGAACTATCTAGTATCCCGTATTCTACTTTGTCGTTGTTTTCTTGTTCGATATCGATGATGGCTTGGGCGAGATCGCGTCCTGTGTGCTTGCTGACGTAGAGTTCTCTGTAGACGTAGAGTGTTTCGTAGCTGGGATCGATTGCAATCCAGTGGACCGCTGAGTAACTAGCGTATCCATAGTCACAGGAACGAAATCTGCGCCAATCAGGGGGGATGTCGAAGGGTTCACAAGTGTGCGAAGCATTGCGAAACTCTGAAAACGCGGCCCCCTCTGCGACACTCCAATCCCCTTCAAGTAACTGGCGGCGTTGCGCCTCTGGCAGGGATAAAAGATTCGCTTCATATTGCCCATCAGCCGTAAGGTAAGGATTGTCGTATAATTTAGCGGGGATAAACCTACGTTGGAATAGTGCTTGCCCTGCGTTTTCATGTCCTTCAGGAAACTTTAAGACTTCCCCTGTATTTATGTCTGTCGCGTCAAAGGCTTGTCCCGCTGGCGCAGGGTCCACAAACATTTTTTTCACCCATGAATGACCACCACTGCCTGGATTTGTTGTTGCGCGGATGAATGTTGGAAGAGTTGGATCGGTGGTTCTCAAGCGGCTACGGAGATAGTTATATATGTAGGATGAGGGGTGTTGCGTTAGTTCATCAAAGCCAATGTAAGAGAACGCTTGCCCTTGGTATCTTAGTACATCCTCATCTCTATCAACGTAGGTAAACCATAATCTAGCACCACTTGGAAATATCCATTGCGACTTACGCTCTTGCCATTTTGCTCCTGCAAATGCTCTTGGGTAAATTTGCTGGCTTGTGGCAATTAGTTCCCGTAGTTCATCGTTAGTTCGACGCAGTATAAGCCCTACAAAATTGGGGTTTGCGAAGTATCTTAGAGGGTCTGCAAGTAGCGCGTAGCTCTTCCCGCCACCTGCACTGCCACCATAAAGTACCTCTTTCTCTGACGCTGCTAGGAAGTCTGTCTGAGGCCCCTCATTAGGTTTAAATATAACTTCTTTCTCTGCGGGGGCGGCATTAAAGTCTAGGGCTTCCGAAATAGAGGGTGGAAGATCAACCGTATCTTCGGTAGTGGGCTTGCCTTCCAACTTGTCCAATTTTTTTTTCTGTAGACTGACAACTCTTTTAGCGTCAGCGGCCTTACGTTTTATCGCGGCCTTTTTTCTTTCCATTGCAGACTTGGGGGCCAGCTTTCTAGCTTGAGCCTTTTGTTTCTTTACCCGCTTGGCCCCTGTGGTATCGCCTCTACGCTCTTTCCAGATGTTAGCAATGCCCTGATGCGATATCTTCTTACCAGTGTTCTGTCCAAGCCATGTACAGGCTTCTCTGAAGCTCCCACCGCCATCGATGAAGTCCAGTGCCTCTGTTATGTACGCCATCATGTCCTCATCGGGGATGAGTACTAGGGGATCGTCTACAGCGGGTTTATAACCGTAAGCTACACGGGCGTATGGCTTAGTTCTTCGCTTTTCGGGGAAATCACTTTTAGGCATTCATCATCTTGCTTTGGTGGAAGGATAAAGACTGCGCCATCTGGCACTTTCATTTCGATTTGCTCCCGTCGAATTACCCCTGCACGATCTAAGACCTCTTTGGCTGCGCTAACTACGTTTCTTGCCCCCAGCGCAGAGGGGTCATCTATGATACCTACGAGGCCCAGAGCGGCCTTGTGAGCGTTCATAGCAAGCAATGTGGATGCACTGTCTATCACCTCATCCCGAATGGGCTTTATAGCGTCATCAGGGCGCGTGTGCTTGCTGTAGCCAGCCATATCCATAGCTCTACGTATGTTTCCCCCAGCTTCACCCCCAAGGGCGGCTATTAGGGCTGTTTGTTTGTCAGATAATTTCTTCATCTCAGGTACACAAAAGCCAAACCTACCGCGCCAGTACAGACCATCCAGAATATGCGTTCTGCAAATGCTATTTTCTGGCCTCTTAGAAGGGCTTTCCTTTCAATTTCATCTAAACGGTCATCTAGTTTTTTAAGAGTACCGCACATAGATTCCATACGCTTAAAAACTGTAACAAGACGCTCTTCCATTCGGGCCATTTCAACCATTGCTTCAGCAAGGCGGTCTACTTTAAGCTCTATCCTATCCAGACGATCATCCATGTTATTTCTTTTTCCTCTTAGGCCAGCCAGCTTTCATATCCTTATAAGCCTTATCGCTTACCGTGGAGTTCTTTTTAGAACGGGAAGTCCCCGCTTTTCGCTTTTTATTTATATTTCCGACAAGAGAGTTTTTAGCCATTTTATTACCAATTTTTACAGGACCAATAACGCGCACTGAATTTATCTTTTGCGCTTTCGCACTTGTGTCTGGCCCTGAAAGAGGCTCTTGCTTTTGGATTTGACTTGCGAATTTTCATATTAGGATCGCCAAATCTTACAATCTTCTCCTTGCCGCCCTTACACGCCTTGACCACAAACTTCTTTGGCCCGTCTGGAGTACGGCGCGGTTTATTACACGCCATCTTGGCTTTATTCAGTGCCATTAAACTTTAATATCCACTATTGAGCCTTCTCGTTTTCTTTGAAGACGGTCCCCCATTTTATCGTAGGAAACTGCCTGTACTCTGTCCTGTGCCTGATCATAACTTTTACGCATCCGCGCTAGGCTATCATCCTGTGCTACCTTGGTCGGGTCCATAGTCGCTATGGGTATCTGGCTAGGGAGTATTTCCCGAAAAGCGGGGGGTCTATTTAGCCCCACCTCATCCATCAGAGGTTTTTCAGGAAGTCAGTGAACATATACAGCGCGTAAAAGCCGCCTATGCTCAGTACAGAAGCTAAAGCCCATGTGGCGTAGGATACCATCTTAGCTATGGCTTTCTCGCGCTCTTCAGCCTCTTCCTTGCGCTGTACTCGTACCTTGGCCTCGTAAGTGAGAAACGCATTCCAAGTGCCACTGGGCGCGAACAAGCGACAAAGCGACTCCATCTCCTTACGCTTGGCCTTAATATCTTCTAAAGCTTGAAAAGC
>Ga0209634_1003716_pt1 | contig 10195 bp, 10 predicted proteins | sample LinPmetageLP40_FD_184043 | JGI IMG/M metagenome (GOLD analysis project Ga0209634, IMG submission 184043) | Marine viral communities from the Pacific Ocean - LP-40 (SPAdes) (version 2) | ecosystem: Environmental > Aquatic > Marine > Oceanic | place: Pacific Ocean | collected 2010-08-26 | reverse complement strand
TGGTTTGCTCAATAATTTCCACCCCGTCCTCGCTGGCCAGCATGGTCAATTCATCGTCGTTTAAATCAGTGTACGTGTATATCTCGGCGTGCGGGTAATTCTTATAATACGCTTTAATAATGCCCTGCTTTTTTACCAGTGCATCGTGAAACGCATCGCCCAAGATTTTATGCCCATTTAGCCGCTCAAATTCGTGGTGCATAAAGGCTGTTGCCTGCTCTGCATGTGCAGTCTGGTCGGGCCGGCGCGGCACGTATTCCACGGGACGTGACGTGCTTAAAAAGACCCGCATGAGGCTGGGTTTAACCGCTCTCACCACGTCGCGCACTTTGGTTGCCACGACCTTGCTGCGGCCATCCTCGTGGCCAATATAAACCTGCCCGTCGTAGTAATGCTGCGCTTTTATGCGCTCGTCGCGCAGCTCCGCCTCAACAAATTCCACCGCCTCTTCAACGGCGTTTTGAACGATTGCCTCTATTTGCTCGCGGGTCTTTGGTTCTGTGTGCATTTCATTCTCTTCCCACAAGCGGCGCGGCGGTTAACACGCCTGCCGTCGTTAAAAATTGCATAAGCTTTTGCGATGCCGTTGGATCGTCAATGCGGCGCGCCTCGGCCACCAGTTCGCGCACCAGTTGGTCGCGCTGCGGACCCTGCATAGATAGCATTTCGCCCAGCTCGCGGTTGGCCCTGCTTTGGCGCGTGCCGTACACGATTTGATTCATTATTTCATTAATTGGGCGGTCAATCAGGGCGCGTTTTACGCGTGTGAATGGCCCCGGCGCTCTGTCGGTGTCCACGTCGCGAAAATCGCCCAACGCGTCAGCCGCCTCGCGGCGTTGCCCAGTTTGTGACCCTTCGATAACCTTAGTGCGGGTGGTGCTAAATGCGTTTTCTGCGCGCAGCGTTTTCATCACCGACGCTGCGTCTGCGTCGCCAATAATCAACGCTAGTTTTTCGGCGTTAAAGCCTTTTTCAAACTGGCCCCAGGCTGCCGCCGCATCATTGCGTGACGTGCCCATGAGCGCAGCAATATATTCCCGCGCGCCTTTCTTATAGGCATCACGCTGGGCGTCCGACATTTTACCCAGCATAACACGCATTTCAGCGGGAGACATGGCAGTAGCGGCAGATCCGGTAAACGCCTTACGCCCGTCCTCTATAGCCCGCTCCATTGCCATGTTGTTTGCGTAGCCTGTGCGCGCCTCTGGGTAATTCGGCACATCATCCAGCATTTTATCAATGTCGCTTAAAACTGGCTTTAGGCTAGAAACCTTGTTGCCCTTGCCAGCGCGTGTGGCCTCGGATAGCGCATCACTTAAAGCGGCGCGGGTGTTGTGCAGCTTGGCCGCTGATACGTCGCCGAGCTTGCCCAAATCCTTTAACACCGTGCCGAGCGCAGTTTTAACGTCGGCAGAGGCATCGCCGGCCAAACTTAAAATGCGCTGCCGGATTGGATTGACGTCAAACGTCATGCCGCTCTTTTTGGCGGCCTCGTACATTGGCCCCAGCACGTCGCTGCGCTCGGTGGCAAGCTCGGTGCGAGCTGTAAACGCTGCGCCTGGCTCGTCAACGCGGCGCGTCATTTCTGCATTGATACGCCCGCCAGCGCCTTGCGCTCGGTTGGTAATTGATTGCTGCAGGATATTGCCGCCTTCGCCCTGCATTGATGTCAAACCTTGCGCTAATCGCTGGGTTGGCCCTGGCACGTCGGCCAGCGTGCCTTGCGGCCCAATGCTGTCTAAATATGCCCGTATATCCTGCCCACCGGCCTCGGCGCTGTTTGCGCTGCGCGCCATAAGTTGGCTTGATTTTGAGCCGTAATTGCCAACGCCGCGAAACTTGTTTTGAATGCCGCGCGTGGCTGCGCCAACGATTTCGCCGGCAACCGGGGCCACTGCGCCAATGGTTGCGCCCACAGCCGTGCCCACGGGTGGAATTTGTTTAACGCTGTCAACAAAGCCATCGCCAGACATAAATTCTGGCAGCGCCACGCTAGTGCCGCCAAGGGCAGATCCTATGCCCATTTGCGTGACAAGCTGTTTGCCCTGCATGAGTTTTGACGCGCCGGCGGCGGGTAAGACTATTGACGCGATTGACCCGGCGTTTTGCCCTTTTGCGAATTGCTCTGGGGCCAGCACTTGCGCGGCCATATCTCGTTGCCGCACCAGATCGCGATATTTGGTGTACGCCTGTTTTGCACCTTCAATATCGCCGTTTTTAAACAAATCGGTGGCAAATTTATACGCGCCGACAATCTCATCAGCGGCGTTTATCGACGCAGTGGCCTGCATCCCGCGATAACCGGCAATAGTTTCAATTTCGGCTTGTTTGGCCGTTTTGGTTTTGCCTCGGTATTTGGCAAGCGCCTTGCGGCCATTCTCGGTGATTGTGCCGTTGGCCTCTTGCCCCTCCAGAACCTTCACCGCCGTCAGGATGCGCTGACTTTCTTCGTATGTCATCTCAGCCATCGTTAATTTCCATTTAATAGTAAATCTTCAGCCTGTTGGGACGTCATGGGCTGCGCAGCCCCGCTGAAATTGTTGAGAATATTTTGCACGGCTTGCGGTATCGTTGAAACGCTCTCAACCTGTTCAAGCTGTTCAATTGCCTGATCAAACGTGATGCCGTTTCTGGAATACTCTCGGATGATTGATTTCTTCTTTATGTTCATTTCGGCTTTAGCTTGCATGACCGCAATAATCGCCATATTCGCCTCTGGTGTGTTTTTCAAACTGCCCAGCGAATTTAGCATCGCGTTAAATTCTAAGTCAGACGTAGCGCCAGATCCCTCAACGCGCAGAGTTGGGGCTATGCGGTTAATAATTGACTGCCGCAACGCGGATACGTCGTTAAATTCTGGGAATGCCTCGGCAAACCGTCCGGCCAGCGGGCCAGTTGGCGCAAGCGGTGCAAGCTCTTGCAGCGTCTGTAAATCTGCAGCCGCATTAGCGGCGGCGCTTCCGGCGTCCATCATTTTGTTAAATGACTCGCCCTGTTTTTCCATCATTTGCTTGCGCAAAACATCGTCTGCGCTTTCAGGGCCTGGCATGTTAATTGAGTTGCCAGACTTAACCATTGCTCGCGCATCCTCTGGCGATAAGCCTTGCCGAATCCAAAAACCATAATTGTCTTGCTGCGTCGGCACTTTAGGCGTGGCCATGCTTTTCTGCATAATCGCGCCCAACACAGCGCTCGCCTGCAGTTGGCCCGCCTCAATCATGTCGGCGTATTGGCTCATTCCGTTGGCGCGCAGATATTCCACCGTTTTATTCCGCGCGTTTTTCTCGGTGCGCTGGTTGCGCACGTCTGCCACCATGCCCGCCAAATTGGGGTCAGGGTTTGAGCGCAGCGAGTTGAACGCCACCGCCATTTTTCCCGCCGCGTCCTTAAAGCTGTCGCGCTGGTAAAACTTTTGCCCCGTTTCGCCGGCGGCACCGGGTTGCATTTTCTGCAAGCCAAATTGCTCTAATAAGCCGCGAGGCGCTTGCGGTTGCTGTTGTGCTGGCAGCATCGGGGCGGCCTCCTGTTTTGCGTTTGCTGGGCCATAGGCTGGCCCTTTGTACCCGGCCCACGCGCCGGTGCCCTGCGTATCGTAAATGTAGCGCCCAATGCGGTCCTGCAGCTCTCGCGTCATCAGCTCATCGCCGCGCAGCCCAAGGCCGCGCTTGGCATCGCGCAAAGTCCGGCCGACCACCTGATATGCGCCCATCGGGGTGGCAACCACGCCCTCCGGGTTAGCCATTTTAACATAGTTGCCATAGCCGGATCTGGGCTGCGCAAAGTCCAGCGCAGCGTCTACCGTCATGTCGGTAATTTTAACATCGTCAAACAGGCCGCCGGGGCGGTTCTGGTAATTAAACAGCGCGTTGTAATCTCCACCGCTTTCACCGCGAAAAATGTCCCGCTTGATTATGTCAAAATCGGGCCTCATGACGCCATCATCGCCCCAACACTCAGCCAATCAAACAGGCCAGGGTCGCGGCTCGTCGTGCTGGTTTGCGGCGCTGGCGTAATGCCGAGGGCGGCATTCATCGGCCCTGTGCTGGCTATTGGTGCGCCGGTGTATCCCGCGTATTGATTCCTTGCCGCATCAATTAGCGCTTGCTGCAGGCCTTGCTCCATCATGCCGTCGCGCATCTGGTTCGTCTGAATTGTCTGACCAATGTTAAACGCTTGGTTGCCCAATCCCGCCATTTGATTAGCCGCGCCAAGCCTTGTTGCCATTGCGTTGTTGCGGTTACCCACATCAAACTGGGCCGCGCCGAGCGCCGTGTTGAACCCTTGGTTCCGCAGCCCGCCGACGGCGTCAATCGCTTTTTGCGCGTACAGTCCGCGCGTTTCTGCGCCCTCAATGCCGTGCCTTGATCCGCCAAAGGCGTTGGCCGCGCTGGCTTGCGCGTCGAGCTGGTTTAACGATTGCGCTTGCGCTGTGCCGAGGTCGCGCAGCGTGCGGTCAACGACTTGCTGCTCGTATGGGTTTTGATACGACCCCATCAGATTAGACGCCTGCATCGGCTGGTACTGCATGCCCTGCGCAGTCGTGCCCATTGCGCCCTGCAATGCGCCGGACGCCGCTTGATTTACGTTAAACGGTTGGCCGCCAATGCCGCCTTTACCAAGGCCCGCCGGAGCTGTGCCCGTGCCATTGTTTGCAAGCGTTAGTTGTCCGCCGCCGTATCCGCCTGGAGCTGCCATTATACTGTCTCCGCTTTTCGTTTGATGAACGTCTTGCCGACTGCGAGACTTAACGGCTCACCAACCGCCATGATGAATTTGCCGAATAGATTGCCCTTGTGTTTCTTGGGCCGCATTTCGTGCGCCATTTGCTCTGCCCACGCTCTGACAATCGGCCAGAGTATTGCCCGCAGCGCCTTGCTTAAAATGCCGTTGCGCTGAATAAAGCGCGCCACGGGCGAAGCCCACATGCGGTATCCATCCAGCAATTCGGGGCAGGATCTTTTCAGCCTGACGCCGTACCTTTTGTCTAGCATCCAGATCTCGTCCGACAGATAGCCGAGATTGCAATAAGCAGTGCATAATACCGTGCCGTCGCCCGGTGAGCCTTGGCCCTCGCGGCCATCGCCAATATTTAAGGCGCGGGTTATCACGTTGCCGGCGGGGTCTATATTGACCGGCCCCAGCTCTGGAATTGCGTTGAGCGGTTGATTAAACTGATACGTCGTTTGCCAGCTATCGTCCTGCATCGTCTCATCGCCACCACCGCTGCGCGCCGGTCCAGCGTATTGTATCGCTGGGGCAGGGGGTCGATACGCTTCAACCGTATTGCCGAATAGCGCGTTATATTGCGCGGCCTGCTCTGGATTGGCCTCGGTGTAGGCGTCAACGGCATCTTGATAAATAGGCTGTGAGGAATAGCCCCGCACGCCATTTGCGTAGACCGTTGGTGCGTCCATCAAAGTGTTTTGCGTTGGCACCGCCAAACCAAACGCGTTGGCCGCGCTGGCGTTGTTTTCCATTGCCGTTTCCTGCAGCGGCGTAAGCGCGGCCACGTCAGGGCCATAATATGGCTGATACCCTAATTGCCCAACCTGCGCCGCGCGATGCAAATTCTGTTGCGCGTAATGATTGATATACTCTGGTATTGTTGTTTGTTGCGTTTGAGTGCCGCCCTTGCCACCGCTCATTATATTTCCTTCACATAGCTCTGGTGAAGCGGCTTCCAGCCGTGTTCCGCCAGTGGTTTTTTCCAGCCAAATCGGCCTGTCATTGTTAGCGCGCTGCACCCTTGGTATTGCGCCCACCGCACAACGTCGGGGTGCATGCCCATGATTTCATCAAGTGTGCCGCCGCCTAAGAAAACGTTGCACACTTTAGTGCGCGGATAGGTGATAAGCTCAGTCACCAAGCATGAATCTTTCGCCGGCCAGAGTTGCATGGTGCCTTTGTAAATGCCCTCGCAAACGTCGATCCAGTCGTGCGTCCCGCCGCTGTATTGCAGCGCGGCCTCGATCCAAGGCTTGCAGCGTTCCAGCTCTTCTTTCACCAGGCACCCCCAGTCAGCGCAGCGCGCGACCAAATATTCGTTGAGCCGTCGTGCGCCGCTGTGCAGACGTAGATATGGGTTGTGCTGACGGCCACCATGCCAGCGGTATCGCCGGCAGCGCCAACGCTCGACGTTGGCACGGCGCGCTTAATGATTATTTCGCGGAATGCGTCGCCCGCCGAAACGACGGGATAACCAGCGCGCGACCACATCATGATGCCGTCATCCTTGGCGCTTTCGTTGCCCGTTTGCTGCACGAGGTTGGACTTGTTCTGGCTTAAAAACGCGGTCACACGGTTGGCCCATATGCGCCAATCGCTGCCGTATGGTTGCGGGACGCGGTACTGCTCCATTAGCGCCGACCCCCGGCAACAACGTCAAGCCGGTTAATGCCAACGCGCCAATCAGCCAGACGTGCGCCGGTCAGGCGCATCCGCATTTGGCGGCCAGTAAATCGCAAACTTGTCGGGTTGGACATGCTGTACGGGCCATACGTGCGCTCTGTACCATTCGGCGCGAAACGCGTTTTAAACGTGGCCGTAACATCGCCTTGCGTTTTTTCGTCGGGCAGCATTTCAGTAACGCTGGCCACCTTATCGCCGGACCCCAGCATAATCGGGCCAGTTTCGGCAAATGGCGTCAGGCCGCTATACGCAAAACTTACCTCATGCTCGTAAATCTTTTTGTCCGCAGGGTCGCACATCATTGGCAACGCAAATGCGCCGCTGTCAGCCCCTGCAGTGCGGGCAAGTTGGCCGATGTACCACGTGTTTTCGACGTAATTATACACGACATATCTGTCATTTTCGGTGCTTGACGCTGACGGATAAAACCAGAATATTTCGCCAAATCCCTGCACCGGCATGGCAAATGTCTTGCTGATTTGTGCGCGGTTAATATCGCTGAATACATAGTCTGCCACGTCGCAGGGCAGCTCTTGCACGTTATTCCCAGTGAATGCGTAAAAGCTGTTTAGCCCCATCCAGAACACGCCGGCATCAACGCTCGCATAAGCCAAATGCGCGGCCAAACCGCAGCTTGTGCCAATCTGATCAATGCCAAAAACGTAGGGCGGCCCCAAATATGTGGCGCTATGGGCGTCTGTACTAGTCAGGATTAACGTCTGGCCCTGCGCGCGCACGCCGGCCATGATTTTGCCGGCGGTCTGCAGCGTCAGGTCGCCCGCCTCGTTGGTCGCGCTTGGCGTCCAAACTGTGTTATCTTCTCTGTCGCACCACTGCACTTTCCGGCTGTTGCCGCCTGCGCCGAGCGCCAGCAAAAAGCGCTCCTCAGTCACAACAATACTTTGATTATTTGTTGGAGCGTTGCTCAACACGGCGGCAACCGTGCTGGCGTCTAACTGCCACTCGTAAATTTTGCCGTCATCGCGATTGCACGCGACGAGGTATTCTCCCCACGGCTGCATCGCCCAACTGGTCGCCGGCTCAATGCGTGTTGATTCAACCCGTGGCGTGCCGTAGTATTCTTGACCGTATAGCCCGCCACCGTAGCCGGTTGAGGCCACCGCATCCTCGCGGCCTGCCGACAAGCCCGCCGGAGTAATATCTGATTGAGCGCCCACAGTATTATACGCGTATAATTTGTTGTATGTTCCAAGCGCAATGCGCTGGTCTAAACTATTATCCGCCCAAGCCATCATGCCGCGCACTTTGGCGGCGGCAGCGGTGTCAGACCGTGTGCGCCACCCGCCAAGCGGGCGCATTGTGCCGTCAACCCAGCGCACCAAATTAGTGTCGCGCCAACGGCCCACGCTCTGCAGATCTGTCCCGTTACGATAGACGCCCGGTGGTATATTAATGTCAATTAAAGCCATAGGCACAACATGTTGTTACAGACGCGAAAATATTACCACATGTTGTGGTCAATGCCAAAAAAGCGGCTATGGCTCGTTTGGCCACGTTACGCTTTTCGGAAAACCAGATTGCAACGGCACATCCCGCAAAAGTTGCCTATAGGTGCGCCAATCATCAGTTATGCGGTCAGCTAGAGCCATGCTGTCAGACGCAACTAATAACTGGTTGCGTTTTGCCCTTGCTGTTTCCGCCGAAGACAAGGGTTCAGGTTCTGGATCAGGCTCCGCAACAGGGGTATCTTCTACAACCCACTCTGTACCATTCCATTTAGCAAACTGGCTGTCAGTTATAGTTGGTGGTGCAGTCTCTACGCAACCTGCTGGGATAAGCCAATTAGTGCTATCCAGAGGGTCTTGGTCTGCTGTTGTGGTGCCTACGAAGACACCATCTAGGTCGGTTTGATATACGGTCATATCTATGTCTCCTTAGTATTTAATGCAAGCAAGTAGGGCTACGTTACGTGGCCGAGTTTCTGACCCGCCCGTTGCATTGGTCGGACCACCCGCTGATGTCTGAAGGTTAAGCGAGGAACTAGCACGAACAAAAGACCGGGGAGTTGAGCTATCGTTGAAACGAAGGCTTAAAGTGTGGGAGTGACTTTTTAACTCATCAGACTGCGTAGAACCAAATGCCCGACCGCTATCAATACCACGGCTGTCATCCCAGCCACGCGCAAACTCACCGCGAAGGTCCGGCACGTTAAACGTAGAAGACCCATCGCCCCCGCCATAAGTCGTGCCGATTACGGCAAACAAAGTTGCGTAGGTCGAGCGGGAAATTGCAGCGCCGTTTGCCTTGAGATAGCCTGATGGTGGTGTGTTGGCAGCGTGATAAATTACTGACCCCACTGGAACGACACCACCAGCCGCTGCCCAACTTACGTCCGTGCCGTCCCCGGTTAAAACGCCTGTGCCCACTGGCAAAGCTGTAGGGTCGCCACTAGCATTGCCATAAATAATTGACCCGCGCGTTAAGCCTGTTAATTTTGCCAGCGTTATAGCGTTGTCCTGGACGTCTGCCGTTTGTACGGTGTTGTCGGGGAAGCTGGGCGCAACGCTAAACGTGACGGCCCCACCGTTTGCAATCGTCATCGCCGCGTCGCCGTCAGTAAATTTAATTTCTGCCGTTTGGATGATTGGCGAGGTCAGGCTTGTTGAGCCTGTTAGCGTGGTGCCAGATATTGCGGCAGGCGTTGCGCCGCCAATAACCGCGCCGTCAATTGTGCCACTGTTTATGTCGATGCCAGTGACGGCCGTGCCGCCGCCTAAAATTGAGTCAATGCTGTCCAAACCGGCGTTGAGTTTGGTGCCCCAGCTATTCCTTGACGCACCGACCTCTGGCTTGACCAAGTTGTAATTCGTTGTGTTCGTATCGGCCATTTTTTTACCTCAAATTTAAGCGGCAGTCTGCCAGATATCCGCCGGCGTCTCAACATTGCCGCCGGACTGCGGGGTCCAGATGTCAGCGTCGGACACGGCAGAAACTTGGTTCCACAGATATGACCCGGTTGCTGTCATTGACGCGTTAGCCTGCAACGTTGCCGAGCCATTTACGCTTATCCCGCCGATTGCGCTGGTTGATGCCGCCGCCGTAATATTTGCCGCGCCAGCATACAACATATTGGCCGCGCCACTGACGGTGGCGGTGCCTGCAATTTGCGCCTCGCCATTCCGAATGCGGAAAGCTGTGGCGGTAGCCGTTGCAGCCGTTGCCGCGCTGGCGTTGACCTGGCGCAGCCTGACTGCGGCACATGTCGCTGTGGCGGCCAGACTTGCCGACGCAGTGGTGGGCCGGACGCGCTGCGGAGTGGCGCTGGCCGTGCCAGACGTTGCTGCAGTTGCAGCGCCGGCAAAGATTGCGCGCGGTGCCGCTGTGGCCGCAATCTCAACAGTGGCTGTTGCGCTTGTTGCGCGAACAACAAACGGCGTGACTGTAGAATTCAAGCTTGTATTGGCCGTAGCCGCGCATTGGCGCAAACGAACTGCGCTGCCAGACGTGGCTGCCGATATGGTCGCAGCGGCGCTAAACGGGCGTAATTTTTGACAAACGGCGCTTGCAGTGACGGCGACGCTGGCCGTGGCTGATGTGGTTAGCAGGTCGCCGCGAACTATAGCCGTTCCGCTAATGACCACCGCCGCCGTGGCTGTTGCTTGGTGAATTTTGCTTGCCGTTGCTGCAGACGCCGCCCCTACGCTGGCCGTTGCTGAGGCGTATTGTATAGCGGCGGGGCTGACGCTGGCCGATATGATTGACGCAGTTCGATTTGCCGCTGGTATCGCGCCAGATAAAACGTCTTTTGACGCATAATTCAGTGGGT
>Ga0209634_1003713_pt1 | contig 10198 bp, 11 predicted proteins | sample LinPmetageLP40_FD_184043 | JGI IMG/M metagenome (GOLD analysis project Ga0209634, IMG submission 184043) | Marine viral communities from the Pacific Ocean - LP-40 (SPAdes) (version 2) | ecosystem: Environmental > Aquatic > Marine > Oceanic | place: Pacific Ocean | collected 2010-08-26 | reverse complement strand
CACCATACATAACTGGATACTTTACTTCATCCCATTGTAAAAAATCAATATATTCTGTATCACCTATTTTATCTCCTATATTCAAATATGGATATTTTTCTATTTTTTCTTTTATTTCTTTTCTTGTTATTGAAATTTCATTGCCCATTAATAAATATATTTATTTTATTTTAAATATATTTTATAATTTTAATTTTTTTTTAATTCTTAAATCAGTATTTTTACATTTTCTACAAATACTAGCATTTTTATGTAATCTAGCAAAACATTTTCTACATATCATTTTGTCACATGAATATTTTTGAGCTAAAACTTTTAAATTTGGTTCAATCATTAAAAGTATATAGAAAATTGTTTTTAAATTAAATTGTTTTTAAATTAAATTGTTTTTAAATTAAATTGTTTTTAAAAATAATATTTATTGTTTCTTCAATCGTTTTTTCTGTTGTATCAATATTAATAAAGTTTTTTTCTGGTTTTTCATAATTTTCACAAAAATAGTTTTCTCTTCCTCTTAATTCTGTAGTATGAACATAAAATTCTACAACTTTATTAGTTGATTTTAAAGATTCTCTTAAATCTCGATATGGTGCTACAACAGAAATAACAACAGTAAAACCTTTGCTATCTAAGAATCTAGCAATAGAAATAACATTTTCTATATTTTTTCTTCTACCAGTTTCAGAATAATCAAAGTTATTTAAAATTGATCTCAAGTTATCTCCATCAATATGAATAGGATTAGAAACTAATTTTAATACTTCTTTTGCTAAAGTTGTTTTTCCAGCACCAGGTTGACCAGTAAACCAATAAATCATAATTATATAATATATATTATATAATATTTTTTTACTCATATTTAAACTCATAATTAATTTTTAACTTATCAAACTCTTTTGTAATTAAATTATAATACAGAGTGCTAATATCTTCTATATCTTTTGGAAAATTAGATAGTGTTAAAATTAATTTATCTTGAAATAATTCAGGATTTAGATTTATGATACCTTTCACTGTTCTTCCCGTTGATTGTGAAAAATGATCTCCTAAAGGTGCCAATTTATATTTACATTCACCATCTTCTTCAAACTCTACATATACATATAAATTTATATACTCTTCTCTATATTGAATTATACTATCTCTTAACACATTTACTTGCATTATTTTACCATTAGATCTTTCAATATTAATAACCTTGCCTTGCAGTGAATGTTTTTTAATTATAAAATATAAACATTCAAAAATCATATTGGCAAGTTTTTCATACTTTAAATTTTCACTATGAACATACAAGTTTCCAGTACAATGATGTTTATTAAGTTGACTAGCTTGATTTAAAATAACCAATCTAAATTTTTCTTCTTCTGTAGAATCATATTTTTTATCTGTAAATTCACATTTACACATAGTTTTAGAACTATATCTCATCGATCTTAAAACCGAATTTATAATTATCTCTACGATTGATTCATTATTATTTACAATAATTTTTTGATGTTTGTATAAATTATCATGAGAAGATGTCATATTTTCCATTATTATATTATTGTAATTTAGCCTTTAATATTCATTTTTTTTTATTTAAAGAAATATATATAATATATATTATAAAATGGATACACTGGAACATGGTATGGTATTGCGAAAAAAAGAATTTCCATTATTATTTAATATTAAGAAAAATGATAGAAAAAGAATTATAAATGATATTTTTTCTATTGGATATAATATCAAATTTCCTAAAGAAAATCTAGAAATTAATGAAAATAATATTATTGCTTCTAAAATTAATACATTAGAACAAACAATTGAGAAATTAATTGGATTATCAAATTCTTCTAGTAGAAAAGGAGAACTTGGTGAAAATATAATTGAAGAATATATAAATCAAAAATATAAGAATACAAAATATAAAGATATGGCACAAGTTAATCACAGTGGTGATGCTTGGTTAAAATTTGATGATATTGATAATACTATCATGTTAGAAATAAAAAACTATACTAGTAGAGTTAATATAAATGAAATAAACAAAATGCAAAATGATATGATAACTAATAATATTAATTGGGGATTATTTTTATCATTTAATTCACCTATATGTAATTACAAAAATTTTGACATTGAAACATTTAACCATCAAGGTAAAACATTTACTATAATTATGATAGCAAACTTATCTGATGATATTGATAGAATAGACATGGGATTACAAATTTTAAGAAAACTAATTCAAAATTATGATAAAGATAAACATTTTCCATGGATTACCAATAAAGTTAAATCAGATCTTGAAGAACTAAATACTTTAATTAAACTAAATTATCAATTAAGAGACTGGTTTACAACTATGGAACAAGATATAAAACAATCATTATCTAAATACTATACTAAACTAAGAGATTATCAATTAGAAATTGATAATACAATAGGAAAAATTACAAATAATATAATTGGTAGTATGAAAGACTCAATTGAAATTGATAAAGATGAGTATACGACATTTTTAAGTTTACATAAAGATAACAAAAACTTAGAAATATTATCAAAAATAATTGATTTATTTATAAAAAATAATATAAGTATTGAAGAAACTTTTTTAAAAAAGAATAATGAAATTATAGGTCATATTAAAGTTCAAACAAAAAAAATAGTTGTATCGATAACCAAATATAATTTATCTCAAGAGTTTAAAAATGACGATAATGAATGTTCATTAACATTACTGTCAACTATCTTTCAATAAGATATTCTTTATATTGATTTTTAATATTAGAATCAATATTTAATTCATTTTCTATATAATCACCAACTTTTTTATACCCTAAACTATACATAGTATCTATTGCTGAAATAATATATTCTAACTCTACTCCAAATAAAGGTTTAAAAATGATAGCATCTTCATAATTTAAATTAAAAATATCTTGAAATAATTTTACTATATTTTCAATATCATTTTTTAAATATTTATTTGAATCTAAATAATCTTGAATAATTGTATATTCTTTTAAATCTAATATTGTATAAATTAGGTAAGCTAAATATCCTGTTCTATCTTTACCAGCTGAACAATGAAATAATGTTGGTTTTCTATCATTAATTAACAATTTAAGTATTTTTTCAAAATGAGTATTATGTTTTAATATAAAATCTTTGTTAACATTTACTAAATATGATTTAACTTCGTTATGTAATTTGTGTTCAACAATGTCTAATATTCTATCCTCTAGATTAGTTGTTGTATCTATCTCTTCCTCAATATATTCAAAATAATCTAAATTTTCTAATATTTTTAAATTAGGATGTTTATCTTTTTCTTTTTTTGTTCTAAAATCAATAATTCTTTTAATCCCTAATTTTTTTAATTTATTAATATCATTATCTGTTAAGTTTGTTAATTTATCAGAACGATATAATAATCCTCTTTTAACACTTAATTTATCTTTATTATGATATCCCCCTAAATCTCTTGTGTTAAATGATCCTTCTAATTCTATATGTGTCATATGTAATATAACTTGTAATATTTGTTTAAATATAATCTTTACTTTTTAGATTCATTATCTTTCTAATAAACTAAAAATTTATAATTAAGAAAAACTATTTAAATAAGGAATTATTATTTGGAAATAGAATATTACATATAAGAAGTGGTGGAGGATGGTTATATCTAGAAGAAGAATATTTTAAAAATTGTGTTGACATTATTCTTAATTTTATGATTTAAAATTCAGAAAATAATATCTAAATAATAAATATATTACATGTTTTTTTTAGGTCTAATAACAAGATGTAAAGATGAATTTTTCATAAAAGAATTTTGTAATTATTATTTATCACAGGGAGTCGATAAAATATTTGTAATTGATGATAATAGTAATGATAAATCAATATATGACAATATTAATACAGATAAAGTAAATATTATTTTTGATAAAGTAAAAAATAAAGCTCATAATAATTTATGTAATTCTCATTGCTTATGTAATAGAGTTATTGCAAATAAATTGTATAAACAAATTAAATCTAATTTCAAATGGATGATATATTGTGATGTTGATGAATTCATTACAACAAAAAAAAATATAATAAATACAATAAAAGATGAATTAAATACTACTTTCAAGGATGTTGATTGTATAAAGATACCATGGGTAATGATGTCTTGTAATAATAGAGATAAAAATCCAAATAGTATATTATTAGAAAATACTTATAGATGGAATCATAATAAAAAACATCCTCATAAAATAAATAAATTTAGATGTAGATATAATCAAATAGAGATTAAATGTATATTTAAAACAGATAAATTTCAGTCTATACTTGATCATTTTCCTAAAAAACCAATTGATAATCCAATTATAGTAGATAGTATTAAAAACAAAAAAGAAGGAACAATGTCTTTTTACAATAGTCTTCGAGAAGAAGATATTAATTGTGGAATATTATTGTGTTATCATTACAGAATAATTAGTAAGGAAAATTGTATAAATAAATTAAAAAACAATTTATGGTATATACAAAATGGTTATACTATTGATAATTTAATGTCTTGTGATTATCCAGAAATTATTGATGAAACTTTGAAATATAAAATTATTTCTATGAAAAGAAATTATACAAATATACTTATTCATATTGGAAAGTCTGGTGGTTCATTTATTAAAAACATATTTCCAACAATAAAAAGTATTCATATGAGGAAACCGGATATAATAAATAATAATTTAAATTATATTATTATATTAAAAAATCCTATTAAGAGATTTGTGAGTGCTTTTTATCATTCAAAATATTTAGTTGACTTTGATACAAAAGGATATGATTTTGATATGTTAATTAATGATACAACAACACCTTATTACATGCTTAAAAATAAAATAAAAAATAGATTAAAAAATAATAATCCTTTTCTGGAATCGAAAAATGGTGTATATTATAAGGATCTTATTTCATATTTTGAATCTGCAAATGCATTGGCAGAAAGTCTCACATCAGATGACAAGATCCTACGAAAAAAAGCAGTTGATCTATGCAATAATGAAGAATTAGAACATATATATAAAGGCATTGGTTGGTATTTACATAATGGTGATTTTATAGAAAAAAATAGAAAAAATATTATATATTGTGAAGATATTAACCAAGTTAATAAAAAATACTTATCAATAATAATGAAAATTAATGCATGTGAATGTACTTATAATCGAAAAAACAAGAAAAATTATGATAAATATTTATCACCTAAAGCAATAAAAAATATTATAAATTTTTATAAAGATACTGATTATAAAGTTCTACAAAAATTAGTTGAATACAATTTTATATCAAAAGATTTATTTGAAAAATATCATCATTATAATATATAATATGCCAAAACATAAAGTTTAAGATTATAAAATTAGTGCAGTCAAATATTATCTAAAATAAATAGTTTAGATAATTTTAAATAAATTTAATATATATTAGAGCATTGTTTTTTAACATCCTCTTTAGTTAATTTAAATGTTTTTGTATATGTATCTAAATTTTTACGGCACATGGGACAGCAGAAATTATCTGGCTGGTGTTTTTGTATATCCTTTAAACATTTTTTACAAACAGGTTGTTTGCAACAAATAATTGAATCGTTTGTATTTTCATTACAAACAACACATTCATTTTTATCTTCTTTATTTAATTAATTATTTTAAATTATATAAATTTTTTTTATAATTCATTTTATATAATGAGATTATTAGAAAATACTTTAGTAATAAGTATAATTAGTATTGTATCAACACTATTAATTAATAATTTAAAAAAAAATAAAATTATAGATAATTTTGATAATACTAATATGAATAATTTAGATGAAACTATGAGAACAAAATACTATTCTTTAGTTACTAAATTAGGAGATCCATATAAAATAGAAACTGATAAAAATAATAATTTTATAAGTGCTACATGGATGGAACCATTAATGAATGTTGATACTTATGGTAAATTTGGTGGATTAGATTACATTAAATTTAATGGTAGACCAGTTAAAAAATATCATCCTCATCCAGCAGTTGTTTTTATAATTGTCGGAAAATATATGAAAGTACCAGAACATTTATATGGTCCTTTATCTTATGCTTCTGAAACAATTAATATTGAAAAATTATTTATACCAGAAAATGAACAAGAAAAATATTATAGTAAGGGTATTAAATCAGATACTTTATCTTTAGTAACAGGTAGTTGTGCTAGCATTACAATAAGTGTAATAACAGTTAAATTTGTAATGGATATGATTGAATTATATAAAGACTGCACCGCTACTTCTTTGGAATATAATAAATTGTTTAGATCTGAGTATGATAAAAGAATTCATACTTATTTATGTAATGGAGGAATCGTCCCTTCTATTGATTTTTATAATCCAGAATATTTTGAAGAAGAAAATTTTTATGATTTAGGTGATGAAAAATGTAGTACATTTATTCCAAAAGAAAGAGAAATTCCTGAATGTAAAAAAGAAAGTTAAAAAAAAAATATTAATATTAATATGCTAAATTTTACAATATTAATATTTTCTGTTTACATTTTTAAAAAATTTTATTATAATCATATTGAATATTATGGTCAAATTTGTAAATATAGAAAAATAAAAGATTTTACAAGATGGATTTTAAGTGATAAATTTATTGCAAAAGAATATGCTAAAATTAATAATTTTGATGTAGCAAAAACATTTCAAATAGTTAAATACCCTCATCAAATTAATTTTGATAATTTACCTAATAATTATGTTATAAAACCGATTGATTTATGTGATTCAGCTGGAATTTATTTTGTAAAAAATAATAAATGTATAAAAACTAATAAAATAATTGATAAAAAAAATATAATTTTTCAACTTACTAAACTTCGGGCTATAATTGATCAACAATATTATATGCATGATTTAATGTTTGATGGTAAAATACCCTATCAAGGTTATATTGTAGAAGAATTATTATTAGATAATAATTGTATTCCGAATGATTACAAGTTTTATACATTTGGTGGTAGAATTTACTTTATTGCTATTACTTATAATCGTAAAACTATTGATAAACAACAAACATTTGATTCTGTGTGGTTAAATAGAAATTGGGAACCTATTAATATAAGTATGATTAAAAATGGGTACAAATATTCAAAAAATATAAAAAAACCAGATAATTATCTTGAAATTTTAAATAAGGTTGAAAATATTTCAAAAAAATTAAATAGACATTGTAGAATAGATATTTATATAATTCGTAATAAAATTTATTTAGGAGAATTTACCTTTTTCTGTGGAGCAACACTTCATACTTTTATTTGTAATTTCATTTTGGGTATTATATGGTTATTTAATAAAGATTGTTATAAATTTAATGACCCTAATTTAAATAAATTAATTCCAAAATATTATAATAAAATTTAAATTATATATTATTATATAATAATATGAAATTTTTAATATTACCTCACCAACTATTTGATAAATCACATTTGTGTAAAGATTATAAATATTTTCTTTATGAACATCCACAATATTTTAAAAAATATAAGTTTAATAAAAAAAAATTAATATTACATCGTGCTAGTATGAAATATTATTATGATTACCTAAAGAAAAATGATTTTGATGTAAAATATATTGATTACGATGAAAAGTTTAGTGAAAAAGAATATGGTCTCTTTGATCCCGTAGATAAATTAGATCTTAAAGGAGAATATGAAATTTTAGATACACCTAATTTTTTACTAACCCAAGAGTTAATTGAAAAATATAGAGAAAAAACTGACAAGTATCTTTTTACTAATTTTTACATGTGGTCTAAAAAAGAATTAGATTTATACCCAACTCTAAAATCAAAAGATAAAATGAATAGACAACAATACAAAGATAATGTCAAAATACCAAAATTACCAAATAATAATGCTGACCAAAAATATATCAAATCTGCTATTACTTGGGTTAATAAACATTTTCCAAAAAATTACGGAAATACAGATAATTTTATCTATCCAGTTACACACAGTACTGCTAAAAAATGGTTACGAGACTTTATTAAAAAAAGATTTAAGAATTTTGGTCCTTATCAAGATTTTGTGAAGAAAGATGAAGCATTTATGTTTCATTCTATACTTAGTAGTAGTATTAATATTGGATTAATTAATCCATCTGATATTATTGATGAAATTAAAAAAGTAAAAAGTAAGATTCCAATAAATAGTTTTGAAGGTTATCTTAGACAATTGTTTTGGAGAGAATATCAAAGATACACTTATATTTATGAAGACTTTAATGGAAATTATTTTGGTAATAGAAAAAAATTAACTAAAGCATGGTATACTGGTAAACTAGGTGTCCCTCCAATTGATGATCTAATTGTTTCTGGATTTGATACTGCTTATATGCATCATATTGGTAGACTAATGTATGTTGGTAACTATATGAATCTTTCTGGTATTCATCCTAGAGAAGGATTTAAATGGTTTATGGAATTTAGTATTGATAGTTATGAATGGGTTATGCATCAAAATGTATTAGATATGGTTTTCTTTGTTACAGGTGGTAAAACTATGAGAAAACCATATGCTACAAGTAGTAACTATATATTAAAAATGAGTAGTTACAAAAATACAGAAGATAAAGAATGGATTGAAAAATGGGATGATTTATATAATAGATTTCTTAAAAGAAACAAAAAGAAATTATGGAAATTTAGATATCATTTTCCAACACTAAAAAAATTATAAAAAATTGATTAATAATAATTCTATATTATTAATTTTTATATGTCATCTATTCAAGATTCAGATTTTACAAACCACGAAATTGTATATCTTTATGAACATCATAATTGTGAAACAGATGAAGATCAACTTAAACTAGGATATACAGATAATTTAGAAAGAAGAGAAAAAGAGCTCCAACAACCAAATCAATTTCCTGATGGGAAAATGGTGTATGCTTTTGATACTGAGTCAGATTCAGCAAGGAAGGTTGAACAATTTTGTCATAATAAATTAAAAGATAAACATAATCTTAGCAGAGAATATCAAACAGGTTCAACAAAATCCACTAATTCTAAAGAAAATTACTTATATGATAAGGAGGTAATAATGTTTCTAAAAAATATTGCTGAAGAAAAAGGATATCATACTGTGATTGATAATACTAGAGAATATAATGTTCAATATATTTATGATCATAAACTTGTTAATGGTATAAATATGTTTAAAGTAAAATGGGAAGGTTATGTCAAACCAAGTTGGGAACCATATAAAAATCTAAAACATTTGAAAGATGTTTTTCACATATTAGAAATTGTTGAAGAAATTAAAAATCAGCAATTAAATAGTAGGAAAAGACCAGCAAGTGATTTTTACAAATTAAAAAATAAACGAAAAAGGTATTGATTTAATAATAAACAAATAATTTAAAATGTTTTTTATTATTATTTTCTTTTATATTGTTTATTACCCATTCAAATTGTTCTAAACTTACATCATAACCTTTACTGAACTTTATCTCAAAATAATCAGGATCTAATCTCCAAGCATACAATACATTACCTAGTTGAATCCATTTACGACTATGTTTTGATAAATTAAGTTTTTGTTCTAAATCCAATGCTTGACTACATGAAAGGTCAATATAATTTCTTAACATTATCTTAAATACCAAACAAGTCTTTATAATTATCAAAGTCCTCTAGTAGAATTAATCTTTGACTATTTAAAAATACTTTCATTATTTTATTACTTTCAAGAAACTTTTTTAAATTTTCTTCCATATATTTAAATACTTGATTTTTATCTACCTCTTCCATACTTGTCCCAAAACATTGAGCATGATGTTTAATTTCATCAGAAAAATAACATAAATATCTTGTTCCTCTATCAGAAAATTGAATTACTAAATAGGCTGTACATCTTCGCCATCTTATAATATGATAACAAACACCAATTATATCTCCTGCTCTAAACCATTCTTCAGCATCTTGTCCAATGCCATCATCATTATATATATAGTCAATAATTTGACTATTAAAATCATTTACCATACCTGTATTTGAAAAAGTTACTTTTGAAATAGAATTATCTCCTATAACTGCAATGTTATTAGGTTTAAAGTTTTTATCCATTATAAAATATTTAAACCTAATAACATTGCAGTTAT
>Ga0209634_1003711_pt1 | contig 10202 bp, 17 predicted proteins | sample LinPmetageLP40_FD_184043 | JGI IMG/M metagenome (GOLD analysis project Ga0209634, IMG submission 184043) | Marine viral communities from the Pacific Ocean - LP-40 (SPAdes) (version 2) | ecosystem: Environmental > Aquatic > Marine > Oceanic | place: Pacific Ocean | collected 2010-08-26 | reverse complement strand
ACCGAGACCGAGACCGAGACCGAGACCGAGACCGAGACCGAGACCGAGACCGAGGCCGAGACCGAGGCCGAGACCGAGACCAAGACCAAATTAAAAAATTGGAATCTATTCTTGTTAAGAAGGAAGAATACATTAAAAAAATGACAGAAAAACACAAACAATATATATTAGAATCTAAACTAAAAATTGCTAAATGTGAAGACCATATTAAACAGGATAAAGAAGAAACCCAAAATATAAGACAACAACTTCAAGAAAAGAATATGATTATTCATCATATTATTAGACAACCTCAAATTCCACAATATCAAACATCGTATAATTCTCAACCACCACCTCTTATTTATAAATCATCTAACTAAAATAAAAAAATTTTAAATAAATATAATTAAATTACTAAATTAAATTAAAATAAAATTTTTTTTATTTTTAAAATAAAATTGAAATTTTTATATTAAAAAAATAATAATACTAATTTTCTAGACTATTAGAAAAATGGAAGACCATATTCCTTTAACAGAAGGAGAACCTTCTGAGATTAATCCTATTACAAAAGATACAACTGGTTCAAAAAAAGACATACGTCATATTATAAAAAGAAAACAAAACGAAAAGCAACAAAATTATAATAAAAGACATAAATTTATGTCAATGATACAATCAACACAACAACAGATACCATCAGAAATAACTCAATTAAAGACACTATCAGAAACAATTCAACTACCTAAGAAACTATCTATATCAGTACCAAGAAAATATAAAACGGAATTATGTAGACATGATTGCCAAAATAGATGTAAACATAATAGTGACCAATGTCTTTTTATACATAAAAACGAACTACAAGAAAAAGTTCAACGACTAAAAAAACTAAAAGAAAAAGTTCAACGAGAAAAAGAACGACGAGAAAAAGAACGACTCGAAAAAGAACGACTCGAAAAAGAACGACTCGAAAAAGAACGACTCGAAAAAGAACCACTCGAAAAAGAACCACTCGAAAAAGAATCACTCGAAAAAGAATCACTCGAAAAAGAACGACTCGAAGAACAAATTATATTCTTAAAAAAACAAATACAACATAAAGATAAAGTAATACAACATTTTATGAATACAATACAAACACTTCAGAATACATAATAGAATAAATCACAACCTCTGTGAATTTATGATGCTTCAAATAATAAAATATAAATAACTATAAAATATAAAAAAAATTTTAAATAAATATAATTAAATTACTAAATTAAATTAAAATTAAAATATTATTAAATATAATTTTTTATTTATTATTCTTCCTTATAGTCTTCACTATAGTTTTCACTATCGTCTCCATATCCATAACCATCACATTTCCATTTACCACAATATTGTCTAGGATTACTAGAACCCATATCTACACCACATTCAACACAATGGTTAATGGGTTCTCCATTACTATAACAATCATTGTCTGTATTTTCTTTTTTATTTATTATAGATTTTTCATCTCCTACATTAATAGTATTAAGAGTATCAATAATTAGTGTAGGTTGTTTATCAATTATACTAATACTATTGCGTTTTTGTTCATTATGTTCTTTTGATTTTTTATATTTGGTTTGATTTTCAATAGGAACGTCATTTTGTACCCTTTTTTCAGACATAATTCTTTTATGTTATTATTATTTATAATTAGTATAAAAAATCAATTTTATATTATTTTTAAATTATTTAAATAATGGTTTTACTAATCCCCCTTTACCAAATAATCTCATAAAGAACATAAATCCTCTCATAATCATAGCATAAACCCCTATTAATATTAATTGAACATTACCAAATATGATACCCAACATTAAACCTACCATGCCTTCTGGTGCTCCACCAAAAAATTGAAGTGCTAAAAAAGAAGGACTAAAATCTTTTGTTTCTTTTAATCTCCACGTTTTTACTATTTGAAATGTAATTGCTGGAAATACTAAACAATTAACCACTAATGTTACAATATCACTTATACTTAAATATTTAAATTTTTTAAATGCTTTTATATATAGTACCTTATCATATTTAAATTTTTGAACTAATTTATAATATTTACTATTAGTATTCATAATTATAATATATAATTATAATATATAATATATAATATATAATTATAATATATAATTATAATATATAATTTACTATGACAATAAGAAAACAGTTTTTAGATAATTTGAGTTTATATAATTTGGAAGTTTTAAAACTACAAGGAGTTGATATAGATAAAACAATTGTAAAAGTTACTAATGAAGAAATAGATTTAATAACAGTAGAAGAGGAAAATAATGCTGGTATAGATTTGAAAAGTGCAATAGAAATTTTTTATAATCATTATAAAGATAATAATAATATACCATACCCTGGAAATTATATTAAAATTGTAAAGAATGAATATAAAAATGAAATAGATAAAATCAAAGAAAATATTATTAAGTATAAAATTAATATAAATGAATATATAGATACAAAAATTAAACCTGTAAAAAAAAATGATAATGAAGAATTCAAATCTACAGCTGTATTAAAATTTACAAATGTCGACGAAAATGAAGATATAGAACTAGATAAAGATTTATATTTTGTATTTCAAAATATATTGAAACAAGAAAGTGAAACAAAAAAAATTGGTATTAATGCTAAAAATTGGGGTTATTTTGGTATAGTAACAAATGGATTATCAGCATTTTTCCAAATGTATACCTTATATAAAACTAAATCAGCTAAATCATTTTCTATGCCTTTTATTTGGATTATGACTATATTAAATGCTATATATTGTTTGGTTGGTATATTAGAAAATAATATTGGTCTTGCGGTAGCTACTTTTTTCTTTGTTATATATAATTTTACAGTTATATATGTATATTATAGATACAATTAATACAATTACAATTAAAATGTATAATAAAAATAGATTATAAATAAAAAATAAATAATATATTAAAAACTAAATAAACCGTTCATATCTTCTTGGACTATATTTTTCATACTTTTTCTTTTATTGTTTTCATTCATTAAATTATTCATATATATACTTTTCATTTCATTTTCTAAAGGTCCATAACTAGCAGGATTATGTAAATGTTCTTTTGTATAAGGAAACATACATTTATTATTTTTATCCCAAGTACATCTTTCTTCTTGTAAACTAGTTGTATTAAAATTTTTAAATGGATATTTAATATCTTTGGTCAATGGTCCAAAAATTTGCTTTTCTTTTAATGTTAATTGTCCTTCAATTCGTTTTTTCAAATCTCTTTCAAATATACCATCACTTTTTATATACGGTTTTTGAATATCAACAGTTTCTATAAAATGTGGTCTAGGGGGATTAGTATATTTAGAAAATGTGTTAGACTTATTTATAAAATGTTTATAGGAATCTAATTGTAATTCTTCTTGTGTTTTATGATTTAAATAGTGGTCCTTACTAAATTTATCCACATTTTCATAGTATTTATTATTATGCGAACTATTACAATATACATAATTATCCATTTTACTATTTTAACTTTATTATTTATTAATATTTATTAATATTTGTTAATATTTGTTAATATTTTTATTAATTCTTATTAATCAAAATTAATTATTATTATTTATTATTTCTTTTTAAACTTAATAATGTTGTGTTCGTCATTTATATTAACAAATTTATAGATTAATACTACAATAAATATAAATATAATAAATCCATATATTCCTATTGTTTTAGTTAATAATTTATAATCTTTATAATTACCATCTTCAATTAATTTTACACGATCATAAAATTCTTTAGTGCTAACAATTCCCATAACAATTCCAGATATTATTATTATAAAAGAAAGCATAAATTTTTCAGTTTTACGTCGTTTTGTCAAATTAATAATTGTTAATCCTAATGTAAACAAAACAATACAATTACGCATAAAAGATGTGTATGTTCTTTCCACACTCATTGCTAGATTAATTTTATGATATTTTTCAGTAAATGTCATTATTAATTTATTTTATATTTAATTTTATCAACCTAATTAATTATTGTTTAATATTTATATATAATTATACTATAGATATTAATTTGGTAATATTGGTTTAAAATTTAAATCAATGGGTATTTTTATTTGTAAACCATCTTTTTCTAATTTAAACTTATCTATTATATTAGATTGTATTACTTCGACATATAATGAAAGTGCTGTTTTAAAATAATCAAATTCATCGCTATCATTAAACATACAAGTACCGTGTTTTTCCCACTCGTGTTTCCAGAATTCTTCATTTGGTTCCGTTCCAGAATACCAAAATTTATTTAAATCTAGTATTATAGGTTGTAATTTTTCTATATTAAATACAGTTTTTTTACAAAATTGTGGATATGAATTATCTGAATATTGAGGCCATAATCCGTGAATAGACCACAACGTATTTTTATTAACTCTTTTTAAAGATAAATAATAATATCTAGTATCCTTTTTATTAGTACAAAATAAAATATTAGTTAATTCTGATAATATAATACAGCACGCCATCATTAATATCATTATAAATAATAAATATTTTATTTTTAAATAAATAGTAAATTATAAATTATAAATAATTTATAAATAAAATATTTTAAATAATAAAAATATACATATATATTATATAGTAAAACAATTAGTATTATATAATAAATATTATACAATTAAAATAATGGATATTTCTAATTTTAGACAAGGATATTGTAAATATACTGAATATAAACAAGAAACACCACAAAAAAATGATTATGATGTTGACGCAAATGGGTCAGTTGAACCGATAAAACGCGATAATCATCCTAATAAAGAAATGCCAACAAGTCCCCCAAATGGCGGTTTATATGGAGGACCACAATCAGAAAGAGAATGGGGGTCAATTGATGTAACACCAACAGCTACTAATTATATATATAATAATTTACGTTCTGCTAATCCTCCACCTGGTGCTACAACTCAATATGTTAGCGGCGATAGGTTCGGAAATAACTATTCTCCTATGCCGGAAGTTAAATGGTATAATCCAACAAATAAAAATCTTGATGGTATGTTTCATATTAAAGGTGTTTAAGATATTACATATATTTTACAAATATTTAATTGGTTTAATTTTTTAAAAAAAAATATATTTATTAATTAAATAATTTTCTTAAACATTTAATTTAAGATTTACTTATTTTTATATAATTAAGATATCTAATATATCTAAAAAATATCTAATTCAAGATTTATCCCAAAGATGTATTTTGATGATATAGAGTTAGAAGATGAAAGTTTAACTGAAGAAAAACCAATATCTCAGCAACCAATTCAAGACCAATCAAAACAAGAACATTTAGAAGAAATAGGAGGAGACCAAAATATTGATGAATGTATGGAATATAAATTAATATATAATAAATCAGTTGAAGTAGTTAAAAACTCATATGATTTAGATAAGAATAATAAAATACAAAACGACGAATTTATAGAAAATATTTGGTTGGAAGAAGTAGACCCCGATGGTGCAAACAACTTAACAGGGGAAATTACTAATATTTATATTGATTATCCTAAATTAAATGAAGGATATAATTTCTATTATAATACAATCCCTTTTATAATGGATAATTTTAGATTTCCTAGATGTAAAAAAAAAAGAACTAGTTATTTAATTAGTAGTTTATTATATAGAGCAGATTATGAAAATATAGATAAAAAATGGGATTTTAATTTTTATATTTATACTAAAGATTACATTTATTATAGTAATGGATTACCTAATGAACACGGTAAATATTTTAATATTATTCCTAGAATACCAGTTTCACATTATTGGATAAAATAATGTTCTAGGTGTATTACTACCATTATGCATAAGATTGTTTATAATTGGTCCGAATTTAGAACGAATATGTTCTTTCTTAAACTGTCTTGTTTTCTTTTTTTGAAAATGAACGTTGTTCTTTTTATTCTGTGAATTTTGACTGACTGAAGGCATTTTTGCGTTATTTTTCTTGTTAGTTGTATTTTAAAAGTATTATAAAAAAAATTCAATTTTTATTTAGTTTTAATAATATAATATCTATAGTTAATTATAATAGGTGAAAATAATATATAATAATAATTAATAATAAAAATATATTAAATAATTAAAAAAATAATGAATAATAATACTACAAAATCAAATCCGTGTACAGATAAATTATCTGATTTAGAATATTTAGAACATATGGTTCCTCATCATCAAGTTGCTGTTGATATGTCTAATATGTTAATTCCTCATATAACAAACCCCACTATTTTACATTTATGTAGAAATATAATTCAAAAACAAGAATATGAAATAACTGAAATGAATACTATTAAGAAAAATATTGGAAATACAATATTTGATAAACAAAAACCATTATTTAATAAAAACAATAAAAATAAAAATAATTATAATAAAACAAAATTGAGTTTATATGAACCCATTAAATCTAAAGATAAAGACGGTGAATGTGACCCTTTGTTTTTTAAACCTAATGACCACGCTAAACATATGGAACATATGAAAATAACAATGCTTAGTTATTTGGAACATATGATTCCACATCACCAAGTGGCTGTTGATATGAGTAAACGATTGTTATTACATACAAATCATTCTTATTTAATTGATTTTTGTAGGAAATTAATACTAGACCAACAATATGAAATATTAAGTATGAATGACCTATTAAATAATACATATATACATGAAAGCGAATTATTAAAAAATCATTCATTTAATTAACAAAAAATATATCACTTGCATTTCTTAGATGCGATTCCAATAACACCACACGCCACACGAGAACCAGCATTACCTGTTTTAAGTGATTCTTCTCGTAATTCTCCAACACCTTTTCCAAGGTCATCGGGTTTATTATGAATAATAATCATTCTCCCCAATATATTGGTTTTCTTTTTTGATAATGAAAGACCACCTGCAATTAACTCTCCCTTACTTATTTTGTTTTTTGAAACAATATTTCCTAAATCACCACTGTGTCGCTCTTTTGATTTTAATCCACCGTGATTTTTATTAAAAGGATTAAAATGATTACAAGCACTCATACACCCATCACTTAAATCGCCATATTCATGAATATGAAATCCGTGTTTTCCATCATCCAAACCTTTAACCTCATATTTAACTTTAACACGTTCCCTGTCTAATTCTTCAAATTGTATTGTTCCCTCTATGTTTTTTTTGTTTTTATGTAAAATAGATATTCCAGATACTTTACTTTTTTTTTTATCAGATGACATTTTAATATAGTTAATTTTTAATATTTTTAATAGTTTAAACTTTTAATATATATATATCTTTAATATTTTAATATTTAATCTTAATCTTTTTAAGTTATAAAAAATGAATTTGCGACAAAAAAGGACTTCACTATTTAATGATACATTGAAAATAAAATGGAATAATATACTAGACAACAATAAAGATTATAGTAATATTAAAAAATATATAAATATAGAGGTAGATAATAAAATAAAAATATATGATAATATATTTATAAAAAAACTATGTAGTGATATTGAAACACATTATTACAATATCGAAAAAAATATAACATTTAACCATATAAATCAATTTTATAGTTTATACAGCTATTTAGTTAAAAATAAAATATTAATAAATGATATACATTTAAATGATCATTTTAACAATACAAATCTATTCGAAATTGTATATGATATATATGAAATGTTTATAAAGATAAATAAAGATTATAAAAAATATGTTGAACAATCTTATAAAATATATCTAGCTACATATAAAATACAACAATGGTGGAAAAAAATAGTATATGACCCTAATAAGAAGTTTGTTCATAATATTATGAATAATAGATATGATAATTATAATATTACATAATCATAATAAACACATAATAAAAACATAATAAAATCATAAAACATAGTTTTATAATTCCTAGATATCAAATTAATTTATTTTATATGTATATATATAGTCTAGCAGAAAAAAAAATTCGTATGTCTAGATTTATTCGTTGTAAGAAATTGAATCGTGAAGTAGTTAGTAAATTTATAAATATATATTTTGATGATAAATATCCTAATGATAACTACGATATTTATATACAAGATAGCAAACCCTTTATGATAAATATAATTCATAAAACCAAAAAATGGAATTGGGTTCTGTATAGTACCCAAAAATATTATAATTTACTGAATGATATCAAAATACAATTATTTAAAAAACATTTAGCCGCATATAGAATACAACAATGGTGGAAAAAACGCTTCTATGACCCTAAATTACCATTTATACATAAATTTATGAATAAAAAATACGATGAATATGTTAGCATTGTTTAATAGTTAGTATTTTAATTTTATTTTATTTTTATACATTTATTTTATGTTTTATTTATATTTTATGTTTTATTTATATTTTATTTTTATACATTTATTTTATATTAAATATGAATAATACTAGAATACAATATATATATGATTTACCACAAGAATTAATTGAAATCGTATATTCTTATTTTAAATCAATACGCGATATTGAAACACAAAAATCACTTCGTTTAGTTTGTAAAACATTTTATAATATGTTTCCACACATAAAAGAATATGATATTAATAATAATTTGCTTAAAACACATTATTTTACAAATGAAAAATTTAAGACTGTATTAGACTGTGGTTTTATTATTAGACAAATTGTGTTTGAACCTTTTGGAAAATATAAATTTGTTGAATATGATAATAAAAAATTATGTAAAATAATAATAAATAACCCCCCTTATGAAGTAATAATGTACGAAAAAACGAAATCATCAGTTATGATTAAAAAAAAAACTAATATTAATTCTAGAAATAATACTACAGAAATAACATATACACGAAGTAATATTAATTTTTACAATCCATTCCCTAATTTAAACTTAAGTCGCTTATATCCATTTAATAATGCTAACGCCCCTATGTGTATAATATCCTAGATATTTTATAAAAAAATAAATTTAATATTTAATTAACATATAATTATTTAGTTTCTAAGAGTTTTAATTTAAGATTTTTAATTTAAAATGTTTAAAAAATTATGAAAAAGTATGAAAATCAAGTATTATTTCACTACCATTCACTATTCCGGCTTTACGTAAAGTCCAATTATCATTATCACTAGTAATTGTTAAATCATTTATTTTTAAATAATAATCAATAAAAGTTTTATCTATAATATTAATATTTAATTCATTAATTTCTGTTTTTAAATCTAGTATTGTTTTATCATCATCCATTCTAAAATACATTATATATGGAGATTTATGTCCATTATTATAATCAATAACCTTTAATTGTAATTCCATTCTCCCTTTTTTGTTTTTGTTTTTGTTTTTGTTTTTGTTTGTCTTTATAATGTAGTTATATTTAAATAATTAATTCAATTTTAATTATTCTACTCGTTTGGTAAATTTTTTTCGGGTTCTGGGATTACCCATATTTATTACGAAAATATAAGTAATTTTATCATCGGTAGGGGTGGCGGATTTTACTTCTTTGCCGTTATTGGTGCTAATAGGGACACTGTCAGGCCCTACAATCATTCTTACTACAGGAACAGTTGTAGGAGTTTGTTCTGTTCCAACACTATCATTTTTTAACGACACCTTTTTACTAACTTCCTTAACAGACTCATATTTCATTATTGTACCTGCGCCTGCGGCAAGTAAAGTATCTAAATCCGGCTCTCCGCTCGAATCTAATGTTGTTGGGGAGATACTTTCTTCGATATTTGCTAATTCGCCAGGAGTTAATAGTCTGAATTTATTGGTATTATTAATGTCTACGTCCCCCGTATCCAATGTTGCGTTATCCGCTTCAATTGCCAAAAATATATACTTTTTGTCCATTGTAAGTGGGACGGTACCACCAACAGCACCACCAGCAATTTTTTTTACTGTAATACCTTTATCCATGTCGGCTTTGTCGTATGTTGCGGTATAATTATCCGTTGTTGGTGCTCCACCCATTTGGTAAACTCCTCCTTTTTTTTTAGTATGTTTTCCTTTTCCTTTTCCTTTTCCTTTTCCTTTTCCTTTGCTTTTTCTAGCCATATTGAATTTGTAAATTTATTAAATAAAATTAAGTTAATTAAAAGTATTTATAATTAATAGTTAG
>Ga0209634_1003710_pt1 | contig 10205 bp, 10 predicted proteins | sample LinPmetageLP40_FD_184043 | JGI IMG/M metagenome (GOLD analysis project Ga0209634, IMG submission 184043) | Marine viral communities from the Pacific Ocean - LP-40 (SPAdes) (version 2) | ecosystem: Environmental > Aquatic > Marine > Oceanic | place: Pacific Ocean | collected 2010-08-26 | reverse complement strand
AGAATTTGTTAGAATAGAAGATGTTGAACGTGTAATAAGAAAAATTAAAGCAGATTTTGGGGAAGATTTCATAATTTCCATGGCCCCAGTTCAATATTCATTAGAAACAGATACACCTGGAATGGGTGGATTTGTATACAAAGATTTATATTTAAATTGTGGTAATTTAATAGATTATTTTAATGTACAATGTTATAGTTCATACAGTTTTAATAGTTATAATGATATAATAAAAAATGGATTCCCACAAGAGAAAATTATAATTGGTAGTATCTCTAATCAAGACATAAATAACAATTTAAAGGTAGTAAAACAAATAGTTAGTTGTTATCCTAATTTTGGAGGTGTATTTAATTGGGAATATTATGATTCACCACCAGATCCAAATAATCATGATAAATGGGCGTCATTAATGTATTCTGCTATATATCAAACATAGAATTTGTAGGTTTTAATATTTTCGTTTGATATACATTTGTTACACATATATTGTTTGTTTAAATAATACATAAAATTACGGTTAACATTACATTTAGAGCATGTCATACGTATATTATATATTTTTTTATCGATTATTTAACATAATAATTTCACAATCTTTTCGTATATTATCCAACATATCTTTGTCTAATGTTTTAAATATTTCTTTAAATTTCGTATAATTATCTATATTAGGTTTTGCTAACATATCAATATTATTTTCATAAAAATTATCCATTATAAAATACTTACCATCTATTAAATCATTTAATACTTCTTCCTTTTTTTTATATATCCATTTATTATTTCTAAATATTTTGATTTTATTATCTCTTTTGTTTGGAAGTATTATATTTTTGTTTTCTGGAAAATTATCATTAAAATGTATAGCTTCTACCATTTTAGGAATCATACCATATGGTATCTTTAATAGTGATTTTTTTAGTGTATCTGTTATATGGCTCAAATTTTCATTGCCATAACTATTTAATTGAATATTTGTTTGAATATTATTGTTAATTGTTGTGTTTCCAGTTTTTTCAATTAATGTATCAATCCGTTTTTCTAATTTTTTTATAATTTTATCTTTTTCATCATCAATTATAGTATTAACACCATTATTTTTACACCGATGTATTTCATGCCTTCTTTTGTGTGCATAAGATGAAAATTTAGATGCGCAAAAAACACAAAAAAATACTTGTTCTTTTTGGGTCTTTTTGGGTCTTTTTGGGTCTTTTTTGGGTCTTTTTTGGGTCTTTTTTGGGTCTTTTTCGGCTGACACCATGAGACATAAGGATTTTTCGTAGTTATTCAAATGTTTCTTAGTATTAAGGTGTCGAAAATGATGAGTTTTTATTTTAGAAGAAAAATTACATAGCTTACACTCGTAGAACACCATAATGTATAATAATATTAAATATTTTTAATTTTTTAAATGGAAAAAAAATATACTTTTTTTATACTTTTATACTTTTTTTATACTTTTTTTATACTTTTTTTTATACTTTTTTATACTTTTTATTTTTATAAGAAATTATGGTGTTAAAAATACCACTAAAAATATGAAATTATAAGGAAATTTAGAAAAATATACTTTTTTTTAGTTTTTTTAGAGAGAGAGAGAGCCACCAATAAAAAGTTTTTAAAATAAAAAAGTTTTTTAAAATAAAATAATTTTTTAAAATAAAATAATTTAATTAAATTTGTAAATTGCAATAATTGTTATCAATGAATATAATATTCCACCCCAAATAGTATCCATTAGAACTATATTAAAAGGCCAGTCCTTAAATATTGCTGAATTGGTAAAATCATATATACCATATGTAGTGATTCCTAGAATTGCTGCCCGTCCTATATTTTGTTTAAATGTAAATCTATCTTTTTGATTATAAATAAAAACTAACCACATTGTAAATATTAATATATAGACCATTAAGGTTGATGGCATTCGTAATGTTAATGGACTGTTTTGAATTTTATTTATTAATGTATTAAAAATATTTCCTGTAGATTTTAAATATATAAAATCTAACAATGCTAATGCTATAATTGCTTTTACTATTCCAATAAAATAATCACTCATATAATTTAAATAAATAAAATTATTTTATATTTATATATTAATGAAGAATCTTGATTTATGTTTAATAATTGGAATTATAGCAGTATGTATATTAATATCCTATATATACATTCAAAAAACTCAAGAGAATTTTGAAACTAAAACGAATAATGCTAAAAATTCTCCAGCAGATAATACTATGATTAAAATGGCACAAAACCAATCAAATAATAACAATAATGAAGCGAAAAATAATTCAAGTATAAATACTATGAATGGACCAATTAATATGGATGATTATGTTAAAAAAACAGTATTAGAAAGAGCAGCACGAGCAGCAGCTTTAGAATATTGTCCTGTATCTCCTAATTATAATCCATCAAATTATATTAAAAAAACCGAAATAGATTTACAACAGTCATGTCCTAAAATGCCTGATTTAAAAGATTATGTACTAAAATCAACTATACCACCTATACAAAAATGTCCTTCATGTGTATGTCCTAAAATTAAATTAGATGCTGGATTATGTAAAAAATGTCCTGAACCAATAAATAATTGTCCACAACCAAAACCATGCACGCCTGAACAATGTAAAGAAGTTATTAAATGTGAACCATGGCAAAAACAAGTATCATGTCCTAAATGTCCACCCCCACAACCATGTCCACAATTACCAGAAAAAGTGTGTCCTGCGTTAACTATTCCTAAAGATAATATATCATGCCCAGAACCAAAACCATGTCCAATGGCTACACCTTGTGCTGATGGGAAACGAAGATGTCCTGAAGCAAAATGTCCCGAATGTACTATTAAAAAGATAGAAACGTTATATAAAGATAAAACAACAGAAGAAATTATAGATGATTTATTAGAATCGGATGACCCAGCTTTAAATGAAATATTAGAGAAATTAAAGAATAAATTAAATTTAAATGAATCACCATCACCGACTGATATAAGTTCTATGAAAGATGATTTAAATATTTTAAGAAATAATAAATCAAATGTTAATGCATCATTTGAAAATGCGAATAATACAAATCATCTTGAATTAAAACATAAAGAAATAGCACCAATTAATAATCAAAATAATTCTAATAAATTTTTTAAAATTAAATATGCACCAACTCCTGTAGAATCAAGATGTGATGGAGATTATTGTCCATACGATACAAATCTTAATATTTAAATATTTTAAATTATTATATGGTTGAACCACTAATAGTTACATCATCATTATTAATTGGAAGAGAAGTTTTTACAAACACTATAAGCTCTACGACAAAAAATATATATAAAGGTATTGATAATATTTTAATTAATGATAATGTTCAGTTTAAAGAATTATTGGATGAATTAGATATAAATACTAAATTAGATATAATTAATACATTTATTACAGATATTCATAATGACCAAAAAATATTTAATGATACCCTTAATAAAACATTTAAATATTTAGAAGATATATTAAATACTATAAATAATGAAATTAAAAATATAAATATAGAATTAATTAATCATAAAGAAAAATGGTTTAATAAATTAAGAAGTTCAAAATATCATTATATGTTAAATAATTTAATAAAACATGTTAAAATATTAGACGAACGTTTTAACTTATTAATAAAATTAATTAGTTTATAATTAACATACACGACGTCATCACAAATCTTAGTGTCATTTGGGACTTTTACAAGCAGCAACTGGACGGTTTGGAGGTGGGCACCACCCCTCGACTGGTTCTACCGTAGTGCCAGGACATGTATTTTTTTTTCCTTTCTTTGCTTTTTTCCATCCTATTTTTTCGTAAATCGGTGAAGAGGATTCACCTGTCTCCGCGATTCCCCATTCCCCAGTCACACTGGGCATATCTGATATTTCTTCTGGTACAAGCCTTTCACATGACCCTTCTGTCCATTTACAAGCCTTTAGATTTGTTTTTTTTTCCTCACTTGTATCTAATACTTTGTTGTTGCAGTCATCCATAACCCTTATTTTCTCGCATCCGTGTTTCGAGGTTTCAGCACCGGCAGCATCATATAGCTCACATAAATATTTTAATTTTTCTGTATAGTTCTTAAAACATTCATAAGCTTTTTTTCTTTCAACCTCACTAGTCACTAAATCATCCAACAACTTGCTTTTGCCAGCGGCCCAGACGTCAAACTTTGGATTATTGCAATTGGTGCCTGGCGAGGAGGATGGGGAAACGACATGAGGTCCTGATGATGAAACGACATGAGGTTCTGGTGACGAAAGGCGTGATAGTGTTTCCTCTTCTACTGGTGCTGATTCTGTTATCACAGCTGGTCCTGGCTCAGGTTCTGATGAAGTAGCACCATTAACGGATTCAAATCCCGTGAATGCTTCTTCTTCTTCTTCTCCTTCTGCTGATTCTGTTATCACAGCTGGTCCTGGCTCAGGTTCTGATGAAGTAGCACCATTAACGGATTCAAATCCCGGGAATTCTTTTTTTTCGCTACCCCCAAAAAATTTTCTAGATTTCCTATATTTTTTTTTGTTAAATTTACTAGATTTCCTATATTTTTTATTTGATTTCCTATATTTTTTTTTGTTAAATTTACTAGATTTCCTATATTTTTTTTTGTTAAATTTACTAGATTTCCTATATTTTTTAGTTGAACGCATATACTATATACAATATTTTAATATTTAGTTCCAAATATAGAATCTAACCAATATTCACCATAATTATATTTTAAATATTTATGATGTATTAAATGGTGTTCTCCAAAAATATGTTTTAAACGTGTTTCATGTCTAATTAATCCCCTAATATTTGTAAATAAAATAGAACATATACACTCATAATTAAAGACATGAAAATAAATCATTGGAATAAATATTCCAATTCCTAAAAGACTATTTTCAATAATTGTAGCATAATAAGTATCAAACCAATTTGGTTCTTTAATCAAATGATGTTTTTGATGATATTTATACATATAACTAGTATGTAGTATTCTATGACAAAAATAAAACCATATATCGTATGATATTATATTTAATATAAATAAAAGCATAATTGTAATTAGTAGTTAAATCTTTATATAAATAACTTTTTATAGTTATTATTTTTATAATGATACATTAAAAAGGCGAAAAGTCCTATAGCAACATCAGAAGCTAATATAATCCATGCGTTACTATTTCCTAGTATAGCCATTATACTAAATATTAAATATGCAAACCCATGAAATGGTCTTAAATTATTCCACCATATTTTATTACCAAATACTTCTTGTCCAGTACTTCTACTATTTGTGATATATATAAATAAAAAACCTATGGCTGGAATTAATAGTAAAAATCCTAGTTTTTTTAAATTTTCTTTATTTAATATTTTTGCCAAATAAACAAAAATTAATCTAGCTGGTATACATAAAAATAAAAATAATATAAATCTTTTTTGTATGCTATTCATTACTATATTATTATACTTTAAATTTTATTAATTGTATTAAAATGGATATTTACTAATAATATCTGTATATGCTTTCATTCTATCATTATAATTATCTAGCAACATTTCAGAAATGTCAATTAGAATTTTATGAATATTTTTGTCTGGAAACACATAACCCATAATATTAACTACTTCATTTAATTTATTTTTTTCCATAAAGTCTGTAATTTTAGTATTATCATTAATTTCTAACCAGAGTTCCTCCCTAATATCAGGATATTTAACTACTACTAATAATTGTTCATCACAATCTTCCATTTTATTATAACTAATTTTAACATCAATTTCTGAATCTAATGTAAATATATCAGTTAATTTTTGTAATGTGCTTTTCTTAGAACTAATAAGTTCTTTTGTTTGTGATGTGTAAGAAAACGCCCAACTTTTAAGAAACTTATGTTTAGGACCTTTATCATCGTTTTCCTTTTCCATTAATTTATTGATTTCTTTGTATAGTCCTTGAATATCTAATTTTAAGAAATAAGATGTTCTAGCATCTTTACATAAATGGTGATAATATGGATGCATTCTTTTTGAAATAATAAATCTAATAGTATCAATTTGTTTTTCATTTAATGTAACATTACCATATTTTACCATATTATTCAACATAATTTTTAGTTTATCTGATGAATTACTTCTTTTATGTTTGTGTGAAATAGCTTTTTCATCAATATTAGGATAAATATCTAACAAACATTTACCAACATGTTTAATAATAGATTTATCATAATCATTTTTAATAAGTATTTTTAGAATGGAAATAATAACTAACTTTTGCCATTGCCATACAGTAGTTAATTCTTTAGATATTTCATTTGTTTTTAACTGTAATTTCTTTTCTTCTTCTTCGGCAATTTTATTTAGTTCAGGTGTAATGATATATTTTCCAAATAATTTTGTAATACCTGATAATGTATTTTTCTTAAAGTTTGCTTCAGCATTTGACCACATACAATATGGAAACATATCAATAATATTTTCTAAAATCCATAAATCATGTGCTTCAAATGCTTTAATATTAGGAACATGTGTAGGATAATGACTCAATACTTGCCAAATATTTGATAATGGTGTGCTACCAGAAGCTAACAGTGAAAAGATATTTCCTAACAAATTGCGCATTGCAATAACTGTAAAACTATTTTTATCATCTGGAATATTAGTAAACTTACTTTTAATATTTTGTGCTAATGAAATAAACATCGAAATTAGCAAATATGTTAATGATTTTGAACCACCATTAATATTAAGTAGACGACCATTAACAGATTCTGGAATCATACGTCGAAGAATAAGTCTGTATTTTGATACATCAATATCTTTAACACGTTCAATCCAATTAAAATGTCTTGGATCATCCATTTCTGAAAATACTGATTGTACTGGAATTGGAATACACGAATTAATTTCAGATTGTCCACACACAATAACTCCAGGAGCCTCTTTTAAATAATGTTCCACATTCATTTCATTAATATGTTGCGTCAAAGCACTAACAGTAGTACCATCTAATTCTGAGCATGTGTTATGTAATGAAGCAAATCCCTCAGCTTTCTTAAATGTATTATTACTAACTTGCGTTAAAAGTGAATGTAATTGTTCTGGTTCAAGTTCACAAATAATGAATTGTTCAAAATCTTCAAAATATTCATGAATATCTTCAATACTCATGTTACTAATTTCTTCTACATTTTTTTTTATAGCATCAGCTCGTATTGTATTTTCTAATGATTTTTCGGCAGCTTTGCTAGAAGCACTGCCATCAGATGTAATTCCAATAATAGTTGTCATAAGTTTATTTAACTTAACACATGTGCGTGCCATTTTCTTTTTATGTTTTTCTGCTGCTAATTGTTTCTTTAATTCAATTGGTTCAATACCATGTTTCATAAAATGATTCAAAATTTCTTTTGTTTTCATCTTAATATCATCTTTAATCTTTTTAGAATTTATATCTTGTTTATCTTTTAGAACTGTTAAACACTCGGTCTTAAATACTTTGAATTTTTGAATAGGTAATAAAACTGACAATTGCATAAATAACTCAATAATTTTATCTTCATTTTCAACTAAACCATCAAAATCAAGTGATTTAATATATGTTTCTACTTCTAATGGGGACATACATGAACCATTATAATAAATAGATTGATTAACATTTTTAGGTATTGGACACTGTACTTTACATTGAATAATAGTATCAAAATCAGTTTTTTTAAATACATCTCCAAAACTATATACATTTTCATGAAACCATCGAATTCCTCGAATCCAATAATAGATACCTGTTTTAGAACATTTAGCTAATATAATAGATGTATGATTGGTATATTTAGTACATGAAAGTTTAATATTTTCTAATTTATGTTGAACTGTATCATCTCCATTAAAATTAACATTAATAATCATTAAACATGTCATTGGATTCTGAATTAATGGACCACATTCTTCTGGAAAGTTATCATAATCATTAACATGAAGAATCAATAGTTTAGATTTATCTACAATATTATCAAAATCATTTGTTTTATTTGTTGATGGTGTAATAAATCCATTATAGGCCGATGGTTTAGACTTCCCAAATAAAGCTGGATTAAATTTTGTTGAATCGCCATTTTTATTACCAAGATAATCAATATTAAGTGAATTATCAAGTTTTAATACTAATTTAGGGTCATCATATACTTGTACTACATCAATAATATGTCCATCATCTACCTCAACAACATCATAATTATCACCAATATCATTAGTATCAACTTTATTTTCTGTTTCGTCTATTTGTTTCTTATCATCTTCAAATTCTTTATTAATTGAAATAGCAGCATCAATACATCTTTTAGGCATGTCACAATTAATTGTATCAGTTGTATTATATTTATTTTCTCTTGGAACATTTGTATGAGGAATAATTTTAAGATGTGTTAAATTATTTTGAACTACTGCACATGCTACAGTAGAACTATGACCTAATACACTTTCAGTTTGTTGAACTGGAATAACACCAATTGTATTTGTTTCAGGATCATAATAACACATAGATGGTTTTTGATGTTTGTATGTAGCGGATATAAGCGCTGTTCTTTGGTATCCAATCCCACACAAAATAAAGTTTTTATTTTTCTGAATATCTTGAATATGAATACTTTGCATAAAATATTTTCCAAATGCTTTATCACCTGAATGTTTTAAGCCATGACTTATTTGTCCAGAAAAATTGCATGAATTGCCAAAATCATCACATGATACAAAATCTAAATATTGTCCTCCATTTTTATAGGTAATCATAAAGAATTTAGAATTAGTTGAAATATCCATTGGATTATCTACAATAACAATATTAATGTTTGGAATCATCTCTTTCGAAAATCCTAATACACTTTCTAAATATTGAAACTCTTTAATAGCTTCAAGATTTTCTTGCAATCTTAATGCTGCCCCAGTTGCACCAATTGTATTTAAGAATGTTTCATCATCTGGTTTTTCAAATTTGTAAATAGTACCATTAGAACTTTTAAACAACATATGATTATCATTTGTTGGATGGGCCATCTCAGTATCAAAGCTATTTAAATAAGATATAATAGAATCATCATCAATATTGAATGGAGAACATACAATATTTTTACCAGTTTGTCCAATCAATTCAGTAATCTTTTGTTTATCTGTAATCAATGTGTACATGATTGTTTATATTTAATAAATTAAAATAATTTTAAATCAATTTTATATAAAATAATATATTATAATATATGACAGATTTTTCAGAATGGACAAAACCAATTATAAATAAGCCACATGATAGTAATGGAATACCATCTAGAAAAAAGGGTATATATGGGTCATTAACAATAAAGGAAGAAAAAGAGCTTACAATAATAGAAATAAAGAAAAATTTAAAAAAACAACTTAAAAAAATTATTAAAAAAAAAGAAGAGATAGAAAAATATTTAAATAAAATAATTGAATTAGAAAAAAGACAAAAAAAGAGTAAAAAAGTAAAGTAAAAAATTGTAGTTAATCTTTTTAGTATATTATTTTATTAGCATAATACCAGCCAAAATAATTAATATCCCTAACACCTTTTTTAAAGTAATATTTTCTTTAAACATATAATATCCAAAGGCTAATACACATATAGTGCTTAATCCTCTAACGATTGGTAACACTGTGCTAACATTATATGATTTTAACAATGTTATTAATGAGTATTGACCAATTAATCCAATAATAATAATTAATATTAAATTAAATTTATATTTTTTAGGTAGATTGTATATTTTATTTATAAATTCTGTTTTCTTTTTATTTTTAAATATCCAAATGTATGAAAAAAATAATAACATAAATAAATGCCATGCCAAATGAACTAATACCATAATTTCTATAGTATTAAAATAATCAGTTAATTGTTTCAATATAAATCTTGGAAAAGTCCATTCTATTGCAACAAATAAATAAAATAAGAATAAATACATAATATTATATTAGGTTAAAAATGAATAAGTTGTTTTAAATTATCATCTTTAGAATAAAATGTGCTCATTTTACATATTTTTTCTAATATTTGATTATCTATATTATAATGTTCTATAACTTGAAAAGCTTTTTTTTTATCACTGTTTAAAAGACTATATATATAATCGGCTGTATAAATGTGGC
>Ga0209634_1003709_pt1 | contig 10206 bp, 11 predicted proteins | sample LinPmetageLP40_FD_184043 | JGI IMG/M metagenome (GOLD analysis project Ga0209634, IMG submission 184043) | Marine viral communities from the Pacific Ocean - LP-40 (SPAdes) (version 2) | ecosystem: Environmental > Aquatic > Marine > Oceanic | place: Pacific Ocean | collected 2010-08-26 | reverse complement strand
GCCGATAAGAACAATGATGGATGCATCTTTTTCGAAATTACCCAGACTGTTGATTACGGTTATTTTAAGTTTGGTTGGAAATAATTGAGAGTAACCCCTTGATGTTATTAACATCATAGCTATTGAGATTAGCATTGATACGATGATTTTATTTTTCATAAAGTTATAATTTAATGTTTATTGTTGTTTTACCAGTGGTTTTTACTGCTTAGAGATTCCCATTTCTGAAAGTTTCTCGCCCCCTTTAATACCAAAATCAAGTGTGCGAATAGGAAATGGGATCGTAATATCATTTTTGTCAAAAGCTTTCTTTATCGCCATAATGGCCTCGCTCTTGGCTTTCAGATACCCAGGCTGATCTGGGTATTGGATCCAAAACATCACTTTGAAGTTTATAGAACTACTCCCGAATTCATCGTAATATAAGTTGACTTCTCTCCCTTTTAGAAGAAAGGGTAAATCTCCGATAGTTTTCTCAGCTAATGTTTTGACTTTTTCTAAATCATCAGCATATGAAACACCAAGTTCTAAGTCTATTCTGCGGTCATTAGTTTTGGTATAATTAGTAAGAGGCTTTTGAAAAACATCTCTATTTGGAATGAGCACATTTAATCCTTGAAATGTCCGTAAGACCGTAACACGGAGGTTAATTTTATCAACCTTGCCCATGTAATCATTTGTTTCAATGATATCTCCAACCTTTATCGGTTGACGAAATGCCATGAGTATTCCTGAAATAAAATTTGCTGCTATATCCTGAAAAGCAAAGCCCATAGCCAGACCTAAAATACCAGCACCTGCCAATAGCGATGTAATTGTTCGTTCCAACTGAAGTACATTCAAGGCTATGACCACCCCAATTCCAATGGTCAGAATGTGAATAATCGTAGTAAAGAGGTTGTTGACAGCGGCTCTATTCGAAAATTTGTTCAGAACCCTATTCGCCAATTTCCGAGTTAATCGTGCAACGAAAAAGAATACGATCAAAATTAATATAGCTACTAGCAGATTAGGTAGCATGCTAGCTAATGACTCAAGCCAGCCCTCCATCTTTCCTAGCGCAATATTAATGCCTTCGTTAATGTTAAATTTCATTTTAAGATTTTTTGGGTTCAATTAGTTCACTGAGTTCCTTTAGTATCTCATTTTTTGTCTTGTTAAGTCTTTTTTGGAGATTTCCTATTATAACATCTTCTTGTCCTTCAGCTAAAGCCAAATCATCATCTGAGAGCTCTCCGTACTTTTCTTTAGTTCTCCTTTCAGGGTTTTCCGGTTACTTTTCAATTCGAGTTTCATGTTTTTTAGCTTTTTGTGTATAAAAAAGCAGGACTTCATCTTGATGAAAGCTCTATTAATTACTATTGAATATTTATGAATTATCTCCTATTTCTTCAAGAGATTTTTTGATATCGTTTTTGAGACTATTAAAACCACGTTCGATATCTTTCATTGTACCGCTAACTTCAGACTTTACTTCTTCCCAATTGTCTTGTGTGGAATTTTTGGCAGTTTCGAGTGACTTTTTAATGTCATTCTTTTTATCCTCCAAACCTGATTTCGCTTTTTCAAGATTTCTCTCGATTGGACCTTCATTGATGTTGAGTTTGTCTTCTACATCCTTTATGGCATCATTAATGTCTGATTCCATTTGTTCAAGCTCCTTTACCATTTGTTGCTTTTGCTGATTAAATTCCGCTGCAAGCTTTCCGTTTTCTTTGTTTGAGCAAGCCGCTAGTACCAATAGGACTGTGAATAGTGTCAGGCTTTTTACGAGAGTTCTTAAATAATTGTGCATTGTGTTTTTCATGATTTGTTATTTTTATTTGATTTCACAATTCCTACTTGAAAAAGCGTGCCATCGTATCAAAAGCAATTAAATCCACAAATTTCGCATGTTTAATGGGGTAATTCATAAACACTTGTTGAATTATTTCTACACTTATGCATTCCAGAATAGACCTACCAATGCTATTTTGGTACTGGAATGATTTTTTCTAGGAAGTGGGTAGATTAAGCAGACTTTTAATTATGAATAAAAAGCTATATCCATTTATTACGATACTGTATAACATTGGCCTAACAGAAATAGCAGATTCGAATAATTATCGAGACCTTATCGGAGGTTAAAAAATTATATATGGCAGATATATGCTGCCATTGGACTTTAAAAAAACCTATGGTCGAACCAAAGAAAATTGACAATCGGGTAATCAAAATTCAGCCGAAGGTGAAGCTTTTTCGCAGGAAACTTAAGACTGGATACCCTCTTCATGATTTTTACGAAAAAGGAAATGGCATAAAAACCATTCTTGAAAAAGTGGGAAGGCTGACAGATATTAGGGGGATTTTTGTGATCATAAATGAGAAGAACCAGCCTGTTATTTTGGGAGAATCAGATGCAATACTTGCTGAAGCTCAAAAGCTTGTGAGGGGAGAGCGAATCATAGATCAGGTGATACTTAAGCAGCTAGCAGGTCTTTACGGACTCAATACTCCATTAGCCGGGCAAGCGTATATTCAATCGATGAAAATTAACTGGCTAGAAATAACCAATAAGGTAGAACGAATCGCACTGAAACGAGCATTAGAATCAACTTCATTTTTAACCATTTAAATTATATTACTATGCTTTCTTACACTATTATCTTCATCATTATTGCAGTTATAGCAGGTGTCTTAGGCTTTACCAAGATCGCCAAAGGGGCTGCAGGTATCGCAAGGGTTTTCTTTTTCATTTTTGTGATATTACTCATTGTCTCACTAGTATCTGACGTATTCGGGTAAATAAAGGACTTTAATAGATAATTCCGGTAGTTTTAGGCTACTGGTTTTTTTTATACCTTATATACGCTAATACCCATGCTTGCCACAATCTTAACTGTTCTTTCAATTATTGTTATTGTTTCCACCTTGGTTCCATTACTAAGAATAGATCACTGGTTTATAAGAAGTTTTGATTTCTTGTTTGTGCAGCTGACAATCTTAACATTACTCACAGCAACGACATGGGTGTTTGTGCCAGTTTTTACAACCTTGCAGTATGTTCTTGTTGCACTTCTAACCATTGTAATCTTCTTTCGATTATGGGTTATTTTTCCATACATAAAGTTGGCATCCAAAAAAGTCTTGGATGCAGTTGACGGAGAATGTCTAAAAATCCTATCGGCCAACGTGCTGATGTACAACGAAAACTATGAGGGATTTTTGAAGATAGTAACTGATAAAGATCCTGATATCTTGCTGGTTGTTGAGGCCGATCAAAAGTGGCTTGAAGGAATCAGTAAGTCTATGGAGAAGAAGTTTGCCTACAATCTACTTCATCCTCTGGACAATACATATGGAATGCTTCTGTTCTCAAAATTTGAGTTGAAGAATTCGGAAGTGCGTTTTTTAGTGGGTGAGCATGTGCCATCATTCAAGGCAATCTTTACACTTAACAGTGGTCAGGACATTCAATTTTTCGGACTGCATCCAAAGCCGCCTTCTCCATCAGAAAACAAAACTTCGACCCCTCGCGATGCTGAACTTATTATGGTCGGAAGGGAAGCAAAAATTGGAGATCTTCCTGTAATCGTTGCTGGAGATATGAATGATGTAGCATGGTCTCATACATCCAGACTATTTATCAGGCTAAGTGGACTGCTTGATCCGCGAATGGGAAGAGGTTTCTTCAATACATACCATGCCAAATATCCCTTTTTAAGATGGCCTTTGGATCATATTTTTCTCAGTCATCATTTTAAAATTCTGAAAATGGAACTTCTAAATAATTTCAATTCGGATCACTTCCCCATCTATGTGGAGCTAGCCTTTGCCCCCTCATTGGAGGCTAAGATCAACACGGAAAAACCAGATCTAGATGATAGAAATGAAGCTGCCGATAAACTGAATCAAGTTAGATAGAGCCACAACAATAAACCTATTTCGAAAAAGCTGTTAGCTTCCAGTGATTTTTTTCTATCTGCTTGACAAATCCTTTGATGAGATCTTCTGTTCCGCTATCTCCTTTGTCCAGTGCTTCTTCGATGGAGCTGAACATAAACTCTAATAAAATTTCATAATCCCTGAGAATCTCCTGGACCATTTCCATAGCGGTGAGATCAGTTCCTGATTCCTTAATCTCACTTGTCTCCAAATAGTCTCTCATTGTGCTCAATGGAGTTTGCCCAAAAACCCTGATTCGTTCAGCAATGTCGTCAATTGCTGTTTTTGCGAAATTGTACTGCTCCTCAAATTTTTCATGAATTTCAAAAAAATCTCCGCCTTTAACGTTCCAATGGAAGTTTCTCAGCTTTTGATAGTGGACGCTATAGTTGGCCAGAAGACTATTCAATGCTTCTACAATTTCAGCGGTTTCTAATTTGGTATACCCTAGTTTGGAAAACGTTCTCTTAGTTGTTTTTTTAATTTCAGCTATTTCATTGCTCATATTCTATTTTTTTAGTTTCTCTTCTGATAGTGTATACAGAGAAAAAAGAATACCAAACTTCATGCAGGACGTAGTGGCTGATCTAGAATCAGTTGATGTGGATGACAATCAACAGATGTAGAATAATTTCCACAGCATGGATGGGGTAGAAAACTAAATTATGCCAGATTAGGTGAGAAATGTGATGATAAAGGTTGTTCCTTTTCCTATTTCACTTTCTACTTTTATTTTCCCCTTGTGACTCTGAATGATGTTCTGAACAGTAGTCAATCCCAATCCTGCGCCTTCCTTTTTGCCGGTAAAGAAGGGTTCGAAAAGGTCATTCATATTTTCTTTGGAAATACCCCTTCCATTGTCCTGAATTTTGAGCGTAAGTAATGCATTTTCAAGAAAACTGCTGACTAACAGTTTGCCAACTTCTGGCTTCATTGCCTCAATCGCATTAATGAACAAATTAAGTAGGGCAATTTTCACTTGATCAGCATCCAACATGATAGAAGGGAGCTCGTTACTTAGTGATTTTTCAAGTTCCATGCTTTGCAGGTTAAGTCTGTCTTTTACTAAATCCAGCGCTTGCTCTACAAGTTGATTAATCGAGTGCTTTTTAAGTTGAAGTTCTTTTGGTTTTGAGGAGTTAAGCAGATCGGTAATGAGTTTTCCGATCCTATCTGCATTACGACTTATAATGTTGAAATAAAGTTCCGCATCTTCTACTTCCTTAGGAATTTCATCTTTCAACTGCTCCAATGCAAGCGTAAGATTTGTCAGTGGATTGCGAACCTCGTGTGCGATAGTGCGTGCAATTTTACCTGTCATAGAAAGCTTTTCTGCCAGAATCATTTCCTGATCTGCTTGCTTTCTTTTGGTCATATCTCGAATCACTCCAATGAATGTCTGCTCATCATCTTCATTGCGAATAGAGGCGCAGTTCAGAATACATGATTTTTTTTCTCCCACTCTATGGACGAGTTCTACCTCGAGCTCGTCTGTGACTCCTTTATCCAGTAATATCTTTCGTAGCAATTTGTAATCAGTCCGGTCATGAAAGAGTTGACGAAAATTCATGCAAACTAATTCATCATCAGAATAATTGAATAACCGCTGGAATGATGAGTTTGTATCTAAAATTTGGAAATTTTCATCCACATGGAAAATAGGATCGATAGATTCTTCAAATAGCCGTTGGTACTTTCGCTCTTTGGCGACTGCTTCCAATAATGCTCCCTTTAGGTCTGATATATCCTGAAAATTAACTGTAAGACCATCTCCCAGTTTTACTGCAGATATTCTAAACCACTTGTCTATTTTTTCACCTTGATAGAATTGCTCGAATGTATCAAAATTTCCAGTCTCAACCACTTCCACATAACGATCAAACAATCCTGTTTCTTTGTTTGCTGGCATGATATCAAGAAGCCTGAAGCCCAGCAACTCACTTGACTTTTCATCTATAATTTCCTGTGCTATATCGTTGACAAAGAGCCATTCAAAATCAATAATTTCACTCATCTCGTTCCGAACAGACTTAAAGGTCATGATACCGTTAAAAGCACTATCTAAGATACTCTTAAGAAGCCCTTCGGTGGTACTTGTTCCGTTGTCTTTAAATTCTTCCAGCATCAGATATCAAAAATCAATATTGTAAATTTTTAATTTATTGTAAAGTGTTTTTCTATCCACATCTAGCATTTGGGCTGTTTTGGATTTGTTGTTATCAGTTCTTTCCAATACTTCCAGGATTGCCCGTTTTTCAGCTTCTGCCACTACTTCTTTAAGGCTTCCGGGTATTGCCCCATTGAAAGAGACTTCCATTGACCCCTTAATGGAAGACGTGCTATCGGTAATTTCTATAGGGAGACATGAGATATCGATGTGAGTCGACTGACATAGTAGTACTGAGCGCTTCACAACATTGCGAAGTTCGCGCAAATTCCCATGCCAATAGTACTTCTTTAAGACATTCATACATTCATCATTGAATCCTTGCACTTGCTTGTCCAGCTGTTGGTTGGACGATTGCAAAAAGTGATCAGCGAAATGTGAAATATCATCTGTCCTTTCTCTGATTGGTGAAAGTTCTATCCTAAACTCATTCAACCGGTGATAAATATCTTCTCTGAATTCTCCTGCATTGATGGTATCCTTTAGATTTTCATTGGTAGCAACCAGAACTCTAATGTCAATTGGGATATCCTTTATTCCACCAACCTTTTTAATAGCACGTTCTTGTAGTACTCTCAGGAGTTTGACCTGATTTTCATACGCCAGGTTTCCAATTTCATCAAGAAAAAGTGTTCCACCATTTGCCAGTTCAAAACTTCCCTTTGTGTCATTCAATGCTCCCGTAAAAGCTCCTTTAACATGACCAAACAATTCACTACTTGCCAACTCTTTAGGCAATGCTCCACAGTCTACTGCAAGGAATGGTTGATTCGCCCTTTTACTTTTTTCATGAATGGACTTGGCAACATACTCTTTTCCAGTACCAGTTTCTCCTAAAATGATTACAGACATGTCAGTAGGTGCTATCAAGTCAATATGTTTTTGCACTGTCTGCGATTGCTGACTTGGACCTACAACAAACTCAGCGTTGGATATACTAGTTTTTCTATTTAATTTCTTTGCGTTATTTGATGCTCCCTGTTCCAAGGCATCCTGTACAGTAATCAGGATTTCGTCTGGATATAAAGGTTTTGTCACATAATCAAATGCACCTTTCTTCAAAGCCTCTACAGCCACCTTTACATCTGAGTATCCCGTAATAATAATCACCTGAGTACTTGGGTTGATGATCTTGACCTTTTGCAAAATTTCCAAACCAGTATAGTCAGGTAATTTGAAATCACAAATGATCAAGTCTGTCTGATGTGCTTTCAAGTGACTTATTGCTGCTTTGCCGTTAGAAACAGTTTCGGCTACAAATCCTTCTTTTGTGAAAAATTTTTTCAACAAAAGGCAGATATCAGCTTCGTCATCTACAATTAGAATGTTTTTCATCTTAGCATCTTATTGTGTGTACCGCTTCTATGATCTGACGCTTAGTAAATGGCTTTTTTATAAAAAGGTCTACCTCCATTTCTTTAGTCCGTTTCATTTCCATAACTCCATCGTGCGCACTAATCACAATAATTTTGGCATTTTCATTTCTTTGCTTAATCTCTGGAATCAAATCAAACCCAGTTCCGTCCGGAAGGTTGAGGTCCAAAAAACAAAGGCTAAAGTCTTCTGAAGCAATTCTATCTCTGGCTGTTTCAATCCCTGATTCGTATATTACTTCCAGTCCCTCGTTAAGTAAGAATTTCGAAACTATCATCCCGATATCTTCTTCGTCATCTACAATCAGCACTTTCATAAACAGGGGAGGGGTGTGTAACTTTTCTACAAGTTATTAGATTCACTGGTCACTAGCAATTAAATGATTGTGAAGTTGTCTCGCTTCGTTAATATTTTTTTGATCTTCAAGAAGACGGCTCTTTCTTGGATTGCGATGTATGATATTCTCCAGCAGTGATTTTGCTTTTTCTTCTTGTCCAGTTTTAATTAGCGCTTCGGCATACAGCAAAGCATTGCCCGCATTAAGTGGTGCAATTCTATGGGATGATCGTAAAAATAACAGTGCCTTCTCGTCTGATGGCCAGCTCAGTACTAATGGAATATGTGGTATTTTCAAATGCATTGCTCCTAAAATGCGTAGCGGACCTGCCTCATCAAATGTCGAGTCAATTTGAATCAATTCTGAGTTAATAGTTTTGATCTCATCTAGTATCCCCTTTCTGGTCGCTTTAACAACACTAATTGTCTGTCCCCATCTGCCCAAATTGGTCATATAGTAATACTTAAGAGCAATATTGTTCGGATATTCGCGCATTCCCTTTTTTCCAATATCAACCGCTCTTTTATAAATCCTTTTTTTGACAATCTTGGTTTGCTTTGTGTAACTCGCCTTGAACTCATACGCCCTTAGCAGTGCAGCGATTGCATCTGGTGTTTTTTCAGATCTTTTGTAGTTCTTGACTGCTTTGTTGACATAAAACTTGTTGGCATATTTACCATCAAAATCTTCATAGCGTTTTGCGAAATTATTTTCTGCCTTCTGAAAAAAAGACTGGGCAATCAATGGTGTGTTACCAACAACCAGATATACAACTAAGACCAAGATTGGTACTAGTTTGAAATATTTTCGAATATTCTCCATCATCTATTTTAACGGGTTCATTGAGAAAGCAGTATATAGTTAATTTTTCAAAGTTCAGAATACGACTAGTGAAAGGTTCTTTCTATTTATTTTCATCATCGTCCAAATGTCCGAAAAGTACCGAAATTGGTTTCAAGTTATCAAAGTAGCTGCAAACAACTTTTAGCATAGCTACCCCTGGGAGAAACAGAATCATGCCTGCGACACCCCAGAGAAAACCTCCTGCTATCAATGATAAGATCGAAAAGAGAGGGTTAATTTTCAGACTTCCTCCAACAATCTTAGGGCTAAGAAAGTTGCCCTCAAGAAACTGAACCAGTCCAAAAATTGCAATTACGCCCAAAGGATACCAATAACTGTCGTATGTGACAAACGCATACAAAGTAGGAATAAGTCCACCAATGGTAGACCCAACATAAGGAATTACCGCTAAAAGGGCTGCCAAAAATCCGAATAGAAAACTATACTCAATACCAAGTAGTAACAAACCAATGCTGTTCAACAGTCCTAAAATTAGAATCAGCAGAGACATTCCTGTTAAATACTTCTGTCCAACCTGTTGAACCTCTTTGAGCATTTCTCTAATCATCTTTCTATTCTTCTTTAGACCAAGATGGCTTAAAGCTTGTGTTAGGTGATTGCTGTAGAGCAATATTAAAAAGGTGTAAATAATGGAAAGGAGGAGATAAGAGAAGAAGGAGCTTGTAACACCAACGGTGTCAGATATCATAAGGAAACCATTGTCGGAAAAAAAGGACGACAGACTCTCCATAAGTTCTGTTGATCTTATATCTGGAATTATTTGAACCTTATTATTTAGAAAGGAAAGAGAAGCTTTCAATGCTTCCTTCAATTTGCCGGTCAGGTTCGAGTATTGACTTGCCACATCAATGATCTGGCTTGAAAATAGAAAAACAACCGCAGCTTGAATCAGAATGACGCCAGTCATGGTCAAAACGATAGAAAGAAATTTATTGATTCCTTTTTGCTTTAGCCACTTGACTACCGGATAAAGTATAAATGCAAATAATACGGCAAAGCACACTGGAATCAAGACATCCTGTGCATAATTTAAAACAATCACTGTGGCAATTGTTGTTGCTAATACGTAGAATAAGTTCTTAAATGAAAGATTCATTATTTTTTTTGTTTTCGAAATGGACAACATCATTCAGTCTTAATATGTATCTAGTTCCTTATTGATGCTTTCTGTTATTTTTTATCCTGATTTGGTGTCATTACAATCCCTTTTACTTTGGATTTTTCAAAAAGACTTTCGCTTCCTCAAGACTAATTTTTGGCAACGTAGATGGCCCATGTCTAAAACTTTAGGTGATCATTTAAATGATTCTACAGACTCGAAATTAATTCCAAAAACACATCTATGGATTGATCAAAGTTCATGAAAATTCGCAAACCAATGATTGAGTTTACTTGAAATATAAAGAATTCTACTTATGCTGACAAAAATAGAACCAGCATATTAATACAATGAAGATACCGATTCGAAATTGAAATTATAACAATTCACATTTGGCTATATATTTCATTTTGGAATCGGTATCTTCATTGTATTAATATG
>Ga0209634_1003708_pt1 | contig 10208 bp, 9 predicted proteins | sample LinPmetageLP40_FD_184043 | JGI IMG/M metagenome (GOLD analysis project Ga0209634, IMG submission 184043) | Marine viral communities from the Pacific Ocean - LP-40 (SPAdes) (version 2) | ecosystem: Environmental > Aquatic > Marine > Oceanic | place: Pacific Ocean | collected 2010-08-26 | reverse complement strand
TTAAAGCAATTGCACCTTCAGGACCCATTAATGTTCTAGAACCATAACCAGCTCCTCCACCTCCTCCAGGAGACATCATATCATCTGCATTATATAATTTATAACCATAAGCTAAAGCAGCTGCTGCGGCAGCAATACCTAAAGCAGGACCAATTACAGGTATTCCTCCCATTGCGGAGAAAGCATTCATTGCCATTTTAGCTATATCTTTTAATAATGATTTATTTTTAATTCCATTAATAACAAATAAGGTAGCTTTTTCAGCTGCTAAATATCCTTGTTTTGCTTTTTCTATACCTATTTGTAGTAAAGATTGACCTGTAGATTGTTTTCTTAATAAAAGTATAGATGCAGTAAAACCAAGTATAGCATAACTTATTTCACTTGCTTCTTTTAAACCATCAACAAACATTTTAATACCATCCCCTATTATTTTTATAGGAGCTGATATTAATTCAAACGCATATCCTAGGGCACCAACAGCAGGAACTAATAATTCTACTATAGGTGTAATAATTTGCATTAAAGGAGTTGCTATACTAACAAATAATTCTTTCATTTTTGCGACAGATTTATTTAAATCTTCTTGAACACTACTTTGTGCTTTTAAATCTGCTAAACTTTGTTTACCTAATTTATCTTTAATTTGATCTTGAGATAATCCTTTAGCCTGTAATTCATCTATTATTTTCTTTTTATCTTTATATTCCTCACCTACACTATTAGCAAGTTGTTCTTGAACAAATAAGGAATTTGCTAATTCTTCTCTAGACATACCGGTAGCTTTAGCTAATGCTTCCTGTTGTATTCTATTCATTTCTCCAAACTCAGCAGCTGTTCCTACTTGTTTAGCAATTTCTGCGGCCGCACCTGCTATATCATTATTTAAAGCTAGTTGTCTAGCTTTTTCAAAATTTAATGATTTACCAGTTAACATTTCAGCTGACATTTCGTTAGCTATGGATTGTTCAAAGTTTAATAACCCATCAGCTATATTTTCCATTTGACCCATCTCAAGGCCTAAAGCTTGAGATGTAGTTAATGCTTTTGATAATTCTGCAGAGCTACCTTTTAACGATAATGTAGTAGCTTTACTAATCTTACCAATATCAGCTAATACTTTTTTAGAATTTATTTGAACTCCTAAAGAATTAGCTGTTAAGGCTGATTGAGCTAGAACTTCTTTTGTATTCTTTTTTAAATCTCCTCCAGTTGCTTGGGTAACTGAATAAATACCACCCATTTGCTCATAAGTTAATCCTGAAGCTTTATGTAATTCTTGAAATGTTTCGAGGTTTTTGGAGTTTTCAGTAGTAAATACTCCTGTAATATCATTAACTGCTAATAACGCTTTTCCTAAACCTTCTGCCGTTAGCTTTATTGAGCCAGACATATTTGCAGCTGTGGATAATTCTTGTGATAATGCTGCCGCATTAGCATAGGACATATTAAGACCCTTAGCTAAATCTCCATTTAATTTATCAATGGAAACCATAGCTTTAAATACACCTAATACTGCTAATTCTAATAAACGAGAAGCGGTTAAAACTGATCCTAAGCCATTCTTTAATATTTTAGAGGCGGTACCAGTTTTATCCATTTTATCTAAAAGACCACCAGCATTTTCTTTTGCAATTTGTAATAAACTTTTATTCTTTTGAAGTAAATCATTTTCTTCTTGCATGGCGGCAACAGCTTTTTCTTGAAGGCCTAATTGTTGGTCTTCTTGAGCTAGTAAAGTTTTTTGCCTTTTTGTTAATCTATCACCTAAAATTTTTCTTTTTGCATCTAAACGAGCTCTATTTAAAGCTACTTTTTCTGCTTCTTTAGATATATCTTTTTGTGTAGCAACTCCCCTTGTTATTTTTGATTGGAGGTCTATTAAAGAATTTGTATTTGAAACCGCTTTTTTTAAATCAGCAACTAAACCACGTTGCATTGTTTTACCTACAACATCTACTTTGCTATTAAGGTCAGAAGCACCATCAACAGCACTTTCAAATGAAGATACTAACTGATCACCAATAGAGGAAACAGCATCAAGAATAAAATTTAATTCTTCTTTTATATCTTGCGATTCTTTTTTTGCACTTCCGTCACCTAATGCCATATAAAGTTATTTTGTTATAAATATTAAAAAAAGCAGCTATTTGTAGCTGCTCTTTCCTTTATAATTTTTTTCTGTTTTTTTAAACTCGGGGACATTTACTTTTCCTTCAGAATCTACTAAAGATGTTTTTTTACTATCTTTTGCATCTTTCATTGCTTTTTGTTCTTGATCGTAATATTCTTTTATTTGTAAAAAAGTAAATTTACGAAGCCAAAGAGGCATGTTATAGACTGATGCATAATCATATCCACCTTTTCCATGAAAGAGTATTTCGTGGATTTGTTTAAAAACACTTACTCTAATTTGAGGTGCCGTCTCCAAAGTCAGGCCAAAAAAAGCTAAGTCCTATAGGGACTGCTACCTCCTCTCCGCTATCTAGGATTATATTAAGATCCACATCTGGTTGTGTTTGTCTTAAATGATCTCTAAATGCTCTAGCATCTCGCGCTAGAAAATAATTGTCAACAAATTCTCTGATTGATTTTGAATCAGTTTCTCCGTTAACAGAGGTTAATGTATATTTTAATCTTGTAGAGGCTTCAGGAGAAGCATTTCTATTTATCTTTTTTAATCCTTTTAATTCTCTTTCGATTTTCTTTTCGTCATGACCATCTAAAAGTTTATATGTAATTGAAGTATTACTATGAGGTAATGTAAAACTAAACTCATTTTTTCCATCTATCATATCAGAACCATCAAATGGCTTATTTTCTAATTCTGAGAGGTTAATTTCTTCAGTTTTATTATTAATTGTTACTTTATAATCTGCTCCATACCCTAAGATTCTTGTAGCAATCATTACTGCATTTTTATCTCCTATAATTAAATCTTTTGAATTAATTTTAGAAATAATTACAGAATCTATTAATTTATCTAATACTGTGCCATTTTCGATATATGCTTGGTTAGATAAAATATCTTCTTCCTTAGCGGTCATATATTTTATTTCTATTTTACCACTAGAAAGGGGATTGTCTTTTGAGTATACTAAACCTTTTGAGGGTAATTCTACTTCTTCAGTTGGGAATTTAAATTCAGCCATAATCTTTATTTAGTTAAAACGTTTTTATCGTTGATACATATTAAAATAAAAAAAAGCTTGACCAAAGCCAAGCTATTTTTCAAAATATATGAAGGGTAAATGTATTAGAAATTAAGTATACAATAATCTGGTTGAACAGCCATTGTAAGTTCTTGAGCAGCATTTTCAGTATCCCAATTAAAATCTCCAAAGTTAGCTGATGTAATTAAAGCTCCTTTAACTATCCATTCAGATACGATATCACCTACAGGTCCTAATACGTTTATAGTTAAATCTTTTTTATAGAAATCACTATATCCATCTCTACCTGTTACTGATTCGTGGTGTAATCTTACCCATTCCATAACAGCTTGAGCGCCTGAAGGGGTAATAGGATCAAATAATGTAAATTCAATTTCTCCCCAAGTTGTTTTACCTTTTACAAATCTTTGAACGTTGATATGATTTAAAGGTACTGTTCCTTGAGTTAATGTTACAGCTCCTACACCTTTCATTATATAAGATGGAAAACCGTCTATATATAAGATGAACCTATTCTTTTGTTTTGGTTCAAAAGCTGTGAAAAATATTTCGTTTGGATCTAATACTGCCATTTTTATGTATGTTTTTTATCTATTATAAATATTCAATTTTTTAATTCTTATGCTGGAAATGTTGCTCCAGTTGGTAATACGTTGAAATCAAGTATAACAAATTCAGCTGTTCTAGTTGGTTGAATAAATATTTGACCAAGTAGTTCATTTCTATCAATAACATCTGGTGTGTTATTACTATCATCCATTACTACTTTAAAAGCGTATAATCCTTGTCTTTGTTGTACTGATTCTAAGTATGGGTTAACTTGTGTTAAGAAGTTATTTCTTGTTGAAATAGTATTTTGTTCAAATACTAAATTATCAGCTACTTGAGAAATATATCCTTTAAGTTGTATTAATAATCTTCTAACATTTATTCTATCTAGAGCACTTGCTCTTTTTTGTAATGTTTTCTGACCAAATACTACTACTCCTTGATTTGGGAATGAAGCTATTGGGTTAACATTTGCCTCATATAAAGTATCTCTTTGACTTACTGTTAATTTTCTTTCTGCACGAGTAACTTGACCTAATCCTCCTCTAGTAATACCTGCTGGTGCGAACCATGGTTCACTTGAAGCATCTGTATAAGCCATTACTCCTGGGACCATTGTTGAAGCTGGTATCCATACTAATTCTCCTGTATTTGGATCTACTGTTTGTATCCATGGCCAGTATGTTGCTGTATAGCTATTATCAAATCCTGCTGCTCCATCTGTTACAGTTGCAATTTGTGCATTGTATTCAACTAAATCAATTATTGCCATATTATCACCACGTGCAACAGAATTATTAACTAATGCTGTAATTTCCGAAGCATGACCCGTAGAAGCGTTTATTAAACCTGGAGCCGATATAATGTTATATTGATATTCATCTTGATTAGATAATAAGTTAATTACGTTAGTATAACATGGACCTGTTAAACCTTGTGAATCTGTTCCATTAATATCTTCATAAAAATTCATTTTACGAGTAGTACTAACATTTTTACCTGTTGCATCACCAAATGATCCTGATTGTACTTGTGGAAGTGATCCTGTATATTCATCTTTAGCAACTCCGGCATTATTAAAATATTGTGGAGTTTTGTAATTTACTTGTTTTACTCTTACATATCTTGATCTATTAGTATAAGATCCTGATTCTTGTATAAAATATTGACCTCCATCTTCACCTAATGTATTATCTATATCTCCAATTACTTTAGAAATATAATTTGAAGATTGTGGATCTAATGATACGTTATTATATTGTTCTAAAACAGTTTGTTGTGCTGTTCTATCATCTCCTCTACGAATTACTAAACTGAATTGTCCTGAAGCTGTATTTACTTGAGGAACTTCCCATCGTATGTTATATTGAGATCCAGATAACATTGCTCCACCAGCAATCTCTGTATCACCAACTGGAATTGCTGTGTTGTTCATTATTTCCCCCTCTGAAAGAGTTTCTAAAACAAACGGATCTAATAATTTTGTTGGATCATCAGCTACACCTAAAGCAGTCATTGCTGAACTTGTTGCTGCAGAAAAAGATCCAGTAACTACACGAGTTACTAACATCGATAAACCTCCATTTTGGAAGTAATTATTTACCGCAATCGAAGTTAAGTATGAATAAGTATTAGATGCACTTATTATAGTTGCATCAAATAAAGCTAAATATTCACTATATGATGTAACTATAGTAGGGATATTTACAGGTCCTAATGCTGTTGGGCCAATGATAGCTGCGCCAATTGCTTGTGGTCCCGAGGTGATTTGGGATTGATCATTTTCTCTTGCTAGTACACCGGGAGATAATAAAGTTTCTGCCATTTCAATATGTTATTTTAATATTATTTTTATTATAAATATTAAAATCCTTTTCAAAAAACTAATTTGTTTTAGTAAATTCTTCTTTTCCTAAATCAATATTTCCTTCTCCATATTTTTTTGTTAACTCTTTTGCTAACTCATTTTCTTCTTTCTGTAAGTCATCTAGTTGGTTTTCTAAAGTTTCTGTTTTCTTTTTTAAACCATATTTTGCAATATGAACTTGACCTAATGAATATGAAATTTGATTTCCTTTATTTTGAATTTCCTTTAATTTTGCAACTTCTTCTTTTTGTAACTTTTGGATTTCCATAATTTAATTATTTCGTTAATAAATATACAATTTTTAATTAAAGATTATTTTTTACTATATTTTTTTAAAATAATCCCATCTTTTTAAATTACTTATTGTTAATTTTTTTATTTCAGGAGTTATTTCTGGGTTATTTAATAATTTTACCCATAATTCTTGGGCTTTTTGTCTTTGTCCTGTATACCATATAGTAAATGCTTCTTGAACTAATAAATTTATTTTTCCTTTATATCCTACATCTGTTCTAGTTAAAGTATTATATTTACATACATTTAATCCTAAAGTAGCATACATTAAAGCTTCTTTCCATGCTTTTTCATTACTATAAAGTATACTTAATAAATAATAGGCTTCGGGTCGTTTAGGAGAATGTGTAATAGCTAAATATAATTGTTGTTTTTCATACCACGGTCTTCTTTTTTGCTCATGTATTGTAGAATAAGTCTTTAATATACATTCATACTCTAAATCTTTATCATTAGTTAATTCAGCACACCTTAAATAATAAGTATGAGCACTAGCATAATGTTTTATTTTTTCATACTCATAACCTAAAAGAAAATTTAGTTCAGGATTTTCAGGATCTTGAATATATTTATTTAGTTGGAATTGTATTTTTTTTTCTTTAATCATTTTTAAATTCTGTTATATAATCTAAATCCTTTAAAACAGATTTAGGCATTTTTAAAATATAAGCAGCATTATCTACAAATCCAAAACTAAGTAAAAGGTTATTATCTTTTTCTGCTAAACCACAACAAAATTCAATTTGGCCCCCCATAAACTTAAAAGGTTCTGATATCTTTACATAATTGAAATCTTTATCCCAAAATATAAACCTATGATTATAAGATGCATCTTTCCAATTGTTTTCATTATTCCACCAATGAGTTTCATGAACACAACAAACATAATATTCTCCTAATTTAATTACTTGAGATCCTCCTCTTAAACTTAAAGGTGCTTTTAATTTATTTTTAGTTTGATTTTTTAATGTTATTTTTTCTTGTTTATTTATTACTTGTTTACTTGAAATAACATCTATAATTCCTTCTTGTGCTTTATGTTTTACTGGATTATTAATATCTACTTTATATACAGATGTAGGGTTTGACCAATTTACAAAGTGGTAAGGTTTATCTATAATAGGCATCCAATTTTTTTCTAAATGGGTAAAAGTAGGTGGATTAATTCTATTTCGAGTTACTTCTTTATATTTACCATCTATATATTGAATTTCACATAGTTCCATTCTTCCCTCTCCATCATCATTTACATCTCTCCTAACACCACAAATATATAATTTATCTTCCCATTTAAAAATTCTACCATCTTCTAATCCAATAAAATCCCAAATTGGAGTTATATCATGTATAGAAGTATCTATTAAATTATAATCTTGGACATATAATGAATCTGGGTCTAATTTACAAAGATAATTACCTGTTATTAGCTTACAATCATCTTCTGGATTTAAATAAGCTAAACAACCCCAACCTGAATTAAATTTTTGATTTAAAGTACTATGGTATAAAGTATAATGTACATGCCTTATATTACATAATACATCTCCAAACTCATCAATAAAAATAGAAGCATTACATAACCCATTTCCTCCAACTAACTCTGCTGGTATTAGTAAAGGAGTTAATTTTCCTCCCTTTTTAATTGATAATTGTGATAAATTTTTTAACATATTATCTATAGTGAGATCCTCCTACCCATAACACAAATGATTTTCTAACACCTTTAGTTACAGGAGTAACTCTATGCATCATATATGAAGGGAAAATAAAAACTGAACCCTTACCTCTAAATGCTGTAGTTATACTATCAGCTCCACCCCATAGTTCTAGATTACCACCTTCATATTCATCAGGTTCAGATAATTGAACTGTAATAGAAACTTTGCGTTTAGATAACGCACCAGGTCCTATATCTTGATGCCAATCATAATGACCTTCATTTGTATCATGATATTCAGTAAATTGTATTGGTTCAGGAAGACTATATAAATCAAATCTCCATAATACTTTATTAGCTTCTTCTATATACCCAGCTAATTTTTCATATAACCACACCCATTCAGTATCTTGAGGAATCCATCTTATTTTAGATTTTCTAACTTCATTATCACCAGCAACAGTAGTAGCTTTATTTAAAGTTAGTTTTTTAACTCCTTTATTTATTTTTTGAAGTTCTTTGGTATTAAACCCTTTACTATAGTAATAGTAATTTTGGGAATCATTTTCTTCTTGAAGAAAGTTGTAACTGTTTAACATAACTATTTTTATTATTAATTGGTTATAGTCTTATGACCACAATATAGTAACTTATAATGTGTAATCCAAATAATTAATAAGAAAAAGTTAATGTTTCACCATTATTACTAAATTCTAATTGTGAATTTATACTTGATGATATTGAAGCTTTACTACTATTAACAGAACCTGTTATCCAAGTAAAAACTGTTTCTTCAAATTCAGGGGTATTTTCGTAATTTATAAAATTATATTCATCATTTATATCAGAAATATCTAAAGTAACATCATTTGTTGCTGTGTCACTGAAGCTACCACTATTACCTTCTATATGATAATTTATTTTGTATATTATATTATTATAAGAACCACTATTTGGTATAGCTTCCATTGATGAAATTGATTGTGTATATGATATAGCCATAATTTATTTACTTTTTATTAAGAACCGTAAGTTATTGATGTAGCATTAACAAAATCTTGTTCTCTTCTATATACTCTGTATGCAACTCTTATATAAAATATAGCTGATGTTGGATTAACAGTTGTATTTGTTACTGTTCTTACATAAAGACTACGATTCATTGTTCTTTGACTTTGATTATTAAGAATATTATAAGGTAAGTTTTGTGTATATTCCGTTCCTTGTTGTACCCAACAAGGTCTATTATACATTACAATACTAGATACATTTGTAACTGTAGCTGGGGCAGTCCATAGGGTAGGGAAATTACCTGTTTGAGAAAAGCTTGATTCGTTTTCATACATATTAACTTCCCAAGCTTTTTCTGCTCCATTAGTACCAGTGGAAGAAAAGCTTGTTGAACCTTGTGTTTTGAAAAAAGCAATATGCTCAGGATTTATTAATGTGTTAGATCCAAATGTATTTACAAGTTTTTTTGGTGGTCTAGAAGTACTGTCTCCTAACATATTAAGCCACGCATTAGGATTCATTTTTATAACAACAAATCTTAAGTCTTCTAAAACCTTACCATTAGCAGAAAAAGCAGCAGTAGTTGTTTTAATACCCGTTGAAGCCGCTCCACTTCCTACTTTACCTGGGTATAAGAAATTACCTTGTCCATAATAACCAGCTTTTATATATCTGTCTGAGTCTGATGTAGTACCCGCAGCTACAAAAAAGTTTTGTTCGGATGTTGGTCCTATATTTAATTCATTTCTTGCTCTAAGTGTACCATTTACGTCCATTGCTGAACCTGGGTTTGTAGTTCTAAATCCTACATTTTGGTTTGTAACGTCAACATATAAAGCAGGATCTGATGCTAATTGAGGACCTACTTTTAATATAGTTCCAGTAAAAGTTAAATTTGATTCAGCACTTAGAGTAGTACCTCCAGTTGCTGTAACTACTCCATCAATAACATTAGGTGAAATAGTTGGAAGAGGTCCTGTTGGTCCTACTGGTCCTGTTGGTCCTACTGCTGTTGAACCTGGACCTGTTGGTCCTATTGGTCCTGTTGAACCAAGAGGTCCTGTTGAACCTGTTGTTCCTTGAGTTCCTGTTGTACCTTGTGGTCCTGTTGGTCCTACTGGTCCTGTTGAACCTGTTGTACCTTGTGGTCCTGTTGGTCCTATTGGTCCTGTTGAACCTGTTGTTCCTTGTGGTCCTGTTGGTCCTATTGGTCCTGTTGTTCCTGTTGTTCCTTGTGTACCTGTTGTTCCTTGTGCACCTGTAATTCCTTGAGGGCCTGAAGTTGCAGCAACCCAATTTAATTGGGTACCTGTAGAACTTAATACTTGACCTGCAGTACCTAAATCTCCATCTTTATCTTTTATACCATTATTATACAAGACATCCCCATCAAATGTTGATAATCCTGAAGAATTTACTTGAAAAATTGGAACACCTGAAATATCTGATGCTGCAAATACTGTCCCTGTTAAACTATCTGTTACTGAGAATAATTGACCTTGAGATCCTTGTACATCTAAAAGAGTACCACCTGAACCTGAAACTAGGAGTTGATTTCCATCCCAATTTAAATTCTTTTGTCCTACTGCTGCATTACTACCATTAGCAGTTAATATAGCATCTGTACTAGTATCCCCTGTAATAGATGTAAATCCTG
>Ga0209634_1003707_pt1 | contig 10209 bp, 8 predicted proteins | sample LinPmetageLP40_FD_184043 | JGI IMG/M metagenome (GOLD analysis project Ga0209634, IMG submission 184043) | Marine viral communities from the Pacific Ocean - LP-40 (SPAdes) (version 2) | ecosystem: Environmental > Aquatic > Marine > Oceanic | place: Pacific Ocean | collected 2010-08-26 | reverse complement strand
TTTGCTCGCAAACCTCATAATGCTTGGTAATTGGCACGATTTGGTTAATCGTTAATAAATCGGGGAATCGACTATATAAAATTGTGTGCGCCGTTGTTTGAGGAGGTATATACGGAGGAAGATGCAACGTTACATCTATAAGCTGTTTAAATATCGTATAATGTAGGAATTCTTTTTTATCCCTTACATAAATCTTATCTAAACTTTTTAACCATAAATAAACATTATCTTCAAATAATGTGTTACATTCGGTATGAGATATAGGTAAAATGTATCCTTTGTGCCCCTTAATAGGACGCACATAAAAGGAGCAAATAGAATTATTGGTTGGGTGTTGATACGGATTATTTGGGATAATCTCTACAAACGCTTCTTTAAAACCACTATTTTCTAAAACCTCGAATTGCTTATTATTTTCTATTAACCAAAACATTAATGTAAATATACGAAATGTAATTTACTAAACCAAATTAAGACTTTAATAACCCCCTCTACTTATATTATTAGGAATTGAGGGTGTTGAAGTTGGAGTTGGGGAAGTTATTGATGATGATGTTTGAGTGGAAATAGATGGAGATGTGGTTTTAAGATATTCTTCATGAGTTTTACCTGGCATTATAGTACCATCTGGCATTATATGGGAATCATTAGTTGGAGGATTATATAGAGTTGGGATACTAGATTCTCCTTCCATATTCTGGTAAGTAATTGTATAAGTAAATGGGAGTTCTTCTTCCGGGTCAACTTGTGAATATTCACAAAGATCAACTAAATAAGAAGATAGTGAGGGTAAATTATTATTTCTACTTACTGCAACTATCATTTTAGTATTAGTTTTGATTATTTCTTTTTTAGTACCACTAATCCTCCAAGGTAAGATAAATGCTTGGTAATTAAAGTAATCCCATTCAGGGTTTTTCTTTTTTATATTATCATAAGTATTTTGATCTATTTCTAAATAATTTTTAGTAACAGTATTGTATAATAAATATCTTATAAATGTACTATTAGTATAATCTTCAGGAGTAGGTGTTGGTAAAAAAGATTGGGGAATTATGTAAACTAAATCTTTATTAACACCAAATAATCTAAAATAATTTTCAGTAATATTATGATTAGGATAACCTAAACCTCCTAAAGTTAAAAAAGACTGATTGTCACTTAATGATAAGGGAGAAGATAATTCAATTGGAATTATTTCTTGAGTAATATTAACATAAGGGGTAGATTCAGTAAAATATTTACCTGAAGAGAGTTTATGGTAATTTCCTTGGTAAGGAGTTTTATTTTTAAGGATAATAAATTCATTCCCACTTGTATATAAGTTTCCTACAAATCTATGTTCTGGAATGTATGGCATAATTTTTTATTCTGGGATTGATGTTGGTAGTGATTGGATGAATTCAAAATTAGCTTTTCTTTCAGATTCAGCAGCAGCAAAAGTTGGACCTGTTTGACCATTATAACTATAAAACGATGTATTAGGGTCAAATATTGGAATTTGTAATGCACCTGTAGCAACCCCAGAGCTTTTTGATCTTTCAACTGCTTCTTCTTCTGGAGTTAGTTCCAAATCAATAATTGGTGCAAATTCAACTTCTCCTGTATCTGCATTAAACGTTGTAAATACTGGGCTTTTTGCATCTTCTTGGTTAGATGCTCCTTCGGTTCCAAAACCCCAACTAATGTGAAAATGTTTTCCACTTGCATCTATTGTGCTATTTTTATATTCATTTAAATATCTAAATTCTGGGTTATCTCTAGTAAGTGGAGCTAATGCCCATTTAACAATTAAGTCTTTTGCGTCGGTCGTTATTTGAGCTCCTCCAATATTATTTTGTATAATTTTATCTAACCAACCTGGGATTGCGACAAAATCTGTTGCTTCTCTAATAACTACTCTATCTGTAGCAACTGTAAAATCTAAGCCATTACCTGTTTTGTGTCGGCTTTTTGAAGTTTGACGTTCTGGTGCTTGGTGATATAAATCATTACCTGCTGTTACTGTAATTTTAACGTTAGCTAATAAACTATTTTCTCTAATTCGTTTAAACATAAATATTGAGGCCCATGCTAACTCAATAGTTATATCACCACCATTTGATAATTCATTACCTTTTTCTGCGATATTAAATACTTTTAAATATTTTCTTAAAAAATCGGCATTTGGAGTAAGTTCTTCATTTTCATCTACTAATTCAACTACTCCACGTGTTGTTACAGCAGCAGTTGGAAGTTCTGGGGTGTTACCAGTTCCCGAAAATTGATTAAAAGTTTGAGTAGAAAGAGAAGTAATCCAACCTGCATCTGTAATAGAATGGTTAATACCATTAATTATAAAAATTAAAGAGTCTGTATAAAGTGATGGGAGGACTTCATTTGTAATGCTAAGAGCATCAAATAATCTCATACCTGAAAGGCCATCCATTCTTAATCCCATATTAAAAGGGATAAAAAAATTAGGAGATATTCCATAAGATGTACCTTCAATCGTATCTCGGGTAGCTTCTCCTAAATAATAATTAGAAAAATCAACATTAATAGCTTGAGAACTTCTTAAATCTTCAGTACTTGATTGTTTATTAGAAATGTTAAGTAATAATTCATAAAGTTTTTGTTTATTATCAAAAAAAGCTTGTTTAAGTCTAGATTGATTATCTTTAAGGATTTGATCATTTGATTTGTTATCAAAAGTTTGAATATCTAAATTTGTCGGTCTAACTCTATCTACTAAACCTTGATTCCATAATGAAAAAGCAGTAGCATTTTCTCCTATTTGATTACCATTAGTTTGGGCTCCGGCGGCTAGCATATTAGCTAAATTTGAAGATAAAGAACTTTGAATATCTATATCTAATAAAAAACTACCTTGTTGACCTTTCCTAACTCCATAAGATTGAAATTTAGCATTTTCTAATTCTTGAACATTATTATTTGTAGGATTACTACCACCAACCATTTGAAAGCTAGCTAAAGGACTGTTATCGTATACTTTAAGTTCATTTGTAGTATAATCATATCCAATTTTAAAATCATTTATTCCTCCTATAGATGATTGAATACCTTGTAATATATTAGTTAAAAAATCTTTTAAAGAAATTCTCCCTTGTTCGTCAGTGTTAGCTATAAGAGATTGGTTAATATAATCTACATTTATAAGAAGACACATTAATTGCCCTACGTAATTTTGTTTATCATATCTTTTTTCTTTACTTCCTAACAGTTCATTTACTACAATACTATCAGTAAATTCTTTTCTTTCAGCATTAAATACTTTATAGGGAATATAACATTTTGACCAGTCTGTAGAAACTTGTTCTGGGAAGCGGGCACAACGGTTTGTTGTATAATTAGTATCAATTGTAAGTATGGGTTCTCCTGTTACTTTATCATAAAGAAGATTATTAGTCTCTATTATCTTAAGAAGTTTACCTAAACTTACATAAAAATATTCTTTTAAATTACCATCAGCAAATTTTAAATATTCAACAAAACCATCTTGGTTTTTTAGTTGACCTGAATTATCTATTTGGTTTTTAGTTAATTTAATATAATTATTATATAAAATACCACTTATAATATTTGAATCTCTATTTTCTATGAAACTAGGAATTATTGGTGGTGAGGGAATTTCTGATGTGTTTTGAGGATTTTGTTCTTTATTTTGTCTAGCTATTTCTGCAAGATTTGCATTTATTTCTGCTTGACTTGCCCCGGCAACAGAAACAGCATCTTGTCTTGTAAGTGCATCTTCTCTAGCTTGAATTTCAGTACTAGTAGTGCTAATAAGTTGTTGATCAATTTTTTCAGGTGGGTTTTTTCCCTGAAGAGATACATTAACTTTTAAACTATCTATTACATCACCTTGTGTAAGAACTGTTATACTACATTCATATTTCCCATCTAGAAATTTCCAATTAAAGTTAGTAACTCTACCCATAAAAGCATCATAGTTACCATATGTATTTTCTTGCTCAGTTTTAATATTATTTAGTAATGTATTTGTATTTTTACCTTCAAAAAAAGATGTAAATGCTGGAGTGTTAAAATCAAGTCGTTGTTCTAATTGAGGGGGTTCTTGATTATTTAAATAAGCACTGTGCCCCCATTCTATTAATACATTATAACCTACTCTCATATAAAGAGTAGAAATAATTTCGAACTGTTGAATATTAGTACAAGTAAAGTCAACTTTTGCTTTTCTAATAGCTCCTCGGTTAAAATCTTCTATAGTAACACTAGTTAAACCAGGCATTGGAGTTTTACCCCAATCACTACCACCAAACCCATAAGAATTTTGATTTATAATAGAATTATCAGTAGCTACTCCAAATTTTTGACCTAATGAAGTATATGATATTTCTTCCTTTTCACCATTTATAGAAATATTTTTACTTACACCTAAAGAACCCCCTTGTAAAACAAACTGTCGGGCTGCTTCATCTCCTATTGGTAAACCTAATTTATCAGCTTTTTCTCTATCATTAACATTAATAGAAGAAGCCATTCTTAACCAAGGAGTTTTTGATACATACTTTAAAAATTGTTCCCCTCTATCAACTTCTGATAAGATTTTTTGCCTAGCAGTTATTTGTTTTATTACAAACGGTTTAAAAGGATTCCCTACTATATTAGACATAACTTATGAATTTAATGCATTGTATGCTGCTAATACATTACTTATATTATTTGGTATTCTTAACTGTGATCCTTCTATAATATACATAGAACTAAAAGATTGAGATGGGTTTGCTGAGGAGATTACCCAATATAAAGTGGAATCACCATAATATGTATTAGCTAGTATATCTAATCTATCACCAGTAACTGTTATAACATATATATCATTTTCAGATAAAGGAATTTCAGGGTATTTAGTACCCCGATAATACTCTATACCTTGAGTATTTCTTAATGTTTTTATGTTTCTATATCTATCCATTAATCTATAGGTGGAAAGGGTGATTGTCTTTGTATTAAAGTAGATGCTGGTGCTGGTGGGGGAACATCTGGTAGGTCTGCTATTGGTTTTGGATTAAGGGTATTTCTTTCAATAACTTCTATTTTTCTTCCATCACCTATAAATCTTTCTTTTACTTCTGGTAGCATAGAATGTATTGGTTTAAAGCTTATTTGCATTTCAGCATACTTAGGTAATTGTTGAGTTCTAATTTCAGTTCCATCTACTGATGATTCTTCAGGTTCCCCATCTGCTCCTCTAGCTATTTCCCATGATGTATCATCAGGTATAGTTATATTAACACTTTCTATAAATCCTGGTACGTTAGCTAAATAATCACCTAGAGTTAAATATACAATATTAGATCGCATAAAGCCACCTGTAGAATAATCAGGTGCTGTAAGTGAAGCAATATAATTTAATTTTGTATTTATTGCTCTAAGTTCTATTCTAGATAAAGCTGCTATTTTTAAAGTAAAAGAAAAACTTCTATCAAATCCCTTATATGTTTTAAAGGTTTCAGCTCTACCTACATACTTAAAATCATTAAAACTAGCTTGAAAACTATCGGATATACCTGAAAGATAGGCTCTTAAGTGAACATATTCTTTAGTTCCATCTGTGGAATCATTATCTAAACGAGCGATCCAAAATTTAATAAAATCACTATTTTGCATTTCCTTATCTACATCTACTGAGGAATATATGGATCTCATTGTAACGGGATCTGAAACTAATTTATTTTGGTTTGCAGGATCTCGAGCTCCTTCATATTGGTTAATTCTAGTAAAACTCCTATTACCAGAATCTGTAATACCATAAGTTTTTATTCTATTAAAATTTCTATAATTAGATGAAACTAATTTTGTTTCAGCAACTGGGTTATTTACCCTAATAGTTTGTCTAAAATCTGATAAGGTAGTAGTTGCTTCTGCTTGATATATTCTAGTACCTGATATAAGTGAAGTTCTTGACAAGTTATTTAATAACTGGTTGGTAAACGAGAGATTGGGTACAGTTGTGTTATTTCTTGTACCACTTGCCCCATTACCTAATTGAATATATGAACTATTTTGATTTGTAACAGATACTCTATTTATTTCAGTAACACCAATACCTCCAGTAGAACCAGCTCCACCATTATAAGTTAATATATTTCCAGGAATATTAGTAACTCCATATATTAGAGAAATATTAGAAACATTTCCTGCAATTTTATTTCTAGTTAATTTTACTAACCTATTTCTATTAGGAAAAGTTTCATTTTGGTTAAATGTTCTTCTTTCGTAAGTATTATTATAAGGAGTAGTAAGGTTTAAACCATCTTTATTAAAATGAATAGTACCTGTTGGGTCAGCAGTTTGAGCAATTGTATTAGTTGCTAATGGAGAATAAATTCTATCAGGTTGCCCTATTGATGGTGGATTTAACCTAGCTAAAAGATTTTGTTTAGCTATAAATGCAACCCCATCTCCGGTCTTAAAATCTGTAAGAAATTGAATTAATCTACTTGTATTACGTGCAACTAATGTTGGACGTAAAGCTCCTCCTCTTAAAAGAAAATCCCCATATAGCTCACTAGCCCCAGTAGTATCACCTTCTGGTATAGGGGTGACTATATAGGGTTGGTTGCTACTTCCGCCACCTTGTTTATCTCTACCAAAACGTAAAGATTTTAGGTCCGTTGTAAGATCTAAAAGAGAGGGCATATATAGATATTAAAATGATGCTCCAGGAGGGAGATTATTTCTATATCTATTTACTGGTCTTTGATATTTTTCAGTTGCTAAACCTTGTCTAGAAGTTTCTGGTGTTGCATATCCTATAGAACCTGCTCCAAAATTATTATAAGCAGGAGCATTACTTTCAGGAGTACCAATATTAGAATATTCATTGTGAAGACTTGAATTACCTACAATACTTACACTATCCGGAGTAACACCATTTGCTGGTGAAACTGGAACTGCTAAAGGTGAGCCGTCTGTATCAAACTTTTGTTGAATTGAATCAGCCATAATTATTAATTTTTATTATTGTTTATTATAAATATTGAAAGTTAAAGTTAATTCGACATTGTACGATAATTAGATGATAGGGCATTTCCTACTTTTTGACCATCTAAATAAACATCACCATTTCTATTAACTAATTCTCTAAGCAGAGATACTACTTCATCATTACTGTTACTTCCTCCTCCCAATTTAGTACCACCAGCCATAACTAATGTATCTTTGGGGTGTGTTTTAAGTACAAAATCATCCACTTTAAACTCAGAAAACTTTTTTCCTTCATCTTCAAGTTCTTCTTGAGATTTTAAACCTGATAATGCTATGCCAAAAAGGGATTTACCACTTTCTAAAGTAAAAACAAGTCTTTCAAATATATTAACTGCCTTATTTAAAACATCTCCAGTAAATAAATCCGAAAAAATTTGTTGCATTCTAGTAAGGAGTAGATTAAATTTTGCTTGAGCATCAACTGCTTGAGTAGCTGCTTGTAATGATTTACCATCTATTATACCTTGTGTAATACCTGCTTTTCTTCTTTGGATCGCAGCTACTTCTCCAAGATCATTCCTTGCTTTAGCTAATTTAATTTCTTCATCTAATCTTCTTATTTCAGATCCTGCTGTTTGTTCAATTAACTCTTGTTTATATAAAGAATCAGCTAACTCACTAGCCTGCATCCCTAAACTTTTAGCTATCGCTTCTTGTTGAATACGATTCATACTACTAAATTTAGTAGCAGTAATACCTTGTTTAGCTATTTCTTGGGTTAAACCTGCAATATCATTATTTAAAGCAAAAGTTCTTGCTTTTTCTAAATTTAATTGTTGACCTGTTAATAATTCAGCCTCCATTTCAGCTGATATAGATGATTCAAAATCTAACAAAGAACCTCCTATATTTTCAACTTGGGCTAATGATAAACCTAAGCGATTAGCATTTAAAACGGTTTTAGCTAATTCTGCAGTACCTCCTTTAAAATTTAATCTAGTTAATTTACTTGTACCTGCAATTTCTTTAAAAATTGTAGCACTATCAGCTAATAATCCTGTTTGGTTTTTAAATGCTGCTACTTGATCATAAACAGCATCTGAACCTTCTTCAGCTCGTTCGGTATTTACAGCAAATAAACCTTGTAACTGATTTGCTTCGTCTGCAGAAAGTCCTAGTTGTTTTGTTAATTGAAGTTGTGTTTGTAATTGATCATTTGATGAAGCTGCTATAAATCCAGATAGATTAGATAATTGAGTAAATGCTTGAACTAAATTTTCAGTAGTTGCATAAACACTATCTATACTTGTTTTTGATTGTGTTAAACTATCTCTAAGTGCTGCAGCTTGATTAAATGATACACCAAAATTTCTACCTAATTTAGTTACTTGAACATTAGCTTTAACCAGTATGTCAAAGATCATTTGAACTGCCTTAGCAATAATTCCTACATATCCACCAGATTTTAAGAAATTTGCTGCTCCAGAAGCTGCTGATTTAGCAAATCCTTTAGCTCCAGCACCTAATACACTCATTTTTTTCCCTCCTGCAGCATTAGATAATACAGTTTTTCGAGCAGCTGCAGCAGCATCTTCAAAAGGTCCTGAAAGTTTTCGTAATCCTGGAATATCTTTAACTACTGATGATATACCACTAAAAAATGCTGTACTAGCATCTAATTTAGCAGCTTCATTTGCCATATCTTCATAGGCGCCAGCAAGAGCATTAGCGCTATCTAATTGAGATTCTAAAATAAGAGCTCTTTTTCTATCAATAGCTGAACCAGAAGAAGCAAGACTATTTATTTTAACTTGGAGCTTTGCAGCTATATTTTTTTGTTTAGTTTGTTCTTCAATAGCTTTTCCAGTGGCCGCTGAAGATTTTTTGGCTTCTGTTTGGAGATCTACAAACTTTTCAGCAGATTTATTAATATTTGCAAACTGCCCTACTACTCTCCCAAATGCGCTGTCTATATTTTTTGCTTCTCTATTAGCAGCCTTTAAAGCTTCATTTGCAGAACTAACAGCATCTTGAATAGCGCTAACATTCTTTAATTGATCATCTCCTAAAGCCATGGATATAGTATTTTATTATAAATATTAAAAAATATTATTTTTTGGCGGCCTTAGTAACATATGATGGGGGTGAAATTTTTCTATTTTTAGAAGCTGCTGCCTTAGTTTCTTCACTAGCTAAATCACCCTTATTAGCTTTATTAGCTTTATTAGCTTTATCAAAATGATCTTGGATTTTTTTAAAAGTAAATTTTCTTAACCAAATAGGCATATTGTATATAGTATCATAATCGTACCCTCCATTACCATGAAAAACTATTTCATGAATCATAGAAAATATACTTACTCGTACTTTAGGTGCTAATTCAGAGGTCAGGCCAAAAAAAGTTTAGGTTGATGGGGACATCAACCACCTCCTTTCTACCATTTACATCTACTGTAGTAGATAGGTTAACATCAGGGGAAATTTCTTTAACATATAATCTTAATGCTCTAGAATCTGAGGCTAATAGTATAGTATCTACAAATTCTCTAATATCATTTTTTTCAGAAGAACCATTTATAGAAACTATTTGATGTTTTAAACGTGTAGTAACATCAGAAGAACTATTTTTATTAATTTTTTGTAAACCTTCTATTTCTTGAGTGATTTTTTCTTCATCTAAATCTGTTAGTAATTTAAACTCTACTTCATTTTCAGATGCTGGTAGGGTAAATTTAAAAGTACCATTAGGTGTAATTAAAGACTCATCAAATGTTTTATTTTCTAATACTGATAAATCTATATTATAATCTGTATTATTCATTGTAAATGAGTATTCTTTACCATAACCCAAAACACGTGATGCTACCATTAAAGCATTTTTATCTCCAGGAAATAAAGTTTTAATGTCAAATTTATTAAGAGTTAAAGCTTTAAGAAGTTTATCTAAAACTACACCTTGTTCAATAAAAGCTTGATTAGTAAGAATATCTTCTTCTTTAGCAGTCATGTATTTCATTTCTACTTTTCCACTACGAAGAGGGCTATCAGGGGGATAAATTAAACCTTTTGAAGGTAAGTCTACCGTTTCGGTAGGGAATTTATATTCGCTCATAAATTTTTATTTATTAAAACTATTTTTTTGATCATGTATAAATATTACATGAATAAATTCTTTTATGGATAATTGTTAATATTGGCGGCCTTGTTGTCTGTACATATCAAAATCTTTATAAATTTTTGATTCTAATTGGT
>Ga0209634_1003706_pt1 | contig 10211 bp, 8 predicted proteins | sample LinPmetageLP40_FD_184043 | JGI IMG/M metagenome (GOLD analysis project Ga0209634, IMG submission 184043) | Marine viral communities from the Pacific Ocean - LP-40 (SPAdes) (version 2) | ecosystem: Environmental > Aquatic > Marine > Oceanic | place: Pacific Ocean | collected 2010-08-26 | reverse complement strand
TTCTTTCATAATGATAAAGATTCCTGAAGGAATGAACTTATAAGATGAGACTTCTCCACAATACAAGTCATTTCGGAGCGCAGCGTAGAAATCCTTACCACAACAACAGGCTGCTTCTTTCATAATGATAAAGATTCCTGAAGGAATGAACTTATAAGATGAGACTTCTCCACAATACAAGTCATTTCGGAGCGCAGCGTAGAAATCCTTACCACAACAACAGGCTGCTTCTTTCATAATGGTTAAGATTCCTGAAGGAATGAACTTATAAGATGAGACTTCTCCACAATACAAGTCATTTCGGAATGTAGCGTAGAAATCCTTACCACAACAACAGGCTGCTTCTTTCATAATGGTTAAGATTCCTGAAGGAATGACTTATAAGATGCGGCTTCTCCACAATGCAAGTCATTTCGGAGCGCAGCGTAGAAATCCTTACCACAACAACAGGCTGCTTCTTTCATAATGATAAAGATTCCTGACGGAATGACTTATAAGATGGGTCTTTTCCACAATACAAGTCATTTCGGAGCGCAGCGTAGAAATCCTTACCACAACAACAGGCTGCTTCTTTCATAATGATAAAGATTCCTGACGGAATGATTATAAGGTGTATTGTTCTCTTTCTAGCATTTCGCTGTGAAACCGAGAAATCTTTACCCTCCGATAAGTATATTTGAAGAATGCAGTCATTTTTTGTGTACATAACGACCAATCCTAAAAAATCAACCTTGTACGTTGGGATGACCAATGATTTAGGCTATCGATTAATAGAACATTACCTCAATAGAGGTGATAAGTCAACTTTTGCTGGAAGATATTATTGTTACAATCTGATTTATTTTGAAAAACATGATACAGCTAATGGCGCAATTGAGAGAGAAAAGGAAATCAAAAATTGGAATCGACAAAAGAAAGAGGATTTAATATCAACTGAAAATCCTCAGTGGAATTTTCTTAACAACGATGTGATTGAGTGGCCTCCTCATCCTGACATTACTTCAAGGTAGTACAGACGGAATTTATAAGATGCGGCTTCTCCACAATGCAAGTCATTTCGGAGTAAAACGGAGAAATCTTTACCACAATAATAGTCCAGTTCTTACTTAGGGGTAAAGATTCCTAACGGAATGACTTGTAAGAACGTGGTATTTTCTTTTAAGTCATTTCGGAATGTAGCGGAGAAATATTCACCTCAACAATACAATAGACCGCTTCTTTCATAATGGTTAAGATTCCTGAAGGAATGACTTATAAGATGCGGTTTCTCCAGAATGTAAGTCATTTCGGAGTAAAACGGAGAAATCTTTACCACTAATAAAATCACCAATTTTCTATATGGTAAAGATCCCTCCGGGATGACTTATTGTTTTAAAAAATTATTTATCAATAGCTGATAATATTTCGCATCCAGAACAATGATACTTAGCAATATGATTATAAGTCAAGCTCAGCCTTCTAGGTGTTTACACCTAGTCTCTACGTCCATCACCGTATTTTTTTATTTACGCTTTTCACGTCTTACCTCGACACTGATACATGACTACTTTTAGTAAAAATTATTTCTCACAAATCTCAAGACATCATGGACAATTCCCCAGACCTATCAATCTCATACGCCCCACATATGAATGTGAATCGCCACCTCTCTTTTAACAGCAGTTTTGACAGAATGAAAGAAAAAGCAGAGTCAATCTTTTATCCAAAAGGACAAGTGCTTTTCAATGAAGGAAACAGTGCCAGGGGATTGTATATTATCAATTCAGGAAAGATAAAAATCCTCAAACACGGAAGTGATGGTAAAGAACAAATTCTCACAATCGCCAAAGAAAATGATTTTGTAGGGTACAAAGGCTTATTGACCGACAGTAAGTGTTCTGTCTCGGCTATAGTCATCAATGATGCTGATCTATTGTTTATCTCGAAAGAAGTCTTCCTTGAGTTTATGCAGGAAGACCCTATTCTTGCCAGCCATTTCACGCGATTGCTTTGTGAAGATTTGATTTTGATGGAAGAAAAAATAGTGTCTTTGGCCTATAAACCAGTACGTGGAAGATTGGCAGAAACGTTGTTGGATCTACACAGGGTATATGGAGAAGAGTCCTCAGGCAAGAGTGCTAACAATATTAATCTTACCAGAGGGGAACTCGCTAACATGATCGGAACTGCTAAAGAAACTGTCATCAGGTTACTTTCCGAATTCAAGCATGAGCACTTGATCGAGACCAATGGCAAATGGATATCAGTAATCGATGTCAATGGCATTGATAGAGTCAATAATTTATATAATTGACATCGTGCAATTCAGCGTGATTTTAGAGAGCAATCATAATTCCTAAGTTGAATTCAGACTTGTTAAAATATTGGTGGCTGCTCATATTGAGTGGCATACTATTAATGGTTTTGGGGATTTATGCCATCCAAAATCCACACATATCTTTGCCGGTACTGGTTAAGTATTTGGGGATGGTGCTTCTTTTATGGGGAGGTCTTTTGTTGGTCGGTGGCATTCATGGAAGTAGATACGCAGGAATCTCCTACTTCTGGATTTTAGAAAGTGCGGTTCATCTTTTGGTTGGTGGATTCATATTTACATTTCCAGAAATGGCGACCACCCTATCGGTCATCGTGATTGGTATATGGGCAAGCGCTTTGGGGATTATTCAAATCTTCACTACAAAAAGAATGGGGTCATTACGGTACAGCGTAAGCCTGTATGTACTCAATGGTATCTTAGGAATTGCTTTTGGGATATTTATCATGTTCTATTCCTTTATCTCTAATGAGACTTTGATCACTTTCATTGGTACTTTCTGCTTACTATATGGCGTAAGTTCTTGTATGATTGCTATCAAGATGAGGAGTGTAAGAAGAAGAATGGGCTAGCGGATGTTTGCAGTCGGGAATCTTATTGTGTTGAGACTTCTGCACCTACACCTCACAACCACTAAAGCTTATGGGAACGTGGAAAACTATGGTGTAAGTGTTCGGACTTTGTTTTACCATTGACAGATTAGAGTCCACTCCTCTACACTGGTTTTTAAAACTTTGGTTTTGGACGGATATCTCAATGGTGATTGTGCTCTTCACTACGAAGTCATTTCGGAGTGGAACGCCTGTCTGCCGACAAAGGCAGGGAGAAATCTTTACCACAACATTAGTCGAAATTTCTTAGTGGTAAGGATCCCTACGGGATGACTCATAAGTGTGGATTGATTACTATAACGTCATCTCCATACGCTCTAAGTGACAATATGGTTTTATCAGTTTACAAAACTGTAGAAGTTTAGTAAAACTTAAAATCTGAATTATAAATCTGGATCACGTAATTAATGTGTTCCAGCACAGGTTTCGCACAATAATAAATAACAAATGTCAGCTTTTGCGCTTTTGATATTAGGAATTATTGGCCTCTGGTTAGGTACCGAGATTCTTGTACGAGCAGCCATTAACATCGCACAGTACTATCAACTATCGCAGATATTCATCGGCTTGTCTATCCTAGCGATTGGTACTGACTTGCCCGAATTGGTGGTGGCCATCAATGCATCCATTCAAACGATAAATGGAATAGAGAGCTCTGGGGTCATCGTAGGTACTGCAATAGGAAGTGGTATCGGTCAAATAAGTGTCGCACTAGGGGTTTCAGGGTATTTCAGTTACCTGATTATTACCAAAGATCAACTGAAAAAAGAAGGGGTTGTATTACTTGGCAGCATCGTATTGTTATTTTTGTTTGCACTAGATGGTAGGATAGACCGCATTGAAGGTATATCAATGCTCCTAGTGTACCTTATCTATTATATTCTGCTGCTTGGTCGTCAGGAAAAATCTGATGTCAAGCAAAAACAACCAATCAATATTTACTACAACATCCTATTCCTTATCGGAGGAATATTGATCGTGATATTCACTTCTGAATTGGTAGTCGATAATGGCATCCAACTAGCGGAAAGGTTGGGCGTGAGCCAGTCATTCATTGGGATCGTATTGATAGGACTGGGAACTAGCTTACCAGAGTTGGCAGTATCTCTGAATGCAGCGATCAAAGGAGCTTCGGGCTTATCCGTTGGAAATATTATCGGAAGCAATATTTTTGACATCTTGGTGCCTATAGGAATAGGCGCTACCATTACTCCTATTGCGGTCGATTTTGATTTGGTGAAAATCGATATCCCTTTTCTATTTGTGCTATCTGCGCTTGTGCTGCTCTTCTTCCGAAAAAAGAAAGGTTTGCAAAAAAAGGAAGCCGTTTCTCTGATAATCATTTATATGCTCTATGTTATTTTTAAGATTGGCACTGCTTAACCGCAAAGTGCGCAAAGATTTACGCAAAGGTCGCAAAGAAGAGTCTTGTGGTCGTTGCGATTCCATTGCGTTCTTTGCGGTAAGGATTCCTAACGGGATGATTTCTAAGATGGAGCTTCTTCACAATGCATCTCGGAGTGCAACGCCTGTCTGCCGACAAAGGCAGGGAGAAATCTTTGCCACAACAAAAGACCAATTTTTTAACAACTCAGATTCCTGCCTTCGCAGGAATGACGCACTTAATTAGGTTGGGACGTCATTCCACGAAGGTGGGAATCTGAAAAAGTCTTTTATGATTAATTCTGGACAACCAGATAAAAATTTGACTAGAAATCGATCTGAGTATTGTAACTGCTTAACCGTAACACTAGCTAATCCAAAAAACCGTGTTCACGGGCGTACTGGGTGAGTTCCATCACATTGTGAAGGTCGAGTTTCTGCATGAGATTTCTCCTGTGCGTATCGACTGTTCTTGGGCTTATAAATAGCATATCGCCCATTTCGGCATTGGTTAGCCCTTTGGCGACCAACTTTAGTATTTCCTGTTCTCGTTCGGTGAGTTGATCTCCAATTCCGACTTTTTGAGTGCGACTACTTGAGAACTGTCGGACGACTTTTTTAGATACTTCTTTACTGAAATAACTATCTCCATTCGCCACGGTTTTTATGGCGGTGAGCAAGTTACTTAAACTGATTGTTTTGAGGATATATCCTGATATACCGATTTGAATCATTTTAAATATATATCGGTCTTCGTCAAAGGAGGAAAATACCAATATCTTGGTAGCAGGATATCGTTCTTTGATGAACTTAGCCGTATCCATCCCATTCATTTCGGGCATTTTGATGTCCAGTAGTATGACATCAATTGGTGTGTTTTCAAGTATGCGTTCTACTTCTTTGCCTGTGCTCGCCTCCTCAACTATCTGTATCTGCTCCTCATCGCGGAGCATTGCGATGATGCCTTCACGAAATATTTTGTGGTCATCTGCTAATAATACTTTTATAGACTTCATGAAACTTCGCTTTTATTCAGACCCTTGGAACCTCCACCGTGATAGTTGTAGCCTTCCCCACTCTTGAATCTATATCTACCTTCCCTTTTATGGCCTTCACACGCATCAATATATTGTTGATCCCCATTCCTGTTCTTTTCTTTTGGGAATCAAAACCTTTGCCGTCATCTTCAATCATAAGGATGATACTATGTTCATGTCCGATAAGTTGTAGCGTAATAGTCGTGGCATTGGCGTGTTTTACGGCATTCGTTAGCAATTCCTGAGCGATTCTGAAAAGTTCAGTGGACAATGAAGGAGCCATTTTACGATCCATACCAGTATTGTAAAAGTTAACTTTAAGCTTTTCAGACTGTGCCATACTTTCACATAAGTCACCTAACGTCACCACCAAACCAAAATCTTTAAGCGATGGAGAAGCAAGATTGCGGGATATCGCTTTTATCTCTTGAATCGTCATTGTTAGGAATTTAGTGATGGACTCAAAATCCTTTTTCTTATCCTCTGAGAGTGTTTCGATATGCGGGTTAAAGGATTCTATATTTCTTTTGACAGTAGCAAGTAGCGGTTGGATACTATCATGTAGGTCAGCAGCAATACGCTGGCGTTCACTCTCTTGCCCATCCAGTAAAGCGGTCACAGATGCAATTTCTGCCTGACGCAATCCACTTATATCAGTTCCTGAACATAGCAGCCCGGTGATCTGATCTTTGTCATCTTTTAAAGTGATGCTGCGCCAGGATATTGTACGCTGACCACCATCTTTACATCGAACATTGCCTTCATAATTTTCAATATTTTGCCCACCACTCATCAGCCCATCGAAGATCTCACGGATTTCATTCTGATCTTTCCTGAGAATAAAATGATCTATCCAGTTTAAACCCTCCAACTGGCAACCACTCTCTGAGGTATTCATTGAGTTTTTACAATTAGCCTTGTTACAATCATAGCCGAGTATCTTACACCCCGTGTCATTGATCATGCTGATTACTGCTTCTTTGTTGAGCGTCATGAAAATCACTCCAGACATTTCCAGATAATGCTGCGCTTTCTCTTTTTCTTGCTTCAATGCTTTATTCAAATACTGCAGTTCTACCGTTTTCTTTTCATCGGTAAGGTCTCTGAGCACTATTCTGCACTGGGTAGTGCTATCCTCTATATCCACTTCTGCCGTACTGTCCAATTGTGCATAGAAAGTATTATTTCCTCCACGTTTGAGTTCTAGTTCACAGGATTGAATAGCATTTGTTTCAAAAACTTGCTTTAAGTGATTAAAAAAAAAGCTACTGCCTTCCATCCCTTTTGCAAGATAGGTGGAGAACGGACGCCCCTTGATACGCGCACGTTCATGTCCTAACATGCTACACCCTGTAAGGTTGATATTGAGAATCACTCCTTTCTTGTCAGTGATCAGATATCCGACAGGAGCAAAATCAAACAAGTCTGTGTATTGGTCAGCGACTTGTTCCAGGCGATGCTGCATCGTGCGCAATTCTTGATTTTGTACTTCCAACTCTATCTGGTGTACACGAAGTTCGTGCATCAGTTCACCTACTTCCAGTGTGGAGAGGTCTCTGGCAATCTCTGGAAGCATATCCAGTCGCTTGCGTGCATGTTCTCGTAACTTCTTATTGGAAGGCATTATTTATCTTTTTCTTTCTCCAATTTGCTTCGTGCCTGTCTTAGTTCTGTGATATCAGTTGCCGTGCAGGCCACTCCGGTTATCTGATCGTCCTCGTTTACCGTTGGACGAACCATCAAATCGTAGTAGATACTTTGGCCATCGATGGTCGTGACTACTTCTTCTCTGATTGCTTTTCCAGTTTTGATTACTTTGTTCTTTATCTTCTCCAGTATTTCTGCTTCTTCTTTTTTCTCCAAAAGTTCTTTGTCGCTTTTACCTATGACATTTTCAGCTCTGAGGTTTGGATGTGGACTAATAATATCCGTGTATTTGAGATTTTTATCTTGTTTGAAAATAGTTGTTTTTGTATGGTCCAATAACTCATCATACAGTTGCCGACTTTTCTTGAGGCTTTCTTGTGTTTGCCTTTCATCTGTAATATCTACAAATGTCAATACCACTCCGTCTATTACATTTTCAGATGTGCGGTAGGGAATAATTTCCATTTGATACCAAACATCGTCCTTACTTTGTACAGATGTTTTGATGGGTACAAGCTTATCCAATACCTGCTGCGCTTCTTTAGTAAGGTCATCATATTGGAGGTTAGATGATAGGTGATTTACTGGTCGACCAATATCAGATTGTATCAGGTTGATCACTTTGGTGATCGAAGGAGTAAACCGCCTGATATTCAAATCCTGGTCAAGAAAAATAGTGCCTATGTCCGTGCTACTAAGCAGGTTGTTCATATCATTATAAGCATTGGCAAGCTCATCTATCTTGCCTTGTAGCTCCGTATTCACGGTCACCATTTCCTCATTTACACTTTGGAGCTCTTCTTTCGAGGTTTCCAGCTCTTCATTGGTGCTTTGCAGCTCTTCATTGGCAGATTGAAGTTCTTCATTTGTGGATTTCAGTTCTTCATTGGACACTTCCAGTTCTTCAATAGTAGAACGCAGGTACTCCTTTGTCGAAATCAATTCTTGCTCAAGTGCATATACTTCTGAGGCATCATCGGACTTAGTACCCGATTGCACCACCTTGACCTCTGTTGATGGCTGATCTTCAAAGGTGATCATCATATAATTCTCATCAGGGTCAACCTGCGTAATGGGCACTATATTTAAGTTGATCACTTTGAAAACATCATTTGTCTTCACTTTCACATGATTGCGTTCGACTGGTTTTTTAGTTTTTCTTACTTTGGCTATCGCAGCACGCAAATCATTCTTCAGCCCTTCTCTGGCCATATCTACTATATTCAATCGCGCCTCACCAGCAGGAGGTTGTAAGTATTTGCCTGTATCACCCGAAAAATAAACTGCATCACCGCGCATATTCACAATCGCACAAGCGGGAGCAAATTTGGCCAGGAGTAGCCGTTCTGTAAGTCCTTCCAGATTATCTTTGCCCAATTTCCTGGGTGCTGGTGCTGAGAGCGTTGACTGATGAGCCAGTCGCTCATTTAAGCTGAACTCGATCTCATATCTTTTGTCTAGCTGCACATTCTTCTTTATGAAAAGCTTCTGCTTTCTATCCATCGTAGAGAACATGTCAGAAGACTCTCCTAATGACTCAGAAGTGCCGAGGAATAATACACCTTCAGGATTCAGTGAATAATGAAAAATGGCGAATACTTTTTGTTGAGCGGCTGCATTTAAGTATATGAGTAGGTTTCTACAACTTACCAAATCGAGTTTAGAAAAAGGAGGATCTTTGATCACATTTTGCACCGCAAAGACAATCATATCCCGCACCTCTTTCTTTATTCTAAACGCATGATTCTCTGCTTGAAAATAACGGCTTAAACGTTGAGATGAGACATCCTGAACAATGGATTCGGGGTACATGCCCAGACGTGCTATATTGATCGCCTCATCGTCTATGTCAGAGGCAAAAACCTGAACCCGTAAATCTTTTTTTTGGGCGCGAATAGCTTCATCAAAAAGTATCGCAAGTGAATAGGCTTCTTCTCCTGTAGAGCAACCTGGTAACCAAACTCGGATCGTCTCACCACCTTTCTTTTGCTTGATAATATGTGGAATCCCCTTATTAAGCAATTCATCAAAGGCTTCTTTGTCTCTAAAGAAATTAGTAACACCTATCAGTAATTCTTTGAATAGATTCGCCACTTCCTCGTGTGATTTCTGCAAAAATTTTACATAGTCTTTTAGGTTTGCCACCTGATTGATAGCCATTCGTTTTTCTATTCTGCGAATGACCGTATTGCTCTTATAATCGTTGAAATTGCAGCCGGATTCATTGCGTAGCAGAATGAATATTTTATCAAGTAAGTTCTTTGAAGTACTTACTTCCGGAGCATCGGACATCGGCTCGATCTTCCGATTGCGCATATACTTCACAAGTTGCTCAGGCATCTTATCGGCCGGCAACACAAAGTCTGCAACTCCGGCACCAATCGAGCTTCTGGGCATGCCATCATATTTAGCATTTTCCGGATCTTGCACCATAGTCAGACCACTTTCACCCTTGATCGTCTTCATGCCAATGGCTCCTTCTGTTCCGGTGCCGCTGAGGATAATACCTACTGCTCTTTCTCTTTGATCTTCCGCCAATGACCTAAGAAAGAAATCAATGGGCTTTCTGTACCCTCTTTCTTCTTGCGGATCGAGCAAAAAAAGCGATCCATCCAATATGCCCAAGCCCTTATTGGGTGGGATGACATACACGTTGTTTGGTTTCACTTTGGTGCCATCTTCTACTTCCCAGACACTCATCTGGGTGAAGTTTGCCAATAATTCAGTCAGCATGCTTTTGTGGGTAGGGTCAAGGTGTTGCACCAATACAAATGCCATCCCAGGATTATCGGGCATGGCAGTAAAGAACTCCTTGAATGCTTCTAACCCACCTGCTGACGCACCAATGCCAACGATGAGAAAGTTGTCATGGGGTTTCTTGGAAACTGAAGGTTTCTTTGTTTCTTTCTTTTTTACTGGTGCTTTCTTTGCTGCCATATCAATTCAATTATCAAACAAAGTAACTAAAGTTTTCAAAATGACATCTACTAAGCGTAGGTAAAAAATGTTGCCTAGTTCATATTTTCGAAGCATTGGTTAATTGTATGACCCCGACCAAGTTGTGTATTTTTTTCGTAACATCTCAATATCAGCAGGTAATGCAATTATTTTTGGTGGGCTATTTCAACCATCAAATCGGGTAAATATTTGATTTTGTTCGCTGATACTAGGCGGTCATATAGATACTCCCAAAAGGACACTTTCAATTTTCGACATGTT
>Ga0209634_1003704_pt1 | contig 10213 bp, 8 predicted proteins | sample LinPmetageLP40_FD_184043 | JGI IMG/M metagenome (GOLD analysis project Ga0209634, IMG submission 184043) | Marine viral communities from the Pacific Ocean - LP-40 (SPAdes) (version 2) | ecosystem: Environmental > Aquatic > Marine > Oceanic | place: Pacific Ocean | collected 2010-08-26 | reverse complement strand
AAAAAATGGCCCCAATACCTCTGATCATAAAAGCCTGTCTGCTTGTGCTGCTGACATCCAGTTATGCCTATGCTGATACTTCGGTGAACGTGGATCGTGTGCGATGGAAAAAAGGATTATTCAATTGGAGTGATCACGACCAATACCCTCAGTGGAAGCAACAAGGTATCTGGACTGAAAACCGCAAGAAAACCTATATATCTAAATATATTACGCCAAGCAAAAGCAATACAAAAACCATGATTATGCTGATTGCCGGTCAGCAGGGTTCTTCTGGAAGTTCGGGTGGTTCGAATTGTTTAACTGGGCAAAACCAAAGCTGGGATTCGGGCTGGGGTAAAGGCGATAAAACAAAAGCCACGAATATTAAATCGTTGTCACTGTCAGACCGGTTAATTCAGTCTGGGCATATTAACCCTTATGAAACTTTTTTCTCTATTGTGTTGAACTCTAATTTTAATTGGGAAGCGACAACCAGTGCTAAGAATAAAGCAGAGCAAGCATTCACAGATTGGCTATTAACGCACGGTGAAAGCCAAAACGTTGAGCGTATTATTTTACTCGGTTCCAGTCGGGGTGGTGCGTTGGCCATGAGAATGTCGAAAAATATTAAACAGCGTGCCGCTTGGGGTAACGTGCCTGTATATGTTGGCTTATTAGACGCCGTGCCCAACGAGACACAGGATGAATTAAAAACCCAAGGTCAGCCTTCGTGTACCAATCCACTGAATGCGAATTTTTACTCGCGCAAAGCGAATCTTAATAGCTTTTATGGATCATTAAATAAACCGGATATTTTTCATATCACAACCGGTGCACCGGTTATTGGATTTATTAATGCCGTACATAGTTTTTGTGCCGATGAATCATCTTGGTATCAGCAAACTTGGGCTAATTTAGAGCACAAAGAAATAGGGCGTTGCAATACAAGTGAAGGCGGTGCCTACGAGGCGGCAAAAATGAATGCGGGTATTGTGCCGCTTTATAACTGGGTGATCGAAAAATTATATGAATAACTTACGTAGGTATACGTTGTAATAAAGTGATGCATCACAAGCGCGCTCTTGTGATGCATTTAAAGATTTGAAGCGTTAGTCCACGTGCGCAATATAAACCGAGTTTGAAGATTGCTCACCGGTGTAGGGGTTATCAAAATACACCATGTGGGTTTCCACTCGTGGGAATACGGCCTTTAGTACATTCACAAAGGTTTCATCCGGTGCTTCATCTGACCATAAACCAAATACACCGCCACTGTGAATTTTGGCCTTCATGGCGTTGAGTGATTCACTGGTGTAAAAGCGGCTGTTTTCAGGGTTGAGCCAATAGCTTGGGGTGTGGTCAATATCTAATAACACGGCGTGTACTTTGTCGATGTCGGCGTTGTTATCCACTTTAGTGCCGTCAAAGTTGGTATTGGGCGCGGTGGCAAATTCGAAAAAATCCCCAAGGGCATAACCACAGCGTGTATCGTTTGTAAGCTCATCACCTAATGGCACCAAGCCTTGTTCGTGCCAGCGAATCACTGGCTCCATGACGTCCACAACACATAACGATTTGACGTTAGTAAAGTCTAAGGCTGCTTTAGCGGTGTAACCCAAGCCTAATCCACCCACCACCACGTCGATGTCTTGCCCAGTAAATTTGGCAAGGCCCAGTTTAGAAAGCTCAACCTCCGCTTCGACAAATAAACTGGACATTAAGAACTCGTCGTTCATTTTGACTTCATAAAGTATTTTGTGATCAAGGCGAGGTTCAGAGCGTTTACGCAAACTAATGGCGCCGCGAGGGGTGACTTGATAGTCGATTTCTTCAAATACAAACGTCATGATAAGGGCCTGTTAGAGTGCACCGTCATCATACGGCTAAAGACGAATTCAGGCGAGGTTTGCTCGGCACTATTTTTTACCTGTTTGATGCTATATTGCGGCTAACAAAACGCCCCATACCAAAATAAGTGAAACGGTTCGATGACAATAACAATGCAATATTTGCTCGTGTGTTTGCTCATGATGAGCGTGGCGTCTTGCGCGAACCATAAGATCAATGCCGCAGGTGTGGTTGCCTATAGCGAACACCAAGGTCAATATTATTTATTATTGGCTGATCATACTGGTCTTGCTTCTTTTCGCGGTTATGGTGCATTTGGTGGCAGTCTCGATTCAGGGGAGACATTAGAAGAAGGAGCACTGCGCGAGTTTCATGAAGAAACGGGATGCCATTTTTTAGGCAATATCCAAGCGGTATCTAAGCAGTATGTGCGCAATGGCAATTACGTCAGTTTTGTGGTGCGTATTGGGTTTATACCCAGCGAGCAATTAAAGCAGAATTCACAAAACCCCCTATGTGAAGGTGATGTATTTAATGAACGTACAGGCTGGGTTTGGGTGGCTCAAGACGCGCTGCTTGAACAACTAAAAACGGGTGATACCTATCAGGATGAAACCATGGACTTAGCCCTTTGGGATAAATCCACGGCCATCATCAAGCTGGCTAAAAAAGAAGGTTTACTGCCCTAGAGCGGGGTTTAAATTACAAGTCCACCTTGCCTTGGGCAATCACTTCACCCAGTTGCCATAGTTTCCATTCACCTGGCTGATAAATATGCCACGCTTCATCCGTGGTTAGAGGCTCGGTAGCAATAATACTGACCACATCGTTGGGTGTGGTTTCACCGGCAAAATCCACCGTTACATCCGCATCTTTTAATTGGGCTGCACCAAACGGGGCGCGGCGCGTAATGCAGGCCAGTTTTGTACTGCAAAAGGTAAACAGCCAATCACCGTTACTGAGTAAGCAATTAAACACGCCTTGTTGTGCGTAGGTTTGCGCGTGCTCAGTCAAGGCGTCACTTAATTGTTGTGCATTGGCGTCTCGTGGCAGTGCATTGCGCAGTTGGTTCATGAGGTCGCAAAAAATGGACTCGCTATCCGTTTCACCAATGGCTTCGTACATACCCTGTTGTGCGCTGAAATTTTCCACTTGGCCGTTGTGCGCAAACACCCAATTTTGTCCCCATAGTTCTCTTACAAAAGGGTGGGTATTGGCTAAACAAATATTACCCACATTGGCTTGGCGTATATGGCAGATGGCGGTTTGGCTTTTGATTGGCAATTTTTGCACAAAGTTAGCAATCTCGGAGGCACTGCTAGCAGCGCTATCATGAAAGCTGCGAATACCCTTACCTTCAAAAAAGGTGACGCCCCAGCCGTCGCTATGGGGGCCGGTATTGCCCCCACGTTGGGTGAGCCCCGTAAAGCTAAAACACAAGTCGGTGGGGGTGTTGGCACTCATGCCTAATAATTCGCACATGGCAGTTCGCTGATGTTGGATGAACGTGGGGAGTAAGTTTACTGCAAATTGGCCCTGAGTACGCGCAACATGTTTTCGCCCATGACTTTTTTTATTTCGTTTTGGCTAAAGCCTTGCGCCAGCATTTCATGGGTTAGGGCGGCAAGCTCGGAAGTATCGAACTGGGTAGCCACCGAGCCATCGTAATCGGAGCCAAGGGAGACGTGATCCGCCCCCATAAGCTGGATGGCAGCGCGAACGGTTTTCACAATTCCTGCCGGTGTATCATCGCAGGTGACATCGCTCCAGTAGCCTATGCCCACTACGCCGCCATTGTTGGCAATGGCTTGCATGAGGTCATCTGGAATATTACGTTTGGTTTCACAATGACTGTGAATGCCGGTATGGCTTAACACGATGGGTTTATTGGCTATGGCTAATACTTCTTTCACCACTTGATGAGACGAATGGGCCACATCAATAATCATATTTTTTTCAAGGGCGCGCTTTACCACCTGTTTGCCAAATTCAGTGAGTCCGGCTCCTGTCTTGCCATGCAATGAGCCGCCTAGCTCATTGTCGAAAAAATGTTGCAAGCCAACTAAGCGATAACCGGCATCATAGAGTTTATCCAAATTCTTTATGTCGCCTTCTAATGGGTGAGCGCCTTCCATGCCCATTAATGCACCTGTGATGTTGATGTCTTTTTTTCTAAGAACAAAAACGTCATTTAAATCTTTTTGCGATTTGATAATACGAATTTGCCCAGGCGCGCGCAGTTCTAAATCATGTAAACGTTCCACTTGATAAAGGGCCCGTTCAAATAAGCTGCCCCATGTTCGGATGGGCCATGCCTGGGCCATGACCAAAGACGTAATGTTGTCCCCAGCGTCTTGCGAATTGGATTGGTAGTTTTGGCCTTTTGGGCTTTTGGTCACACTGGTAAATACCTGCACGGCCACATTGCCTTGTACTAGGCGAGGGAAGTCTACGTGGCCGTAATCTTCTTCTTTGAGTAGGTCTCGGTCCCACAATAGAGAATCACTATGCCAATCGCCAATGACCAACTGATCATGAAGCTGCTGAGCCTCAAGGGAGACAGGCCATGGCGAGTGGGCTCGGGTAATGTTCATGGACTGCTCAACGTAAGGCGGAGCAATCCATAAAAACGCGCCGAGTAAAAGGCAAAGAAGAATAAGCGTACTTGTTATTATTTTCATGGTGCGCACGTTACGTCACTTATATTCGCTTAAATAAAACGCCCAGCACTGGCCACAATAATTGTGATCAAACCAATCACAAGATTGATGCCCACCATTTTACGAATAGTATTAAGTTGCGCGGCGCCGGCTTCCCAGTCCTGGTTATTAACGGCGGCTTTTAGGCGCTTAAATGGCGCAAAAAACACATGACCAAAAATCGCAAACATGATGTAACCCAGTAGTAACATGATGTGAACATGCACGCCCACGCCTTTCATGCCGCCAAACATGCCAATCATAAAGTGGCCGCTGATAATCAGTAACACAATGGATAGGCCTACCCATTTAAAGAAACTTTGAAACGTGCCGCGCCATAGGGTTAAACGTTGTGCCGGTTCTAGAGTGCTTGCGGCAACGGGTCTTAAGCAGACATAGGCGAAAAACATACCGCCCACCCAGATACAGGCGGCTAAAATGTGTAAGCTAATTGCAATGGCCATGGTGTTTCCTTTGTGCTTGATTCAATGTGTGATGAATAGTGGCGATTATTTTTGTATGGAGCAAGTACTAAGCGGAACTTCCCGCGAAATGTATTTTCATAGCTGCTTAATGGATAGGAGAGATGTATGCGTAAGTCGGTGAGTATGTTTGTAGGAATGATGGTTGTATTCCTAAGTTTAACCGGATGCTTTTCAGTGGACAGCGCACAGCTGCACACTCAGGCCCAAGGGGAGGTGGCCTTAAAAGCGGATCAATACACCATTGAATTGGGGTTCTCTGAGCAAGCGGCCACGTCTGAAGGCGCTTTGGCCAAGTTGAATACAAGTTTGCTGGATTTTATCACTTGGAAAGACGCGTCAGGCTTTGATGTGGTGACGCAAAATCAATCGGTGCAGCCTGTGTATTATTATCCTAAAGATGGCTTACGTGAGTTGCGTGCTTATCAAGCCCAGCACCGTTTTAAAATTAAAGCACTGAGCTTGCAGCAATACACCGATGCCATGGGTCAGTTAAGTGCCCTTAAACCAGAGTCTTTATATCAAGGAGAGGTGGGTGTTAGTGACAGTATTCGCAAACAAGCCATGCAGCAGGCCTATGCTTTGGCATTTTCGGCGAACCAAGAAAAATTGAAAACCTTACTGGATCTATCTGAATTGTGTTGGCCGGCAGTACAAGAGATAAAAGAGTACACAAATGCCCGTGGAGCGCCTCGTGCCACATGATGATGGAAGCCAAAGCGGCGCCGGTGGCCAATGAGCATGTGATCAGTGTTCGACTAGAGGTGTCTTGGAAAGCCAGTGCCTGCTAGCTGACCGAGGCCACCGAGTTGTGAAAATAAGGATCAACCAAACCTGTTTCGCAAAAGTGTTTCAGCTGCGTCATCAAGCTACCCCAAGTGCTATTGCATAAAGGGAAGAGGCCGTCGTCCTTTTGCCAGTTCATGTGTTTGAAGTCCAGGGTGCAAGTATTGCCTTCACCTTGGCTGATCTCCCACCATAGTTCTGTACCTAACCATTCATCTGGGCCACCGATACATTGCCAAAACACTCGTTGGTTGGGCAATAAGCGAGTCGCCTCCATGGTAATTAAGGTGTTGCCCTCATCAAACCAAAAGTAGCAGTGACCACCTTCTTGGTTTGTGGTTTCACAAGTATCTGTCCACCAGCCTTGAATGCCAGTATGTTGGGTGATGGCATCATAGACGGTGGCGGGGCTCGCCTCGATGATCACTTGATGTAAGCTATCTGCCATGACTTACCTCATATTATTAGGTGGTCAAAAAAACCACAGTTACTTCAGTTATGCAAAACACTGGCCATTTTTTGTACAGGCGGTGCGTGGCAATTTATACAAGCATCGCCTAGAGTAAAACGCATGGACTTTGTTGGCCGTCTAACGTACAATGCGCACCTAATTTGCACAGGTGGGCCGATGCTAGATTTAGCGCCCAACCTCCAGCCAAAGATATTATTTTAGAAAGCGGGATAGGGTCTGACCTTTGTCCCGCTTTTTTGCGACTTGTCCACTTGCAATGTCACGAGGAAGAAGCCTTGTCTAAGCCAGCTATTCTTGCGCTCGAAGACGGAAGTATCTTTAAAGGAACCGCCATTGGAGCGGATGGTGAATCAGTTGGTGAGGTGGTTTTTAACACCTCCATGACTGGTTACCAAGAGATTCTGACCGACCCTTCGTACTGCCGCCAAATTGTTACACTTACTTATCCACACATTGGTAATTATGGCACCAATGATGAAGACGCCGAATGCGACCGCATTTGGGCCGCCGGATTAGTGATTCGCGATCTCCCCCTAGTTGCTAGCAACTTTCGAAGCCAACAAGCCCTTGATGAATACTTAATTGAACGCAACGTTGTCGGTATTGCCGATATCGATACGCGTAAGTTAACCCGTATTCTTCGCGAAAAAGGCAGCTTGAATGGTTGCGTGATGGCGGGTGACGATATTGATGAAGCTCGCGCACTTGAGCTTGCTAAAGGATTTGCCGGTCTTAAAGGCATGGACCTAGCAAAAGAAGTGACCACAGATAAAAGCTACCCTTGGAAAGAAGGCAGCTGGCAGCTAGGCAAGGGTCACCAAGAAGTGACTGACACACCATTCAAAGTGGTGGCCTACGATTACGGCGTTAAGCGTAATATTTTACGCATGCTGGCGGATCGCGGTTGTGACCTAACGGTTGTGCCGGCACAAACTCCTGCCAGCGACGTATTGGCCATGAATCCAGATGGTATTTTCTTATCAAACGGCCCTGGTGATCCAGAGCCATGTGATTACGCCATTGCTGCGATCAAAGAGTTTTTAGAAACCGACATCCCTGTATTCGGTATCTGTTTGGGCCATCAGTTATTAGCGCTAGCTTCCGGTGCTAAAACTCTGAAAATGGGTCACGGCCACCACGGTGGTAACCACCCAGTCCAAAACCTAGATGATAAGACGGTATTAATTACCGCACAGAACCACGGTTTTGCGGTAAGCGAAGACGGTCTTCCGGCGAACCTACGTGTGACGCACAAGTCTCTGTTCGATGGCACCACACAAGGTATTCATCGTACAGACAAGCCTGCGTTTAGCTTCCAGGGTCACCCTGAAGCGAGCCCGGGTCCACACGATGCAGCGCCATTGTTTGACCATTTCATTGAATTAATGCAAGCCCGCAAAGCTTAGTAATTGGAGATATAACCATGCCAAAGCGCACGGACATAGAAAGCATTCTAATTATCGGCGCGGGCCCTATTGTTATCGGTCAGGCCTGCGAATTTGACTACTCTGGTGCACAAGCTTGTAAAGCTTTGCGCGAAGAAGGTTACAAAGTTATTTTGGTGAACTCTAACCCAGCCACCATCATGACCGACCCATCCATGGCCGATGCGACTTACATCGAGCCAATCACGGTTGAGTCTGTCACTAAAATTATTGAAAAAGAACGTCCTGACGTTCTATTGCCAACCATGGGCGGCCAAACCGCTCTGAACTGTGCACTAGGTCTTGAGGCCGCTGGCGTACTGGAAAAATACGGCGTTGAAATGATCGGTGCAAATGCCGATGTAATCGACAAAGCGGAAGACCGTAACCGTTTTGACCAAGCCATGAAAAAAATTGGTTTGGAATGCCCACGTGCCGGTATTGCACACTCCATGGCCGAAGCATGGGAAGTACAAAAAGGCTTAGGCTTCCCTTGTATTATCCGTCCTTCTTTCACCATGGGCGGCACCGGTGGCGGTATCGCGTATAACAAAGAAGAATTTGAAGAAATTTGTACTCGTGGTTTGGACTTATCCCCAACCAGCGAATTGCTAATCGATGAATCACTTATCGGTTGGAAAGAGTACGAGATGGAAGTGGTGCGTGACAAAAACGACAACTGCATCATCGTGTGTTCTATCGAAAACTTCGACCCAATGGGTGTGCACACTGGTGACTCTATTACCGTGGCGCCAGCACAAACCCTAACGGACAAAGAACTGCAAATCATGCGTAACGCCTCTTTGGCAGTGCTGCGTGAAATCGGCGTCGAAACCGGCGGTTCAAACGTACAGTTTGGTATTAATCCAAAAGACGGCCGTATGGTTGTAATCGAGATGAACCCTCGTGTGAGTCGTTCATCTGCATTGGCATCTAAAGCCACGGGTTTCCCGATTGCTAAAATCGCTGCCAAGCTTGCCATCGGTTACACCCTTGATGAGCTACAAAACGATATTACAGGTGGTCGTACCCCTGCATCGTTTGAGCCTTCAATCGATTACGTTGTGACTAAGATTCCTCGTTTCACTTTCGAGAAATTCCCACAAGCGGATGCACGCTTAACCACGCAGATGAAATCTGTAGGTGAAGTGATGGCCATTGGCCGTACTCAACAAGAGTCATTGCAAAAAGCCCTTCGTGGTCTTGAAGTGGGTGCCACTGGTTTTGATCCAATTATTGATATCAAAGCCGAAGGCGCCAAAGAGAAAATCATCTCTGAATTAAACACCCCAGGGGCTGAGCGCATTTGGTACATCGCCGATGCGTTCCGTATCGGCATGACCCTTGAAGAAATCTTCGATTGCTGTGCGGTTGATCCATGGTTCTTAATTCAAATTGAAGACTTATTAAAAGAAGAAGCCAAAGTTGAGCAAAGCTCACTGACGTCTCTAGACGCGGATCGTATCTACCGTCTAAAACGTAAAGGTTTCTCCGATGCTCGTCTTTCTACCTTGTTAGGCGTGAGTGAAAAAGCATTCCGTAAGTACCGTCAGAAGCTAAACATTCGTCCGGTATACAAGCGTGTTGATACCTGTGCGGCGGAGTTCGCAACGGATACCGCTTACATGTACTCAACGTACGAAGAAGAGTGCGAAGCGAACCCAACTGAGCGTGAAAAAATCATCGTGCTTGGTGGTGGCCCGAACCGTATCGGCCAAGGTATCGAATTCGATTACTGCTGTGTACATGCCGCGTTTGCTGCAAAAGAAATGGGTTATGAAGCCATCATGGTTAACTGTAACCCTGAAACGGTTTCTACTGACTACGATACCTCTGATCGTTTATTCTTCGAGCCAGTCACCCTTGAAGACGTGTTAGAGATTGTTGATAAAGAAAAACCAAAAGGTGTGATTGTTCAGTACGGTGGCCAAACGCCGCTTAAATTAGCTGAAGAATTAGAAGCCGCAGGTGTACCGATTATTGGTACTTCCCCTGAAGCCATCGACCGCGCCGAAGACCGTGAACGTTTCCAGCAAATGATTCAACGCCTAGGTCTTAAGCAGCCGGTTAACGCCACGGTTACCTCTACTGAAGAAGCCGTGACTAAAGCACTTGAGATTGGCTACCCGTTAGTGGTTCGTCCTTCTTATGTACTAGGTGGTCGCGCCATGGAAATTGTTAACAACGAAGAAGCCCTTCGTCGTTACATGACCACAGCCGTTAAAGTATCCAACGATTCTCCTGTACTGCTTGATTACTTCTTAAACCGTGCGGTTGAAGTGGATATCGATGCCATCTGTGATGGTGAGCAAGTGGTGATTGGTGCGATTATGCAGCACATTGAACAAGCAGGTATTCACTCTGGTGACTCGGCATGTTCATTACCGCCTTACAGCTTGCCAGATGACGTGCAAGATGAAATGCGTAAACAAGTTGCGGCGATGGCACTTGAGCTTGGTGTAGTGGGCTTGATGAATACTCAGCTAGCTTGGCAAGACGGCGAGATCTATGTGATCGAGG
>Ga0209634_1003703_pt1 | contig 10213 bp, 9 predicted proteins | sample LinPmetageLP40_FD_184043 | JGI IMG/M metagenome (GOLD analysis project Ga0209634, IMG submission 184043) | Marine viral communities from the Pacific Ocean - LP-40 (SPAdes) (version 2) | ecosystem: Environmental > Aquatic > Marine > Oceanic | place: Pacific Ocean | collected 2010-08-26 | reverse complement strand
ACATAAACGACACACCAATGGCAATCACCAGATATATGAACAGCAGTGTCATACGTTACTTACCTTCCCAAGCCAAATGCCTACTCTACCACTTCCCGTAATGGCCTGCCCACTGCCACTCAAAAATGTACTTCGTTGTCTTTTTATCACTAAAACATCCACTTAAAATACCTAGATAACCTGAATACTCAGCCAGCCTTTGAAAAGGGTGACAACTGAGACAACAAGATTACCCTTCTTGCTTCACACACAATCCATTTTCCAGCATCGGCGCCAGCGAGACGCTTGAATCCCATACGCGATCCCAGACTGAACCCAACATACTCAAATCGGGTCGAACACTGACTTTTTCAACCACGCGCTTAACAATTCCCGCCTCACTTTCTTCACCCACAATAAAATTGAACACGTAATAACACTCAACCCCCATGCGTAAATCCGACAATATAATATTTTTCTCTTCTTGTTTAACGGCATAAAAGCCCTTGGTAAACCACTGCAAGCGTTGCACGTCCCATTCATCTTCAATTCCTGTCAGTAGGGATTCGGTAGAGTCGTAGTTATCCAGACTCACTTCACTGGGAGAGTCAAATATCGATACATACCCTTCATAATATTCATCACCCGACATGACCAAAATTCGCCATAACAAGGTAGAAAAAGGCGCCGGGGTACTTAGATAATACTCTGCTTGAATCTGTCGATCATGCAGGGCCGTTTTAACGGTTTGATCAATATAAAACTTAGCCCCCAACGACCAAACAATATAAACACTGCTCAATACCAAGGCCGCACGATTCATTCTCAAGGCCCGGCAAGGTGTTAGCTTGGGTAAAAAAACAGCAATAAACGCAATCAATAAAGGTAAGGTATACAAGGGGTCAATAATAAATAAGCTGGCAATACCAAACGGATATTCCGTAATGGGCCATAACAACTGGGTGCCATATACGGTCAAACTATCTAAAACACCGTGGGTGGATAAACACAAAAACACCAACCAAAACCAACGCTTTTTATACACAGCTGTTGCCTGGTGACAACGTGTAATTAACCACACAATTAAAGGGCTAATTAATAAATGCACCAGTACTGAGTGACTAAAGCCGCGATGATAAGTAAAGGCCTCTACCTCACCACCGTAAGGTAAAAACACATCCAAATCAGGTAAGGTGCCTAATACCGCCCCATATAAAGCCGCTTTACGGCCCACCTTATCGCCCAGTACGGCGTAACCAACGGCACCGCCCAATACCACTTGTGTGACTGAATCCATATTGTCCTAACTATTGAATCTATATTTAACTTAATACTACGCCATAACCTTGCAGGTTAGACCACTTCTAGATGACTTAGCCGTGTAAACCTAAGTGTTTTATAAATCGGTAGTATGAACTCACATCATTAAATCCCAATAGCGCGGCACGCTCGTCATTGCTCAGCTCTGTTTGTCTTTGTGAACTTAATAGCTGCTGTCGCGCCTGCTTGACTAGTTCAGAAAAGGTCGCTCCTTCGTGTTTTAATTTACGGTATAAAGTGGCGCGGCTCATGTGCATATCCGTCAGTAAGGTTTCAATATTACTGTATTTCGCCAAATCATGAATAAGGAAGGTTTGAACCTGATTGGTCGTATTGCTGTCTCCATCAATTAATAAAGAGACTGTCCTCGCACGCATCTTCAATACATCACGTAAATATGGATTTGAACTGTCAAGGACTTGCTGGAAGTTCGACAATGCCAACACAATACGATTTTCATCGGCAGAAAATGTTAAGTGCTCGCCAAATAGCGTCGTGTATTGATCACGGTGATGAGGTTCAGGGTAGGTAAAGCTGGCTGACTTAACCTCTAATGGCTCACTAACAAAGTGATTCGCCCAAGCAATAATGGCCACCATACTGCGTTCAATTGCTAAATTGGGATAAGAAAGCGCTGAGTCAAACTCAAAAACTAATGCGACCTCGTTGTGGTTCGTATCTTCAAACAAACGCCAGCACTCAGCATAATTAAGTAAGCCCACATTACGTTGAAAGATATGAAAAGCTTGTTCTAAGGTGTCGCTGTATGAAATCCAATTAGCCAGCAAGCCTTTTGCTTTGGCGTTAACGGTGCGCCCCACCATAAACGCAAAATCCGATTTTGCATCAACCCGATCCCAAAGCGCTACAAGATGATGTTCCGCTAAACGATTCTCTGCAATGGACTCACCTTGCTGATACAACCTGTACTGGGTAAACACATCCATACCCATTTGTCTTAATACCTCAACAGACAAAAAACTCCGCAAGATTAATTCATGAGCCAAATCCACCACCGCAATGGCCGATACTGTTTTAAGCTGGAGCTTGGACATAAGCCCCTCTTATTTGAACCAATTTACCACAAACATGAAACCAGTTACCTCACGCATAACAAACAGAAAATTTACAATCAATACCGTCTCACTATTAATCGACTCAATACATAAACCATTACGAAACATAGGCTAACAATATGCAGAATGCGGAACAAGCCATACCAGATACCAAACTGACTAGCGATTCAGGAATACAATCAGAATTTGAGGAACATTCAATTCTAACAGATTCGGCGCTTCGAAAAATCATACCATCAGGTCCAGCCATTTTAGATAAACGCATTCAGCCAACCTTGGATTTTTATTCACTGGAATTTCTATCTAAGGCCTGCCTTGTGATCTTAGGTACCCGTTCAAATGCCGTCCCCATGATGGCACTGCATTACCGTCAGCATATTAGCATTGAAAATGAATCCTGCTTAACAATCAAAGGTTTACCCAATAACTTTGAGAATATAGGTAATACTCATACTTTCGCCAGCTTATTCATCATTGTACCGGGTATTGGACACAGCTTGCGCATTAACGGTCAACTTGAAAACAGCCGTCAGCAGTTTCGATTTCATATAAACGAGGTGTATTTTCATTGCGCCAGAGCCGCCGCACGATCTGAGTTATTCGATCACAGTGCTACATCAAATTTAGACACCGAAATCACTGAACAAACGATCATAGAACGCTCGCCTTACTTATTATTAAAAACAACAAATAAGCATGGGAAAACCGAAATTTCACCTCGTGGCGATGAAGTGGGGTTTGTAAAACTCATAAACACTAACACAGTGTTTATACCTGAACGCCCAGGCAATAAAATTGCCGTTAGTCTTCGTAATATCATTCAATGCTCAGATGTTGAAATCCTTTTCATCGTCCCTCATAGCCCATACACACTTAATGTCAGAGGTACGGCTACCATCACAAAAGAGCCAGTACTTTTACAGTTAAGTGATATTAATGGGAAAAAAGCAAAAGTCGGTATTAGAATTGAAATACTCGAAAAAACCTTTCAATTAGATAAAAATATAGAAGCATGTGATTTATGGAATAGTGAAAAATTTGAGAACAAACAATCATTAACACCTTTCTCTAAGGCCCTATCGTCTCATATCAATGGCACAGGCTTACTTGGTAAGGCCACTCACTTAATTGTAGACGCCGTTGTGAAACACGACATGAACAACCTATATTAGACCGGCTCTATTAACCGCACACTAGCCAATGGTTTTTGCACAAATAGTTATCACGCGCACCAAAACAAAACACAATCAAAATTCATTCACAGGATGCCTTCAATGCATTAACCATTTTTCATCAATCAAAGAACAAACGAATTTTAAAAAGTTCACAGGCCAAGCAGTTGATTTTATTCATTTTCTTACTGCATCATTTTTAATTTATCACCTGTTCTCTTTATTTGGTGTACAACTTGCTGAACCTCTGTATAGGTCCGCAACCAAGAGGTTGCACCGGATGGAGGCTCGCGATTGTTGAATGATTGGCAAGACACCATTGAATTTGCGCAAACCTTTCGCCGCAAATTACATCAGTACCCTGAGTTAAGTTGGCAAGAACATAACACGGCCACCGCCATTCGGGATCAACTGGATGAATTTAATATCCCTTGGCAAACCTGTGCGCAAACCGGCACCGTGGCTTGGATTAATCCAAGTGGCAGCAAACCGGCCATTGCACTTCGCGGCGACATCGACGCCCTGCCCATTCATGAAGAAACCGGTAAAGCATGGCAGTCCACTCAACAAGGGTGCATGCACGCCTGCGGTCACGATGGTCACACCGCCACCTTACTTGCCACCGCTCGTTGGTTAAAACTGCACGAACACACACTGACAAAAACCATTGTTTTATTATTTCAACCCGCCGAAGAAGGAGGCCATGGCGCACGTGAAATGATCGCCGACGGCGCACTGCATGATGTTGGTGAAGTATATGGTTGGCATAACTGGCCCGCATTACCCTACGGTACTTTTGCTTGCCCAGATGATCTTGTGATGTGTGGCAATGGCACCTTTACCATTCGCTTAAAAGGCAGTGGCGGTCACGCCAGCCAACCCGAACAATGTGCGGACCCGGTTCTGGCCGCCAGTGCCGTGACCATGGCACTACAACAAATTTGCAGCCGCCAACTGGCGCCTCAAAAAGCCGCTGTGGTCAGTGTTACTCGTATTCAAAGTGGTGATGCCCTTACGGTCATCCCGCAGTATGCGCATATCGGTGGCAGCATTCGGGTGCCCGATGAAGCAACCCGAAACATCATTAATGAATCCATTACCGACATCGCCATGAAAACCGCCGCAGCCTATGGCGTCAATTGCGAGGTGGAACATCAAATGCGTTACAGCGCCACCATTAATCATGCCCAACCGGCCACCAATGCTCGTAACACTTGGAAAAGTCTATATGGCGAGCAAACGCTGGCCCATGGGCAGTCACTTCCCATCATGGCATCCGAAGATTTTAGTTATTACCTGCAACACAAACCTGGTGCCTTTGCATTAATCGGCAGCAACGATGGTCGCAACCACGACGTGCCCTGCCATAGCCCTAACTATGATTTTAACGACCGCTTAATAAATGATGTATGCCGCTGGTTTTGCAGACTGTGCGGAATGAAAACGCCACCTTGAACATACCTTCAACCACGCCGAATTTTATTCCCGTAACCTGAAGGATATTATTATGACTATTTTTGAACAGCGCGAATCATCGATTCGTGCTTACAGCCGCGTCTACCCTGTTGTTTTTAAAACCGCAAACAATGCCCGTCAAACCGACGACACAGGCAAAGAATATATCGATTTTTTTGCCGGTGCTGGCGTATTAAATTTTGGCCACAACAATCCCACCATGAAAAATGCCATCATAGAGTACCTCAATAAAAACGGCGTCTTACACAGTTTGGATATGCAAACCCAAGCCAAAGCTGAATTTATTCAGCACTTTACCAACGTCATTCTTAAACCGCGTAACATGCCTCACCGCTTACAATTCACAGGCCCAACCGGAACCAACGCCGTAGAAGCCGCCATGAAATTAGCACGCCGTGTCACTGGCCGACAAAATATCGTGGCCTTTGATCAAGGCTTTCATGGCATGACTCTCGGTGCACTGGCTGCCACCGCTAACGAATACTTTCGCTCAGCCGCTGGCGTGCCATTAGAGCATGTCACCCATCTGCCTTTCGTAGAACAATCGGATAACAGTGATAAATCCATCACCGCATTACGAGAAGTCTTTTTAGATCACAACGCACCGGCACCCGCTGCTTTTTTAATTGAAACCATTCAAGCAGAAGGCGGTGTAAATGTGGCTGATAAGAATTGGATTGAAGCCATCGCCGCCATCGCAAAAGAATTAGGCGCACTGCTCATCGTAGACGACATACAAGTGGGCTGTGGTCGCACAGGTTCGTATTTTAGTTTTGATGACTTAGATATTGATCCGGATATTGTCTGTCTTGCAAAAGGCATCGGTGGCATTGGCACACCATTAGCCATGAACCTAGTTCGCCCTGAATTGGATGACCATTGGTCCCCTGGTGAACATACCGGAACATTTCGCGGACAGAATTTATCTTTTGTAGCGGGCAAGGTCGCCCTAGATTTCTTTACCAATGACACCCTCATGGACAAGGTCAACGCAAACGTTGACTTTATGCATTCGCAATTAAAACCCCTATTAAACAGTGACCCCTCACTGCAATTACGCAGTAAGGGCATGATCATGGGGCTGGATGTGGGAGATGGTGAGCGTGCCAGTGCCATTGTACAAAAATGTTTTACTGACGGGCTGATTGTGGCCAGCTGCGGCATGGCGGGCAAGGTAATAAAACTCATTCCACCACTGACCATTCCACAAACGGATCTTGCAGTAGGATTAAACATTTTAATCAACGCCACGCGCCACGTTATGGAGGAAGCCGCATGATCAAACGCGATGATATGACCTTTCCCGCAGGCGAATATGAACGTCGCCTGAATGATTTACGCATGCGCATTGCAGAGCGTCACCTAGATGCAGTGGTGATTTCTGACCCGGCCAACATCATGTATTTAACCGACTACCAAACCACCGGTTATTCATTTTTTCAGGCGTTAGTCGTACCGTTAGAAAAAGAGCCATTCATGATCACCCGTGCACTGGAAGAATCCAACGTGATCGCTCGCACCTGGGTGGACTTAACACGGCCCTATCCCGATACCGGTGACGCCATGCAAATGTTGGTCGATGCCCTACGTGAATTTGGCTTGGCAAATAAACGCATTGGTTACGAACGTAATAGTTATTTTTTCCCCGCCTATCACCAAGATGTGATTCACACCACATTGAAACATGGCAAGTTATTAGATTGCTTTGGCATTGTTGAAGAGGGTCGCATTTGTAAATCGGCGGTGGAAATTGAACTGATGAAAAAAGCCGCCTTTGCCACAGAAGCTGGCATGGCGGCGGGTATTGATGCCTGTCGTGTTGGCGCCACCGAAAACGAAGTGGGTGCGGCCATTAGTGACGCCATGTTTCGTGCCGGGGGTGAACCCCCAGCCGTCATGCCTTATGTCACCTCTGGCCCGCGAACCATGATCGGTCACGCCACATGGGAAGGCCGTGTCATGCAAGATAATGAACACGCTTTCTTAGAGGTGGGTGGATGTTATCGACGTTACCATACCGCCATGATGCGCACTGTCATCTTGGGTGAAATGGGTGACTCCATGTACCGCGCACAACAAACCATGAAGCATGCCTTACGTGAAGTGCATTCTATTTTACAACCGGGTATGACCGTTTCAGATGTGGATAATCTGGTACGCAACATCATCAGTGATAATGACATTGGCGCGCGTTTAATTACCCGCTCGGGTTACTCTATTGGCATTGCCTTCCCACCTAGCTGGGACGAAGGTTATATGCTGAGCTTAAAACAAGGGCAGTCTACTATTTTACGCGAAGGCATGACCTTTCATTTAATACCATGGATGTGGGGCGTGGACGGTGATAAAACCTGTGGCATCTCTGACACCATTTACATCACAGAAGACGGCTGTTCATCCTTCTTTGATCACACCGATCTCGACTTCACTGTTAAACCCACTCAATCCAGTGTTATCCAAACCCCAAACGATTACATTGATTTATCCAGCGCGCGTAAACCGAAAAAAGCCAGTTCTAAAAAAACCAACGGAACAAGTGAAACCATAAAGGAGGTGGACGATGCTAACGCCAGTTAACCCAAGCACCGCACAAGCCTTACCCAATGTCGAAACGCTCAGCCTTGAGCAGTGTAATACCGCCATTGCACACGCTGATAGTGCCTTTTCCAGCTGGAGCAATACAACATTGCAACAACGCGGTCAGCACTTGCTTAACATCGCCGCTGCGCTGCGTGAAAATAAAAACGAGCTTGCATTATTAATGGCACAAGAAATGGGAAAACCTTTTGCTGAAGGCATAGCCGAAGTGGAAAAATCCGCTGGTTGTGCTGAATATTATGCACAAAACGGTACTGAGTTTTTAACTTCCGAGACCATCGCGTCCGATGCCAGCTTAAGCTATGTGTGCTATCAACCACTGGGCACCGTCTTGGGCATACTGCCATGGAATGCGCCGGTTTGGTTAGCCTTGCGTTTTTTAGCACCGGCGTTAATGGCAGGCAATACCTGCATTATGAAACCCGACCCAAACGTCCCCGCCACTGCGGCCAAACTGCATGAGGTATTTTTACAAGCCGGTCTACCTGAGCATGTGTTTACCAATCTAACGATCTGCACAGAACAGGTTGGCGATGTAATTGATCACCCCGCCATTAAAGCAGTGTCTTTTACCGGTTCAAGTCAAGCTGGTAAAAAAGTGGCCGCCCGTGCAGCAAGCGCATTAAAACCCTCGGTATTAGAATTGGGCGGCTCGGACCCATGTATTGTATTAGCCGATGCCGACTTAGAAAAAGCCTGTGACATCATCACCCTATCGCGCACTATAAACGCAGGGCAATCTTGTATTGCAGTGAAGCGTGTCATAGTAGAAGCCAGTATCTATGAAACCGTATGCGACAAACTTTATGAACGTTTTAACCAACTGACATTAGGTGATCCAACTGAAAACGTACCCGTTATGGGCCCCATCGCCCGTGAAGACCTTCGCTATCAGCTTCACCAACAAGTCAGCCAGAGCATTCAACAAGGGGCCGTGTGTTTATGTGGAGGGGACTTACCAGCGGGTGCAGGATTTTTTTATCCCCCCACATTACTAGTGGATGTGAAACCGGGCATGACTGCCTTCTGTGAAGAAACCTTTGGTCCGGTATTGGCCGTGTGCAAAGCACACGATTACGAACACGCATTACAATTGGCCAACGACACACAATACGGTTTGGGCGCCAGTATTTGGACAACCAACAAAGATCTAGCACGTCACGCCACACAAACCTTAAATGCTGGTCAGGTGGCGGTTAATGGCATAGTAAAAACAGACCCGCGCCTACCCAGTGGTGGCATAGGGTTATCCGGATACGGTCGTGAACTTGGCCCGCAAGGCATTAAAGAATTTGTTAATACCAAACAGGTTTGGATGGCTTAAAATTAGGTTAGCGTATCACTAGAAAAATGATCAGGTAAACAGATCAACCTGAAAAAGAATGGACGCTAAGCGTTAATGACATGGTTATTACAACAAACTTAGTTAGGCTTAGCAACCAAGCAAAAATCAGGCAAATTAATAGAAAATAAACATTCAAAAAAAAACCGACGGAACGTCGGTTTAATTTAATCATGTTTTACACAATCGCAAAGATTGCATTCAGGTTAGTGACAATTTTTGATACAGCTTCGGCGCGCCTTCTGGCTGCTTTCGAAAACGCTTATACACCCACTGATATTGCTCTGGACAATCTAATATACATTCTTCTATGTTTTTATTTAAGGCCGTAGCCGAGACTTGCACATCGTCACTGCGTATTTCTTCACTGGCTGGCTTTAATACCACTCCATAATGACCATTATCTAAGCGCTTAGCATAACAACACAATAAATAAGCTGGGGTTTTACGTGCTAACTCCCCAATTAATTTACCGGTTAACGCTTGCTGGCCAAAAAATGGGGCAAACACACCGCTTTTTAAACTGGGCTCTTGGTCAGGTAAAACAGCAACCACGCCCTTGTCGTCTAGTAATTTGAATAATGCCAAAACACCGTCTTTATTTGCCGGCACTAAGCCCACATCCACCCGTTTTCGCGAACTGATAATAAAATCATTTAAGGCTTTAATTTTTGGTGCCTTGTACATCACCGTCATAAATAAATATTGACGGAAAAAATGATTTAACAACTCCCAGTTTCCCAAGTGCGGAGCAATTAAAATAATACCGTTTTTATCCGCAAGGGCTTTTTCTAAATGCTCTAGGCCTTCGACCTGTGTGATCAGTTTATTTACCTTAGGAATTGGCCACATCCATGACACACCGGATTCCGCATAGGTTTAAGGCTATTAAACTCTTATTAGCTAAGCGCTTGCGTTGGTCTGAGTCTTTTTCAGGGAAGCATAACTCAAGATTACGCATTACCACTTTGGCGGATCCGCTGCCGGTATGCCACATGACCATACCGATCAACCAGCCTAAGCCATGGGCTGCACGCAAGGGTAAAAAAGACACTAATTTAATGATACCGATCATTAGGTATACAAATGCAGATTTCAAACGCCACCTCCTTGGTAATCAAACACAATACGACTGTTTAGCCAGAATGAAAACAATCACTTCGCCAAAACAGGTAGTCGAGCCAAAAATGGCGCATTTGAACATATTGTATCTGGTGGTGTGTTTGATTAAGTGGGCGTAATGAAACACA
>Ga0209634_1003701_pt1 | contig 10221 bp, 10 predicted proteins | sample LinPmetageLP40_FD_184043 | JGI IMG/M metagenome (GOLD analysis project Ga0209634, IMG submission 184043) | Marine viral communities from the Pacific Ocean - LP-40 (SPAdes) (version 2) | ecosystem: Environmental > Aquatic > Marine > Oceanic | place: Pacific Ocean | collected 2010-08-26 | reverse complement strand
GATATTCCGCCTGACCAAGGGTGGAAAACTCATCGACGGGATATTCCGGGGCGAGACGATCAACACCCCATCCATGATGGCGGTCGAAGATTATCTCGTCGCACTGGACTGGGCCGAAACTCTGGGCCTGTCCGGCCTGATCTCCCGTGCCGACGCCAGTGCGCAGCATGTCTGGGACTTCTGCGAAAGCCGCGACTGGATTGCCAATCTGGCCGACGATCCGGCCACAAGGTCCACCACATCGGTCTGCCTGAAGTTCACCGATCCGAATTTGCCCGCCGACTTTGCCAAGCGCGTCGCCAAACGGCTGGATGTGGAAGGCGTGGCCTTCGACATCGCCAGCTATCGCGATGCACCCGCAGGTCTTCGGATCTGGTGCGGATCGACGGTCGAACCCGATGACGTTGCGGCATTGATGCCGTGGATCGAATGGGCCTATCGCGCCGAACTCGCCGCCTGACCCGGCCCTTCGGGCGCGCGGTTTCGCGCGTCCGACACCCCAGATTTTTTCAAAAAGGAGCCTCTGATGGCCCCCAAAGTTCTCATCTCCGACAGCTTGTCGGACGCCGCCGTCCAAATCTTCCGCGATCGCGGCATCGACGTCACCTTCGAGCCGGGCCTCGGCAAGGACAAGGACCGTCTGGCGGACGTCATCGGCCAATACGATGGCCTCGCCATCCGGTCCGCCACGAAAGTCACCGAAAAACTGCTGGACCGTGCGACCAATCTGAAGGTCGTCGGTCGCGCCGGTATCGGCACCGACAACATCGACAAGGACGCCGCGTCGCGTCGCGGTGTCATCGTCATGAACACACCCTTCGGCAACATGATCACCACCGCCGAACACGCCATCGCGATGATGTTTGCGGTGGCGCGCCAGATTCCCGAGGCGAATACGTCGACCCATGCAGGAAAGTGGGAAAAATCCCGCTTCATGGGTGTCGAACTTTCCGGCAAGACGCTTGGCGTGATCGGGGCCGGCAACATCGGCGGCATCGTCTGTGACCGGGCGCGGGCGCTGCGCATGAAGGTCGTCGCCTATGATCCGTTCCTGTCCGAAGATCGCGCCACCAAGCTGGGCGTCGAGAAGGTCGAGCTGGACGATCTGCTGGTGCGTGCCGATTTCATCACGCTGCATGTCCCGCTGACCGAGCAGACGAAGAACATCCTGTCTGCCGAAAGCATCGCCAAGACCAAGCCCGGCGTTCGCATCATCAACTGCGCGCGGGGCGGTCTGGTGGACGAAGCGGCGTTGGCGGAGGCCTTGAAATCCGGCCATGTCGCGGGGGCGGCTTTCGACGTTTTCGCCGAGGAGCCGGCGACAAACAGCCCGCTGTTCAACCTGCCGAATGTCGTCGTCACCCCTCACCTCGGTGCCGCCACCACCGAGGCGCAGGAAAACGTCGCCCTGCAAGTCGCCGAGCAGATGTCGGACTACCTGCTCACCGGTGCCGTTACCAACGCACTCAACATGCCGTCGGTCACTGCGGAAGAAGCCAAGGTCATGGGCCCATGGGTCAAGGTCGCCGAGCATCTGGGGGCCTTCGTCGGCCAGATGACGAACGAACCGCTGAAAGCGATCGAGATCATTTATAACGGATCGGTCGCGTCGATGAACCTCGAGGCGCTGAACTGTTCGGCCATTGCGGGCGTCATGAAGGCGACCAACCCGGACGTGAATATGGTGTCTGCCCCGGTTGTCGCCCGCGAACGCGGCGTCGAGATCAGCACAACGCATCAGGACAAATCCGGTGCTTTCGACGGCTATATCAAGCTGGTGGTCAAGACGGCGACACGCGAACGGTCGATCGCGGGCACGGTGTTCAGCGACGGCAAGCCGCGGTTCATTCAGATCAAGGGCATCAACATCGACGCCGAAGTCGGGGCACACATGCTCTATACCACAAATCATGACGAACCGGGCATCATCGGAACTCTGGGCGTGACCATGGGTGAGAACGGCGTGAACATCGCAAACTTCACATTGGGCCGGTCGGATCGGGGCAAGGATGCCATCGCGCTGCTCTATCTGGACGATCAGCCGGAGGCTGCCGTTCTGGACAAGCTGCGGGCGACTGGCCTCTTCCAGAATGTCTCGCCGCTGCGTTTCAACGTCTGATCGGGCCAACCTGACAGGCCGGGGCGGGGACGCGACTCCCCGCTTTTCCAAACGCGTCTTCGCTTGATAAGTGTGACGCGTTCACCTGGTCTGATGGGCCATTTCACTTGGTTTGATCCGGGAAGAGCCGGGATAAAGCGGGACGTGTCGGGATCAAAGCGGGACGGGCGGCAGTGCCTGTCTGCATGTTGCTGAACAGCCCCGTGCCATCGTTCGATGTGTTCAACGGATGTGTCGTGTCAAAGAACGGCTAGCCGTCATAGCCGGTCAACTCGAAGCCTTTGTTGAGCAGGCCCATCAAATCCATGTTCCGGATCGTGAAAGAATACGCCGTCAGTTTGTGGACGACCCGCACACCAGTCCATTCACGCAACTGGGAGAATTGGCCGAGCCAGCCATAGGTCTCATCGCGTCCGGCGCTGCCCACCTTCATCGCCACGTCCATCGCGTGGGTTTCGGCCCCTTTGAAGCCATCGGAGTGGAGCGTCTGGAAGCCCCGGAAGGCGAGGTCGAAGTTGCGGCTGGTAAGGTCCATCGGTGCGGTTCCTGTGGCATGTCCGGGAAATCCGGAAATCGCCAACAAGTTGCGGAGGGCACCGGATGCGAAACACCCACAAGCGTTTGCTGGTGCCTTGCCCTGCGGTCGCTGGGGTGCAGGTGACGGGGCCTCCCATCCGGCGCACCGGAAACCCCGCATGGCGCTCCGATCCGAGGATCGTGCTACGGCGGGGAGAATTGCACCGTGTCGCACCTGCCCCTTCAACTTCGCACGAGATATCACATCGCGCGACCCCTGAATTAGCCGCGCCGGTGCGCTTGTCGTCGCAAGGTGCCCCGATGCTGGGAATACCCCCAGACGACGCCCCAGCCCTTTCGGAAATCGCCCTGAGCCTTTCGAAAGAAGACAGGGGCGATGCGGTTTACGCATCACCCCCTGTTCCGCAGAAACCGGTCCTGTTTCAGGCCGACTGGCCACTTTTGCCCATCCTGACTGCTCCATCCTTTTTCCCGGGACTACGGTCGAGGATCGCAAGACCGGTCCGGCGGTTCCGTGTTCGGCGGTGTTAAGCAATGATGAGGAAGCGATCATCGTCGCCTTCCGGCGGCATACATTCTTGCCGTTGGATGATTGTCTTTACGCGCTACAACCGACGATCCCGCATTTATCCCGTTCCTCGCGGCACAGATGGTCACAGCGGCATGGGATCAGCAGGCTGCCTGAAGTGGAAGGCGACAAGCCCGCCAAGAAGAAGTTCAAACGATGCCCAACCGGTTATTTCCACGTCGATCCCGGCTGAGGTTCACACCGCAGAATATAGATGCAGAAGGCAAGCTGCATCTATATGTCCTTATATCCGCACCAGCAAGTTTGCCTTTATTCAGCTTGTCGGCAAGGCGAACCGCAAAAAGGCCACGGCTTTCCTCAAGCCCTGATCAGCGCTGTGCCGTATAAGATCCATATCGTGCTTCCCGACATTGTATCCAGTTCACGCTGCCCCCACGCTACCGACACAGCCCGACGGCAAGCGTCTCAACCCATATGTCTGGAATGCGATGCGCAGAAAACGGGGTCGACCATCGGCTGACCAAGATGCGTCATCCCTGGACGCACGGGCAGATCGGGCGCATGAACCGAACGATCAAGGATGCCACGGTTATACGGTTCCACTACGACAGCGATGAGCAGTTGCGCGCAGATCTCAACGACTTCTTAGCCGCATACAATTTTGCGCGACGCCTGAAGACACTCGGCGGACCCACTCCATACCAATACATCTGCAAAATCTGGACAACCGAGCCGGAAAGATTCAAATTCGATCCAACCCATCAGATGCCGGGACTAAACAGCTAGTATCCCAGGGCACAGCCGTCTTTTCGAGGGTCGCTTGCCCCTTCGAGATACCCGCTATCGTCGATGCGAATGGATTGGGCACCTCCAATCGGTCCTTCGGGAATCCGAACATTGTGGCCCATCGCATAAAGCTCGGACCTGACCGTATCGGAATAGCCGAGTTCGACACTCATCACACCGTTGTCCGAAAATGCACGGGGTGCGTCGATTGCGCTTTGCGCGTCCATCCCGAAATCCACCATGTTCGACAGAAACCGCAGGTGCCCGGCGGGCTGATACGCGCCGCCCATGACACCGAAAGGCATCGTGACGCGGCCGTTCTGCCGCAACATGCCCGGAATGATCGTATGCATCGGTCGCTTGCCCGGCCCCAGTTCGTTCGGATGCCATCGCTCCAAAGTAAAGCCAGCGCCCCGGTTCTGCATCAGGATGCCGAATTTGTCGGACGCGAGTCCGGTCCCGAAGGAATGGAAGATGGAGCAGATCAACGATACGGCCATGCGGTCCCGGTCGACCACGGTGATATAAACGGTATCCTTGTGGATCGCCTCGGTCAGAGGGGCTGCTGCGGCCATCGCGCGTTTCGGATTGATGAGAGCGGCCAGTTTTTCTGCCGTGCCTGCATCCAGCATATGCATCAGCCGCGCCGTATGATCATGGTCGGCCAGCAGGCGGTTGCGGGCGTCATAGGCCAGTTTTGCGGCTTCGGCTTCGATATGCGCGCGTTTCGACCCCATTGGGTCCAACGCCGTGATATCGAAATGTTTCAGAATATTGGCCATCAGGATAGCGGTCGCGCCCTGTCCGTTCGGTGGATGCTCGACCAGATCGACGCCCTTGTAGGTGCCGCTGATCGGGTCGGTCCAATCGCAGGCGGTGGCCGCGAAATCGGACACGTCGTGAGCGCCGCCAGCGGCTTTCAGCGTTGCCACCATGTCTTCGGCCACCTCGCCGACATAGAACCCGTCGCGGCCCTTGTCGGCGATCCGGCGCAATACTTCGGCTTGACCGGGCAGGGCAAACTGATGGCCGGTTTTAAGAGGCTTGCCTTGCGCCAGATAGACGTCCCGTGCGCTGCCTTGCAGGGTCTCCTTGGCCAAAGCCCAGTCGAAGGCGACCCGCGGGGCGATGGGGACGCCGCTCTCGAAATAGGGGATCAGCGGTCCGAGGATATCGGCCATGCCCAGCTTGCCGAGTCGGTCGGACAGCGTGCAGAACGCGTCGACCGCTCCCGGCACCGTGACTGCATGGGCGGAATTGACCGGCACAGTCTTGAGCCCCTGTGCCCGGAGTTTTTGCGCGGACGATCCCTGTGCCGCCCGGCCCGAGCCGTTGAGGGCGAGGATATCTTCCCCGCCAGCGGGTTTGATCAGGGCGAAAGCGTCTCCGCCCAGGCCGGTCATCTGCGGTTCGCACAGTCCCAGAATGACGGCACCCGCGATTGCTGCGTCCACTGCGTTTCCACCGCGCGCCAACGTGTCGATGGCAATTTTTGCGGCCAGCGGATGCGAGGTCGCGCACATGCCGTTCGTGGCAAGCACCGGGGACCGACCGGGAAGTTGAAAATAACGCATATTGGCCCCTTGGTGCGGCAAGTTTCGGCGGAGGCTATGATGGCGATGCAAGGGTGCCAAGGCCCATTCCGGGTGCCGTCGCGGGGCAGGGGCATGACCTCGACGGAGATGACTTGCTTCGGGGGCTGTCATCCTGCCGTCGAGGGAAGCTATGTGGAGCTACGGGTTGATTGTCGCTTCGCATCAGGGCCGGGATGGGACAGAACTATGGCGGCAAAACGATCCATAATGATGTATTTCGCGACAATTCTGCCAATCTGGCGAGAGGACCCTGGATTGGAAACACCGGCGGTTTGGGGTCAGTGCCATGCGGGACGGCGCGTTGCCTATCCCTCGTCTGCCTGTTCCAGAAACGAGAAACTCAGCCGGTTGATGCCGTTCTGGCGTTCGTAGACCATATCCTCGGTAAGGGTGTGGATGATGAACCAGCCGAAACCGCCTTCCGGCAGGTCGTCGATCGGGAGTTTCGCCTCAGGCAGGTCGACCGAGGCCAAGAGGGCGGGTGGCAAAGGGCGTCCCCTGTCTGTCGTTTCGACATGCAGACGGCCGTCTTCTCGGGTCACCTCCAGCATGACCCAGGCGGCCCCGATATCGGTCATGGCATGCTCCACGATGTTGTTGAGCACTTCGCCCAGAACAATCGTCACATCATGCTGCAACGAAAGTCGCAGACCTGTTGCGTCGAAGGCGCGGTGCAGCCGGGCAAGCTGTATGCTGACATCGTTCGCAGTCGCCGGAAACCTGCTGCGAAGCACGGCACACTGTGGCGATGGCATCGCTGCTGCGCGTGAGGCAGTCATGCGGCCGACCGTCCGGCGGTGGGGGCCGCATCATGCAGGATGAACACGCTGTCCATTCGGGTCAGGGTCAGGACCTTGCGCACGATGGTGCCGCAGTTCGCCAGTTCCAATCGTCGCGCCCCGCCCAGCATCTTCATGATCGCGACGAGCGCGCCCAGTCCGCTGCTGTCCAGAAACTCGATCCGGGTCATGTCGATCATCACGCGATCGTCGAAGTCCTGAACCATCTGCCGGACCGCTTCCTTGAAAGGCACGGCGCCGGCGGCGTCGATCCGCGTGTCCTGCAACGTCAGAATCAGCAGGTCATCCGCGATCCGTCTTTCAATTTTCATTGCATACCTCGCATGACAGACGACCGGCCGTGCCGTGCCGCCACTGGAATCCCGCGCCTTTGACTGTCAGATTAGGACGCAGGTCTTACCAGAACGTGAATCGGAACAAGATGCAGCAAGTCGTGATTTCCGGGGCCAAGCGGACTCCGATGGGCGGGTTTCAGGGGGCATTGTCGCAGGTTTCTGCGTCGGAGCTTGGCGGCGCGTCCATTTCGGCGGCTCTGACCGATGCCGGAATCGCCCCGGAACAGGTCGGGGAACTGCTGATGGGATGCGTGCTTTCCGCAGGTCAGGGCCAGGCCCCGGCGCGCCAGGCGGGGTTCCATGGCGGACTGCCCAAGGACGTGCCCGCAACGACGCTCAACAAGATGTGCGGCAGCGGTATGAAAGCCGCGATGATGGCGCATGATCAGATACTTGCGGGTCAGGCGCATGTCATGATCGCGGGCGGAATGGAGAGCATGACGAACGCCCCCTATCTGTTGCCCGGCATGCGGGGCGGGGCGCGGCTGGGGCATGGCGTGACGGTCGATCACATGTTTCTGGACGGGTTGGAGGATGCCTACGACAAGGGCCGGTTGATGGGCACCTTCGCGGAGGATTGTGCCGAGGCCTATCAATTCACCCGCGAGGCACAGGATGAATATGCGCTGCGATCCCTGAGCCGGGCGCAGACGGCGATTTCGTCGGGCGGATTCGACCGCGAAGTCGCACCGTTTCAGATAGTTACGCGCAAGGGCCAGACGGTTGTCGCGCAAGACGAACAACCCGGCACGGCGCGGCCCGACAAGATCCCGACGCTGAAGCCCGCGTTCCGCAGGGACGGCACGGTGACGGCGGCGAATTCATCGTCGATCAGCGATGGGGCAGCCGCTATGGTATTGGTTTCAAGCGATTTTGCGGACCGGGAAGGTGTTCCGGTCCGGGCCAGGATCATGGGCCACGCGAGCCATGCGCAGGAGCCTGGTCTGTTCACGACAGCACCCGTGCCTGCGGCCCGCAAGCTGTTGGAAAAGCTGGACTGGTCGGTCGGCGATGTCGATCTGTGGGAGGTGAACGAAGCCTTTGCCGTCGTGCCGATGGCCTTCCTGCATGAAATGGGTTTAAACGCTGATATTGTTAATATAAATGGCGGCGCCTGTGCCCTGGGCCACCCGATCGGCGCATCGGGTGCGCGGATCATGGTGACGCTTTTGCACGCCCTCGAGTCGCGCGGACTGAAGCGTGGAATCGCCGCGATCTGCATCGGGGGCGGTGAGGGGACGGCGATCGCGCTGGAGCGGGATTGAGGGTGGGATTTCATGGGTGAAGAACGGGTGATCCGTGTCGGATATGCGTCGGACGCCATGAGGGGTGGACAGCCGCGATGATCCATTATCCGACCCTGCACAAGACCATCGCCAGCCTGACCGAAGGCGAGGACGATACGGTCGCGCTGATGGCCACGGTCGCCTGCGAGGTGCATCACGCCGACGACCGTTTCGACTGGACCGGGTTCTATCGCGTGACCGCGCCGGGGATGCTCAAGATCGGGCCGTATCAGGGCGGCCACGGGTGCCTGACGATCCCGTTCGACCGGGGCGTCTGCGGAGCCTGCGCGACCACGGGCGAGGTGCAGCTTGTGCCCGACGTCGATGCCTTTCCGGGACACATCGCCTGCGCGTCGTCCACCCGGTCGGAAATCGTGTTGCCGGTGTTCGACCGCACCGGCGCGCTGATCGCGGTGTTCGATATCGACAGCAACCGGGCGGGTGCCTTCACGTCCGAGGACGCAACGGAAATGTCGGCGATGCTGAATTCGGTTTTCGCGCAGTGAAGACGCTGCGCGATCTGATGGCGACCCATGCGCGGGCCGGGACCCTGGACTGGATCGGTCTGCGGCCGGAACGCCGGGCGGATCTGACGTCTGTTGACCGGGCCGTGGTGTCCGGGGCCGGACTGGATGGCGATCATGGGCGACCGGGCAAGCGGGCAGTGACGTTGATTCAGGCGGAGCATCTGCCGGTGATCGCGGCGCTGTGCGAGGGCGAGGCAACGCCCGGTAACCTGCGGCGCAATCTGGTGGTGTCGGGCGTGAACCTTGCCGCGTTGCGCGGACGGGAGGTGCGTCTGGGCGAGGTCGTGTTGCGGATCAACGGACCCTGCGCGCCGTGCAGCCGGATGGAGGAGACGCTGGGGCAGGGCGGTTATTCCGCCGTGCGGCACCATGGCGGCTGGTGCGCCTCGGTGGTGACCCCAGGTGAAATCGCCCTGGGCGATGCGGTGGCGCCGCTGGCGGCGCAATGATCCGTCCGGCCACATCAGCCGACCGGACGGCCATCCGCGATTTGCATCTGGCATCGTGGCGCGACAGTTATGGTGCGGAATTATCGGCGGACTATCTGCGCGACACACTGCCCGCCGCCATGGATGAGAAGTGGTCCGCGCGGACATTCGGCGCACCGGAACTGACCCTGGTGGCCTATACCGATACGGAGATGACCGGGTTCGCCTGCGCGTTGACCGACCGCGATCCGCCGTTGATCGACAACCTGCACGTCCGGCCCGAATTGCGCGGTGGCGGAACGGGCGGGAAATTGTTGGCGGCGATGAAGGTCGCGCTGCGGGAGGCCGGGTTCGTCCGTGCCTATCTGACGGTGCTGGAGTCGAACCCGCGCGCGTTGGCCTTTTATCTGGCGCAGGGCGGCGTGGACGAGGGGCCGGTGGACGATATCATGGTGGGTCATGTGGTGAAGGCCCGGCGGATCGGGTTCGATCTTTGCAGTTGAACTGTCGTCCCCGGCCTTGAGGCGAAGACCATTCGTCGGGAATGCGCCGGGTCCGGCCAGAGGATGACCCTGCGCCGTTCGCCCCATCTTCAAACCCCCGGCGGGATGCGGTAGTCGGGCGGGAAATCTACGGGATGCACGACCATGAAATTCACCCTCTCCTGGCTGAAACGCCATCTCGACACGCAGGCTTCGGTGGACGAGATCGCCGAGACGCTGACCGATCTGGGTCTGGAGGTCGAAGGCATCGAGGACCGTGCGGCGCGGCTGCGCGATTTCACCATCGGCAAGGTGGTGTCGGCCGAGAAGCACCCGGATGCCGACCGGCTCAAGGTCTGTCAGGTCGAGACCGACGAAGGTGTCCAGCAGATCATCTGCGGTGCGCCCAACGCGCGCGAGGGGATCACCGTCGTCATCGCTAAGCCGGGCGTCTATGTCCCCGGCATCGACACGACCATCGGAGTCGGCAAGATCCGCGGGATCGAGAGTTTCGGAATGATGGCCTCCGAGCGCGAGCTGGAGCTGTCGGAGGAACACGACGGAATCATCGAACTGCCCTCGGGCGCGGTCGGGCAGCGGTTCACCGACTGGCTGGCCGAGAATGACCCGGCCAAGGTCGATCCGGTGATCGAGATCGCGATTACGCCGAACCGGCCGGACGCGCTGGGCGTGCGCGGCATTGCCCGCGATCTGGCGGCGCGGGGCCTGGGTGTGTTGAAGCCATTGGAGACGCCCAAGATCGACGCCGGGTTCGATTGCCCGGTCGATGTGACCAT
>Ga0209634_1003698_pt1 | contig 10230 bp, 3 predicted proteins | sample LinPmetageLP40_FD_184043 | JGI IMG/M metagenome (GOLD analysis project Ga0209634, IMG submission 184043) | Marine viral communities from the Pacific Ocean - LP-40 (SPAdes) (version 2) | ecosystem: Environmental > Aquatic > Marine > Oceanic | place: Pacific Ocean | collected 2010-08-26 | reverse complement strand
TAACACCTGCAGCTATAGATTCAACTGTAGGAGCAGGAGTATTTACATTTGCTGGAGCTTATCCTGATGATACTTTTTATTTTAAAATTCATGCTGATGATTTAGTAACAACAGTTACAGTTTTAGAAGCACAACCACCTTATGGAATTGGTTATAGGCCTGGAGATAAATTAATATTCAAATCAGAATCATTTTCAGGCTACCCAATGTCAGATGATATAAAAATAACATTATCATCACCAGCTATATCAGCCTCTAATTGGAGCAATAGAAAATTTGGGGTTGATTTAAGAAATTCCGCAGCGGTAGTTAATGGTTTAAATATAGATCAAGAATTAAAAGTATATCCTATATCTGGAAGTTGGGGAATGGGATCAGGAAAACTTTTTAATGACCCCTCCTCTACAGATGGTGCTAGTTGGGAATTTATGACTTACTCAGGTTCGGATGCTGGAGCTAAAAAATGGCAAATAGCTGGGGCATTTGGGGCATATGCAACAGCTTCTTTTGTAATAAATGAAGAAGGTGGAGGTACTTGGTACACAGGCTCTAATTTAGGATTACCTATAATTCAATCACAATCATTTTCATATGGTATTGGTGTAGATTTAAGTATAGATGTAACAGATACTATAAAAACATGGTATACTAATTCATTAGTAGATAATAATATAGGTTTACCAAATGATGGGTTTTTAGTAAAACAATCATCATCAAGAGAATTTGTTAATAGTCAAGCAGTAACAGCTACATTTAGATATTTTTCAATTGATACTAATACTATCTATCCCCCACTATTAGACTTAAAATGGGATGACCAATATTACAATACAGGATCTTCAAAAAACACTACAATAGGTACTCCTGAAGCATTTATGTCTGTTTATAATAATGTAGGAACTTATTATTCTCAAAGTGTTGAGAGATTCAGAATAGCAGCTATACCAAAATATCCAGATGTTGTATTTCAAACAGCTTCTTTATACACAACAAATTTTTATTTACCTAAAGGAGTATCTACATATGCTATAAAAGATACAGATACAAATGAATTTGTAATTCCATTTGATGAAACTTATACTCAAATTAGTGCAGATTCAACATCAAGTTATTTTGATGTATATATGAATGGGTTAGAGCCTGAAAGATATTATACAATTATAATAAAAACAGTGCTAGACGGTACAACACAAGTATTTGATGAAGATATATTATTTAAAGTAACAAAGGGATAACAATGAGAGGCAATACAGATAATTTTAATGAAGAAATGAAATCACCTGGTGATGCTCTACCCAATGGAAACCCTGCAGGTCTAGATCAATCATCAGATGAAAATACTTCTATAACATTAATCCGAACAGGATACAATAGAGAGGCATTTAATAATACTTTTAATACTGATTTTACAGAATTAGGAGTTAATGAACAAGACTTAAGCTTTTTTGATCCTAATTTGGCTACCGTAGAAGATTTTTTTACTATATACAATAACTTATTTTTTATTATCCCAAAACGTGGGGAAATAAACTCACATGAATTTTTAATTAAAGAAAGTAGTGATTACATAGATTACAAAGCAAACCAGCTAGAAATAGAAGCATTATTAGAAGAAATAGCAGAATTAAGAGAATCAAACCTTCAACTACAAGTTGATATGGCTGGAATATTAGGAGCTAAAAAAGAAATAGATAAAGCAATTGAACAAGGAAGAACAGCCGCAGGTTCATAAAGTAAAATAATAAAAGATGACAGAAATACCAGTATCTTCTTCTATACAACAAATAAATCCATCATTATTATTTAATGATGGTTTTGAGTTAGAGAATAGTTCATTAATACCTAATGAAGACTATTCAGGATCTTTTACTCCTGGGATAAATCAAATAGAATTTTATGTATATGATACACAAAAATCATTACAATATTCAGATTATAATTTTACAGATTATCAAATAACCCAAAATACTACACCTGATGCTGTTCCTGTAGGAATAACTGCAGAACAGGTAGCTAACCCAGCAATAGGTAATTCTACAACTGATATAGTTAATTTAAATCCTGAAGTTGACATATATAATGCCGGTTATAATAATGGGGTATTATATGGGGTTTATAATTTTATCAATAATGAACTAAGTTCATCAGTAGATAATAAATATTATATTTCAGAAATATCAGGAGATAGAACAGAAATTAGAATTAAATCTAATTATATTTCTAGTATTCAAATGAAAAGTTCATATATATCATTTGAAAATACATTAAATTCACAAAAGTTCTTTGATGAATTTTATATTACCTTTGGTGAAAATGAATACCATATAGGTGTAAATAGTCAATATTCTGAAGAGGATTTAGAATCATCAGTTCTTATTAAATTATTTGATGCTTTACCTTCTAGATATAAAGAATTAGATGAATTATATGTAGTTACTAAAACAGCAGAAACACAGGTATTTGAAATTGATTATGTTGAGGACTTAAGTGTAATTAATGATACAATTGCCTTACAAGGTCCTAATCTAAATCTAGATATAAAAGATTTTGTAAATAATTCTACAACATATAAAAATAAAAATGAACTATTAGGAACAGATTCTAGTGGATCAAAAGATCAACTTTTAAATATTTTAGAACAAAAAGGAATAAAATTAACTCCTAATTATTCTACATCATCCTTTGATCAATTTGTTAATTTTTCATCTGCAAAACAGAGAACACAAAATTTTTACACAAAAATATCTAGAATACAATCATATGAGAATGATATAGCTTCAATAAACCCTATAACAGGTTCAAACCCAACACCACAAGCTTCTCAAAGTATAGCTAGTTTATATACAAAAATTGAAGAAGAAATAAAGTCATTTGATGGTTGGGATTACTATTTGTATTACAATACAGCATCAGACTCATACCCAAAAGATACATCCAATTCAGAAGTATTTCCTTACCCACTATTAAACACAGGAAGTACAGAAGTTTTAAATTGGTTGGGTAGTGATATTGAAAATAATCAATATTATGGGGGAGTTTTATTATCAGCTTCATTTTATGATAATGATAATCAAAATTATTTATATTATACTATACCTACGTTTATAACAGAACAAAATAGTAATGATAATTATATAGATTTTGTAAATATGGTTGGTCAATCATTTGATGAACTTTGGCTCTATACAAAAACTATAACAGATAAATTAAACACTACCAATGTATTAGATGAGGGTGTTCCTTTATCATTAGCTGATGATGTAATTACATCTTTAGGATATACAGGATTCGGGAATAATTATAATAATCAAGATAATTTTATAGGGTTAGCAGGTAATGATGATGGGGTATATGTTCCTCCCACAGGTAGTGAGTTGATTAACCATTATATAGCTATTAATAATGGTGAAATAATTAACTATTGGGATCCTAACTATTCATGGGCTGATTATGTTGAACAATTAATTACAAAAGGATTTCCTTATCCAATAGATGATGTAAGTAAAGAAATATTTAAACGTCTTTATCATAATATGTCATCTTTAGTAAAGAAAAAGGGTACAATTTCTGGTTTAAGACAATTAATTAATATTTGGGGTATTCCTAATACTATATTAAGAATAAACGAATTTGGGGGTAAAAATAAAGATCAAACAGATGATTATGATTTATGGTATGAAAGATATAGTTATGCTTATACTCCTGTTGCTAATTCATATAGAGCAAGTGCATCAGCTGTAATACCATGGATGCCCTTAGAAAGAAATAGAATAGCAGATGCAGGGGCATATGTTGTCCCTGATGGAGTTGGTTTTAGGTTTAAAACAACAGGTTACCCATCTTCATCATTTGCAGGAAGTTTCAATAGTCAATCATTAGCTGTTAAAAAATCAGATGGTATAGATAATAAAGAATTTGATTGGGGTATAATGTTAAATTATACAGGATCTACATCTGGATCTTATAAAGGAGCAGGAAATAGCGACTATAGAAATTGGGCAGAAATGCAATTTTATATATCAGGAGCAGCTGCAGATGGGGGCAATGCCTTATCAGATCCAATATATTTACCATTTTATGATGGTGGTTGGTGGTCTGTTTTATTACAAAGAAATGCTCACGTAGCTTATACTAATAATTCAAATAGGGTAACTTATACACTATATGTTAAAAATAAAATATATAATGGTAATGATGGTAATAGTTTAGGATTTGAAGGATCAGCTAGTTTAGAAGCCTTTGATATTAATGGAGGAGGATTATATGGTACAGGATTATATGGTACAGCTTTATATGGAGCCCAAATATCTGCATCTTTAAATTATGCTTGGAATAAATTTGGTACAACAGCTAATGATGGAGTCTATCTTGGGGGTAGACTAAATGGGTCAGAAGTAGGAGGACTAGTTACAAACATAGCAGGCCAAGCATTCTCAGGATCATTTCAAGAATTTAGATATTATTCTAATGAAATAAGCGAATCAGTATTTAATGATTTTGTAATGAACCCAGAATCAATTGAAGGTAATAAAATAACAGGATCAGCAAGTTCATTTGATATAGTTAATTTTAGAGCTCCTTTAGGTAATGAATTAGAAAGTTTATTTACTTCATCAGTTCTTACGGCACATACTGAAACAATCCAATCTCTTCACCCAGCAATTACGGCATCATCTGATTCACTAATTACAGGATCTTTTGTAAATCTTTCCAATGTAACTAGCTCAAATTACGTAATAAATTATGAACCTAATACAGTAACAAGGACATATAGTAAAACAAATACAGAAACTTATTTTTTAGATCAACCAGCAGTAGGATTTAGAAATAGGATTACAAATAAAATACAAAATACTAAAGATTTAAATTTTGGAACAGTATTATCAGGACAGGTTAGTATTGAAAAAGACCCATTTATTAGTCAAAGTTATACTGAAAATTTAAATCAACTAGAAGTTTCTTTTTCCCCTCAAGATGAAATTAATGATGATATTATACAATCATTAGGATATGGTGCTATCCAAGAAGTATTAGCCGATCCAAGGTTTAGATCATCATCAGATGATTATTATCCTGGATTAAGAAATATAGCTAAAGATTATTTTAAAAAATATGAAGGTAGTAATGTATATGATTATTTAAGATTAATTAAATATTTTGATGATTCGCTATTTAAAGCGATCAAAAACTACGTCCCAGCTCGTACTAGTGTGTCTACAGGTATTGTAATACACCAAAACATGTTAGAGCGCAATAGGTATCGAGAACCTCAAGTTAATTCATATACTACACAATCTTACGCTATAACTAATATACCTCTAACAACACAAAATTTAGAGCTAACAGGTAGTATCGAATTATATGAAATAACAGGTAGTACAGGGGGTAGTTTAAATAAATATAATATAACAGGTTCACAATTAGGTTATTATGGGTTAGCATCTACTCAACAATCAGTTGTACCTCCAGGGAGTTATAAAGTATTAAATGATACTTTAGGTAATGTAATATTAGCACCTGGAGAAAATCCAATAGAGTTAACAGGAGATTTATATGCTGAAAAAGATAGTGATTTATTTGGTTTACCATTTGGTTATAATCAAATTCCTGTTAGTGGATATTTAAAATCTAAAAGACCAGTAAAAGCACATTTTAGCTTTTATACAGCAGGACCTATAACATCTGTTGATTATATAATTTCCTCATCAGCCCGAGGAGAAATTTATCACTCAGAGCCAATAGTACCAAATGCTGGAGCTTCTAAATTAACCCCATTATTAGATATAATGCCTGATGAAACATTAGCATTTATGGTTTTTAATAGTGGAAATAATATATCAGCTGTAGTCCTAACAGATTTTGCAGTTAAAACATATGATCCACAATCACCTCCATCAGTATTAACAAACTTAGCAGAAGTATCAGATATATCATCATCAAATTATTCTTCACCTCAAGGTTATATTGAATATAACCCAACACAAGTAGGATTATTAGGTGAAGCTGTAATTAATCAAGATGAATTTTATGATGGTGAGTTTAGTGGTAGCACATTTAATGCAGGTCAATTTTATAATACTCAATATAACCCTTATCTAAGAGTAAATAAAAATAGTGTAGCAAATAATAGAGTAGTTAACTTACCAGTAGTTGATTTTACAAGTGGAGCAACTCAAGTAAATAATAGATTAAAGTTAAATATAAATACAGCGAACTATGTAACTATAAGTACACTACAAAATAACCCATCATCAACAGGAAATTATAATAATGTTCCTATAGAAATAGTAACAGGTGCAGGATCCGGTACTATTTTAGCAAATATTCAAGTTAATATTATATTGGGAAATTCATATATTAGTTCATTAAATATCACCAATAATTTAGCAACAGGTATTGAAGTAGGTGATAATCTTAAAATCCCAGCAGGATCCATAACAGGTCAAACAGTAGATATTGCTCTTAATAATATACAACAATTTGCATTAACATCCTTTGCAGTAATATCTCCTACATCCTTTACAGCAGATAATGATGGAAATAATTACTTTATATTTTTATCAGGTCAACCAACTAATTTCTTAAATGGTAGAAAATATAATATTTCATTTGATGTTAATTCTTATAGCGGAACGGGTAGGATAGGACTTTCTAATGTAGATTCAACAGGAACTTACAATTTATTTACTCAAGGAGCAGCTGCAGCATCTTTACTAGGTCCTTTTTCAGCATCATTTCAAACAGCATTTATCCCAGATGGTCCAGAAACATTATCAGCAAGAATATCTGTATCTCCTGATTTTGTAGGTAATATATCTAATTTTAATATTGCTCCGGATTATGCAAGTGATTCTTGGTGGAATGATATATATGCTGATGTTTATTTAAACCCACTACAACAAGATCAATGGCAAATTGAAAATACACAAAGTATCATATTTGACAATTCTGATTACAATCCATTAAATAATAATGTTAATTTAAATAGAAGTAGTAGTACTAGATTACTTCTATCATATAATGATGAACAATATCAACCTGAAAATTTTCAAAATATTGTTACTTACTCATTAGATAATACTAGTGAGTCAATATTTGCTGATATACCAGATAGCAATTATACACAAATAGCAAGTATAAATCCCAGATATAAAGGATCTAGACTAGAAAGTTTAGATTATAATAATTTCACACCATCAGGTACTATAGGTGTGGTCCAAAGTTTACCTATACAAAGATATAATCGAAGATTAACTACCCCAACTTTAAAATACTCATCAAGTGTTGCTGAAAGTTTTATAAATGGAACAGCTAGTTTTAATCAAAATGACATTAATCCTAATGGATCAGCTAGTTGGGTAGGAGATTCTTCTTATGGTAAAACTGCAGTTATTGATAAACATCCAATGTATATAGCTCATTTTCAAACTTCATTTGAACAATTTAATTATTGGGATTCATACGAATACAATGTAGATTCCGTTATTTTTATACCAACAGAAAGTATAGCAAATTTACCATATGAACCTAATAGTATAGGCATAGATGGAAACAATTTTAATAAAAAATTAATGTCATCTGTATTTGAACCTACTAGAAAAATGGGGGTTAGTTATGATAAACAACAATTTAAAGGTTTAAATTTAAATACATTAGCACCTAAAGTAGGAGTAGGTAGTAATATTGATATTGGAGGGGGTTCTATTAAATATATTACAATAAATGGTAATGCTCAAAATAGATTATCTAATGCTCCTTCATGGTCATATAGTTATAAATCTTCTTTTACTTCATCTGTACAAAAGTCAGTAAGTTCAGGAAATGCATTTGATCCTGGAGCATGTCAATTAGCAGTAAGAGAAAACACAATTGGTGGTGGTTCATATAAATTCGCTCCTCCATTACAAACATTAAAAGGATTTTTGTTAAGTGGGAGTATAACTAAAGCTCCGCTAGAATTTTCTAGATATACTGCTGGTTTTATATCTAAAGGAGGTGGAAATGCAGATTATTTAGCAATAGGAGGACCTCAATTAGCTACCTTTGCGATATACAATGATGCTATTCGAAATCAATATGCAGCTCCACTACCATCATGTAATACCTCTCCATTTCTAAATAAATTCACATCAAACCCTCCATATTGGGTACCTCAAGGTAATAAAGGGTTTGCAAGAGATTCACAAAATTATTATACATGGGATCCAAGTGGTTCACTAATGAGTGAATATGAAAATACTAAAACTCCATATTTAATAGAAAGAGGTGATGTTATTAGAGCTGAAGGTACATTAGAACTTACTAGTTTAGAAGTTAATCAATCAAAATCCATAGATTTTATTGAAGATTTTACAGTTATGGATATCCAAGATTATTATTATTCAAGTTCATTAGAACTAAAGGTTCTTATGACAGGAAATCAAACGGGTTTATTCGAAGAAACTGGTCAATTATATTTAACAGCATCACCAAATTCCCCAGTATCAGCATTAAATGTACCAGCAACAAATGCTGGAAGTCAAACAATTGATATTGGAACTGGGGGAGCAACAGCAAGATTCACATCTAATGGAGTCACAATAACAGAGGCTTATATTGATTTTGGGGGTGGAACTGGTCAATGGAATGGAGTTAATTTTACACCTAATGCTAATTATTCAGTTGGTGATTCATTTACTATTACTTCTCAAATGCTTTCGGGTATAGGGATGCAACAGGGGATATCATTTGGTATTACTATTAGAGTTAATAATATGAAAGGAAAAAATGAAGTTATTAATGGAGCTTCTGTTTTTGTTTCAGATACAGGATCTGAAAATCCATGGGATATATGTACAAATAACCCCTCAGCATCTTGTGCCGTTCCATCTTCTAATTTGGGGGTATGTTATCAACAGGGTCAATTTTCAGCTAAATTTCCTACATTTTTAGTAACAGATAGAGATCCTTTTGTAGTATTAGCAGGTCTTAATAAAGGTCACGTAAGTAGATTTACAATTAGAAGACAAATAGAAGATGAAACATCTGTTATGGCCCTTAATGTTTCTTCTCCATCGGGATCAAAAGGAGTTGATACTCTAACAGGGGGTGGATTTTTAATCCCAAATGATATGACCCCAATTCAAAAAGATAATGCTTTAAATATAATTAATAATTTAAGAGCAAAAAGAGCATTTACAGATAAATCAGAAAGTGAATAATAGCTTGGATTAAAAACAAAAAAAACGTATATTTATAAATAAAAATATTATAACATGGGATATTTAAATAATCAAGTCATCACAGTAGATGCTATCTTGACTAAAAAAGGAAGAGAATTATTAGCAAAAGGTGATGGGACTTTCAATATAACTCAATTTGCTTTATCTGATGATGAAGTTGATTACACATTATATAATCCAAATCATCCATCTGGATCAGCTTATTATGGAGAGGCAATTGAAAATATGCCTTTATTAGAGGCATTTCCAGATGAAAATCAAATGATGAAATACAAATTGGTAACTTTAAATAGGGGAACTCAAGTAATGCCTATTATAGCAGGTATTCCTCCATCTATTAAACAACCACAATTATCACCAATTACTATTACTCCAAATACTTTAAATTATTTAAGTGGAACACAAACCGAACCATCAGGGTATTCATTTACTCTTTCAGATGCAAGAATTGTAACTAATACTGGGTTTGTTGGAACGGGAATTGCTACTAAAGCATCTGATAGTTTAGCTGCTCAAAATGCAAATCAAACAATAACAAATGGTACTTCAACCTCATTAACCGTTATAGGTACTTCTTGTACATTAACACCAACAGGTAATAATGTAATATTTGGAACTGGAACAGAATTATATGCTACTTTAATTGTTGTAGGATTAGATAGTGGAGCACGAGTACAAATCCCAATATTAGTAACCCGAACTACAGCACAAGCATTTTAATAAAAATAAATCATGGCAGACACAAACCAAACAACTAAAGGAGCATATATTACTCTAACAGCAGATGATAAAGTACTTACTACAGATGCTGTAACAGCAGCAATGTGGAGTGGTAATAATCCTACTTTAAAGACATTTTACTCAAGTTCAGTACAAGCTTCAAGTAATGCATCTCAATATTATATAACAGTTTATCAAACAGCCTCTACAGAAGTAAGTGCTGAAGTTCAGTTTGATGTAGCTTATTGTGATTCAGTTGGAAGTGGAAGTGAATTTTTAAATAACTTAG
>Ga0209634_1003697_pt1 | contig 10233 bp, 16 predicted proteins | sample LinPmetageLP40_FD_184043 | JGI IMG/M metagenome (GOLD analysis project Ga0209634, IMG submission 184043) | Marine viral communities from the Pacific Ocean - LP-40 (SPAdes) (version 2) | ecosystem: Environmental > Aquatic > Marine > Oceanic | place: Pacific Ocean | collected 2010-08-26 | reverse complement strand
AATGACATGACAGTGGTTAATGCAGCACGAGTATCCTTTGCTAAAGAATCCACATGGGATGATTACAACAGTGAAACAGAACAGTATGTCTTGAAGGACAAAGACCGTAAGCTGGTACACTACTTAGCTGAGCATGGTCACTACAGCCCTTTTGGACATTGCTTTGCATCCTTCCACATTAAAGCACCAGTGTTTGTAGCTAGACAGTTAGTCAAGCATAAGTTCCTACGCTGGAATGAGATTAGCCGTAGGTACGTAGACAGTGAGCCTGAGTTCTATGAGCCTGATGCGTGGCGTGGTAGAGCAGAAGATAAGAAGCAGGGCAGTGAAGGCACAGTAGCCATCTACATGGATCAGGAGATGCAGTGGCACAGACAGCTAACTTCCTACACTAACCTGATAAACAATGGTGTGTGTCCAGAGCAAGCACGTATGGTACTGCCACAGTCGATGATGACTGAGTGGTACTGGTCAGGTAGCTTAGATGCCTTTGCCGATATGTGTAACCTAAGATGTGCAGGAGATACACAGCTAGAGACTAGGCTGGTAGCTAATCAAATATGTAACAGCATGAAGGAACTGTTTCCTACATCCTGGTTTGCTTTAAGATTGGAGAAGTAGAATGAGTATGTGTGGTGAAAAAGAAAACTTACAGCGTGAGATAGCACGTAAAGAAGAAGAACTGTTTGCTCTAACTAAAGAGATAACAGACTTAGAGAACAGACTAAAGGAGTTACAGTAATGTGGGCCTTAGTGTGGTTAGAACTAATCAGTGGTCAGAACCTAGAGTATTATCACATAGGTAGTTATACTACATATGAACAGTGTGAAGTACAAAGAAAGCTGGCTGAAGTAATGATAACGCATAACGGCATAGGTGTTGTATGCTTAGATGTAACAGGAGAATGATATGTGGGCAGTGATGTTTGAGATAGAAGGTGGTGAATGGGCATACGACACAGGCAACCAAGTCTTTACTAATTATGATGCGCCTTTAGTTTTTACTGATAAAGAAAAAGCTATGGCTCAGGCTAAGAAGTGGAACACAGGTATCGTTGTGCCTTGGCTGAGAGAGTTTGATGAAGAAGAACGTCAGGCGTCTATACAGAGGGATCAAGCTAACAATGTTTACAGTTGAATTTGAAGCTGATGCCTCAGTAATAACTACACTAGACCAGCAAGGTAGGTTTGAAGATGTTGAAGTTGTAATTGCAGATAACAATATAGTGTACCTCAGACAGTTTGATGAAGAGCTTGCTGAGTATCAACTACTACACATGAGTCACCAACAGTTCCTAGACATATTGTCTGCGTACAAGTCACCTGAGGGTGCGTATCAAATAGATTTTACGAAAAGAGAGAGAGATAATGGAGTTAGCACTACTTAGAACACTAATGGACAAGGACTTCTATGCTAATCATAGAGGTATCCGTACACCTGATAAGCTGTTCACTAAGGATGTACGCAAGATTAAGAATACTATAGACTACGCTATGGAAACGTATGAGAAGAACCTAACTGTGCCTGAGCTAGAAGGGTTGTTCTTTACTCACAACGCTACTATCACAACTGCAAACAAAGAAACGTATAAAAGCCTGTTCCAGAAGATTGACAGGCAAGAGCCTATGTCTGAAGCTATAGCTGAAGAAGTGCTAGGTAAGTTGTTTCAGCAAGTAGTAGGTGAAGAGATAGCTAACTTAGGCTTTGACTACGTGAATGGTACACAGACTAGCCTAGAGCCTATGCGTAAAATACTGTCTGACTATCAAGATGATTTCATGCCTAACCTCAAGATTGATTGGGGTGACATCTCTATAGATAACCTACTGCAAGCTAATGACATACAGTCTAAGTGGAGGTTCAACATACCATCTCTGACTAGCAGGGTTGAAGGTATCAGTGGAGGACACTTAGTTATCGTAGGTGCTAGACCTAACACAGGTAAGACATCCTTCCATGCCTCACTACTAGGTGGGCCTAAAGGTTTTGCTAGTCAGGGTGCTAAGTGTATCGTCTTGTGTAATGAGGAAGCGTATGAGCGTGTAGGAGCTAGGTATCTTAGTGCGGCTACCTCTATGTCTATGGAAGAGGTTAAGGGCAACTACGCCTTAGCTGCGTCACGCTATGAGCCTGTACGTGAGAACATAAACCTCTATGATTCCACAGGCAAAGACATGGCGTGGGTTGAGGCTATCATAAAAGCTTACCAGCCTGACATAGTAGTTTTAGACATGGGCGATAAGTTCTCCAGTAAGACCAGTGACAAGTCAGATGTGTATCTCAAGGAAGCTGCCATCCATGCACGTAACATAGCTAAGCAGCATGACTGTGCTGTAATCTGGATGTCACAGCTAAGTGCTGTAGCTGAAGGTAAGGTATATGTAGATCAGTCTATGATGGAAGGCAGTAAGACAGGTAAGGCTGCTGAAGCTGACCTGATGATACTAATCTCTAAGAACCCACAGGTTGAGGGTGCAGATGAACAAGATACACAGAGACACTTAAACATAGCTAAGAATAAGCTTAAGGGTGGCTGGCATGGTGTAGTACACTGTGAGTTAGATGGCGAGAGATCACAGTATCAAGCATAGGAAGGCTGGCATGGAAATTGTACTAGACGTAGAGAACACGACAATAAAGCGTAACGGCAAGCTTATACTTGATCCCTTTGAACCGTCTAACTTCTTAGTGCAGGTAGGCATGATGTCAGTTAAGGGTAGCTCTGAGTGTATCGTAACGCTAGATCATGTTGAGCAGAAGGATACCTCAGGCGCTGGGCGTAAGGAGATACAGAAGGTACTAGACATGACCACCCTGTTGATTATGCACAATGCCCAGCACGATCTTATGTGGCTATGGGAATGTGGCTTCAAGTACAGTGGTAACATATACGACACAATGTTAGCTGAGTATTTACTACTGCGTGGGCAGAAACAACCGCTAAGCTTAGAGGCTTGTGCTCAACGCTACGAACTGGAAGTACAGAAAGAAGATACACTTAAAACCTACTTTAAAGAAGGATACAACACAAATGAAATACCCCTCAAAGAACTTAGTCATTACCTCAGTGCTGACCTTGGTGCTACTAGGGGCCTGTACCTCAAGCAAGAAGATCGTTATGCAGATCCCTCCTGCCAAACCTTGCATAAAATCAGAGCCATTACCTTTAGTACCTGTCAAACCCTCACCAGACTGTATATGTCAGGAGTCAGGGTGGATCTCAACGCCTTACAGCAAGTAAGAACTGAGTTCGAGAAAGAGAAAGCAGACATAGAGTTGCGCCTACATAAGCAGATACGTGAGCTAATGGGTGACACACCTATCAACATCAACAGCCCAGAGCAAGCTTCTCAGGTATTGTTTAGCTGTAAGGTACACAACAAGAAGGAGTGGGCTGAGCTATTTGAATTTGTTAAGACACAGCAGGAGTTTCGTGATGCAGTCAAGTCTAACTCAAGTAGATTGTTTAAGACTAAGGCATTCACCTGCCCTACATGTAAAGGGGAAGGCAAAACGTATAAAGTAAGGAAGGATGGTACTAAGTATGCCAGACCTAACAAATGTAAGGACTGTGACGCCAGAGGCTACCAACTCAAAAAGACTAACGAGATGGCTGGTCTAGGCTTTGCTGCACCTAGTAAGAAGTGGGTTAGTGCTAACGGATTCAGCACAGGCAAGGATAACTTAGATGTGCTCATAGCTACGTCTAAGAACAATCGCATGGATGCTGCTGTAAACTTCTTGTCAGACCTTAAGCGTCTGTCTGCTGTGTCCAGCTACCTGTCTAGCTTTGTGGATGGCATCTCTACTTACACTAAGCCTGATGGTTTCTTACATGTAGGTCTTACGCAGCACATCACAGCTACAGGACGCTTCAGTGGGCGTAACCCTAACATGCAGAACATGCCAAGAGGTAATACGTTTCCAGTTAAGAAGGTGTTTATCTCACGATGGGAAGGCGGTCATATCTGTGAGGCTGACTTTGCTCAACTTGAATTTAGGACAGCAGCGTTCCTAGCTCAAGACAAGGTAGCTATGGATGAGATACTCTCAGGGTTTGATGTACACAGCTACACAGCTAAGGTTATCAGTGATGCAGGTCAGCCTACTACCCGTCAAGAGGGAAAGGCACACACCTTCGCACCACTATTCGGGGCTACAGGTTATGGCAGAAGTAAGGCTGAAGCTTCGTACTATGAACACTTCAATGATAAATATCCTGGAATTGCTGCATGGCACAAGAAGCTAGGCAATGAAGCTATCAGGTTTAACAAGATAACTAACGTGTCAGGCAGGCAGTATGCTTTCCCTGATGTTGTACGCAGAGACAATGGTATGCCTACCCACTTCACTATGATAAAGAACTATCCAGTGCAGGGGTTTGCTACAGGGGATGTCGTACCTCTGGTGTTGATAGAGCTAGAAGCTAGGCTAGAGAAGATGCAGTCATGCATTGTCAACACTGTTCACGATAGCATGGTGATAGACATTCACCCAAACGAGAAGGAGTATGTGCTACAAATTATAAATACTTTGAATGAAGACCTTGACAAACTGATAGAAGAAGCGTATGACATAAAGATGAACGTGCCTCTACTATTAGAAGCAAAGATTGGCCCGAATTGGCTTGACACGAAGGACGTAATATAGTATAACTAAATCTCTTTACTAGCTCTGAAAGGATATATAATGAGCACAGCAATGGCACTATCAGTAGACGGAATGAACATAGCAGACGCTATGGGTTTCTCTGCACCCCAACAAAAACAACAGACTTCACTGTGGCGTATTAATGCTGTGGTAAAGCAAGGTGTAAAGGACAGTAAGATCGTCAGTACACCAATGTTTAAGGTACGCAAGGGCGATGAGGAGGTCTATGCAGAGAAACTAAACATACGCCTCTTTGCTGAGCGTGTACAGTGGACTAAGTGGGACAGTGAAGCTAACCTAACACAGAAGACTGTCCTATCTTCAAGCTTAAACGCAGACCTAAAGGATACACTAGGTGGCTTTAACTTGGGGCGTCCATCAGGTTACGTCAAAGACTTTGAGGCATTGCCTGAGGCAACTAAGCAGGTCATGCGTAGCGTTAAACGTACTAAGGTGTTTATGGGTTTAGTCAGCCTAGACAATCCTACTAATGAAGGTGGTGAGGCTGTAGAATTTACAGGTGAAGTACCCTTTGTGTTTGATGTTAAGAACCCTTCATCTATGAAGTCTATTAACGCAGTCACTGGTTCTCTAGTTAGCAAGGCTATCACACCTATAGAGAACAACATCAAGCTGGGCGCTACAGAACACGCCATGCCTAACGGTAACAAGTTTGCTCAAGTCACAGCTTCTTTAGGCGAAAGGGTAGGTTTCTCTGAAGGTGACAATGATCTACTGCGTGACTTTATTATGGAAGTAGAGCGCACTAATACTTGGGTTCTAAGTAAGTGGGATGAGAACAACGTAGCTAACATCTCAGCAGAAGATGCAGCTATCGTAGGCAGCATCATTGATGTGCAGGACTTTGAATAATGAATCACCCTGCTGAACTGTCAGTACACTCGTACCTTAGAAAGGCAATAGATGGTAAAACTTCTATGTCTAAAGAGGTTATAAAAGCTATCTGTGATGATGTTGCAGCAGCTTTAGAGAAGCAGTTCAACAGTGGCCCACGAGATGAGTTTAGGCTTAGGATGTCCAACATTGGGCGTCCTAAGTGCCAGCTTTGGTTTGATAAGAACTACCCTGAGACAGACATCCAAAAGCCTACCGCATTCATGTTAAACATGTTAATGGGGGATTGGACTGAGGCTATCTTCAAAGGGATACTTAGGGCTGCTAAGGTTGAATTTGAAGACAACGATAGGGTCACCCTTAAACTTGAGGGTGGCGCTGAAGTAAGTGGTGAGTACGACATGATTATGGACGGGGCAGTAGACGATGTAAAGAGTGCATCACCTTGGTCATACATGAATAAGTTTGTGGATGCAGAGACACTAGCCAAGGGTGATAGCTTTGGTTACATCCCACAGCTTATAGGGTACGCACAGGCTGCTGACAAGAAGGTTGGTGGATGGTGGGTAGTCAACAAGGGTAATGGACACTTCAAGTATGTGTCTGCTGCCTCACTGGATAAGGAAGCTGTAATGGCTGACATCCAATCTACTCACGACTACATAACTAATGACGAGCCATTTGAGCGTTGCTTTACTTCTGAGCCTGAAACATACAGAGGTAAGGCTAGTGGCAACATGAAGCTCAGTAAGCAATGTGGTTTTTGTGATCACAAGAAAAAGTGCTGGCCTGAACTCCAGGTTTTGCCTTCCAAGGTATATCAAGGTAAACAAACACCACCTGATGTAGAATATGTACAATTAGCTAACTAAGGAGATCTATAATGGCTAAAATTACACTAGACGATATTGAATATGACACAGAGGATTTCTCTGATGAGCAGAATAATATGCTTGCAGAGATACAATTCAATGCTTCTGTGCAGCGTCAATCAGAGTACTACCTAAATAGTCTCAAGATTGTTTCAGCAGAGGTCATTAGGAGATTGAAAGAAACTCTTGTTGAGGAAACTCTTGTTGAGACATCAGAAGATGAAAACAAAGAGGACGCATAAGTCCAGCAGGTATCGCAGCGGCCTAGAGAAAGAGGTTGCTGCGTTCCTCAAGCCTATTCAACATAAGGTCAGGTATGAAGTACTAAAGATAGAATGGGAAGACCTACGCTATCGTACTTACACACCTGACTTTGTACTAGACAATGGTATTATAATTGAAACGAAAGGAATGTTTGACTCTGAAGACAGGCGCAAGCACACAGAGATACAGAGACAACACCCTGAGCTAGACATAAGGTTTGTATTTAGTAACGCTAAAGCTAAACTATACAAGGGTGCTAAGTCTAGATACTATGAGTGGTGCGAAAAGAATAGTTTTATGTGGTCACATAGAGTTATACCTGAGGATTGGTTAAAGGAGAAAGGCAGAGTTATGTCAGCAAATCGTATTGTACTAAAGGAAACAAGGAGAGATAAGTGACCTATACTATTAAACCTGATGAGATAGCTTTTTTAATTAAGCCTGTTGAATTTGATAAACATGGTAATTGGTCAGGTGAAATAGCTACTGCTGTTGCTATGCACAAAAATAGCACCATAAAGAAAAAGGAGTTGTCTAACTTAATAGACTTGGTGACTATGATAGGTGCTTTCTTAGATGTAATGAATTATGATGATTATGTATATGACATTGTAGAACAACGAAGAAATGACATAATAGAACTTGAAATGAAAAACCAACCACCTATATACGAAGAGGTAGAAGGTACAAAAGGTAAAGTAATAAGACTTACAGCTTTCACTAAAACAGAAGGTAACGCATAATGAATAACTTAGAAACACCAGATCCTGTAAACAAACCAGTACACTATAATCAGGCTGGTATAGAATGCATAGACGCTATAGAAGCTATGACTGAGAATATGTCAGGAGCTATAGCACCACACGCAGCTAACGTGTTGAAGTACATGTGGCGTTGTGAGTACAAGAATGGCCTAGAAGATATTGATAAAGCTATTTGGTATTTAGATAGAATGCGACAAAGGTGGGTAGATACACTATGATGCGGAGGAGATTTAGTGTTACGTTTGTTATGCAGTTTGATGAGAAGAATAATATATTATCTTCAGATGAAAACTCACATGCAACAGATGTTCAAGATTTAGTGTTAGATACTTTTTATGATACTGATGATGTCACTATAGAGAATCTATTTGTAAAGGAGAGACAATGAAGCCAGACTATGATCCTTACTACGATGCATTTACTGAGAACGGTATACCTAAGAATGAGTTGTCTGCATACAGCCAGTGGGTAGAAAGTAAGATCCTAACTAAAGGTCAGACAAGACAAATGGAAAACACCCTTGGCCTTGTGGGTGAGGCAGGTGAGATAGCGGAGAAACTAAAGAAGAGTTTTAGAGATGGTGCTGTACTAGACAAGCAAGGTATGCTAAAAGAGTTAGGTGATGTACTATTCTATGTAGCAGCCCTATCTAACTTTTATGGATCTAGCTTGCGTGTAGTAGCTGAAATGAATAGAGAGAAACTAGATAGCCGCCAAAAGCGTGGCGTATTACAGGGATCAGGAGACAATAGATGAGCAACTACTTACCTACAGACTACCAAACATTTATACATAAGTCACGCTATGCACGTTGGCTAGACAAAGAGAACCGCAGAGAAACGTGGCCTGAAACTGTAGCTCGTTACATGGATAACATTGTACGTCCTGTAGCTGGCAATGATACGTACATCAAAGACATAGAGCAAGCTATCTTAGGGCTTGAGGTTATGCCATCTATGAGAAGCTTAATGACTGCAGGCCCTGCTGCTGCACGAGACAACATAAGTATGTACAACTGCTCCTACATAGCCGTAGATAGCATTGTAGCTTTTGATGAAGCAATGCACGTTCTCATGTGTGGCACAGGCGTAGGCTTCTCAGTAGAGAGGCAGTACGTCCAGAAGTTACCTGATGTACCTGAGTTGTTTGACAGTGAGACTAACATTGTAGTTAAGGATAGCAAGGAAGGCTGGTCTAAGGCTCTACGTCAACTCATTGCTCTCCTGTACAGCGGAGAGATACCTACGTGGGACACTAGTAGAGTACGCCCTGCAGGTGCTAGGCTCAAGACGTTTGGTGGTAGAGCATCAGGCCCAGCGCCACTGATAGACTTGTTTAACTTTGCAGTCGCAACATTTAAGGCTGCACAAGGACGCCGCCTGTCTAGCATAGAATGCCATGACCTTATGTGTAAGATAGGGGAAGTAGTTGTTGTGGGTGGCGTGAGGCGTTCAGCTATGATCAGTCTGTCAAACTTATCTGATGATCGTATGCGCCACGCTAAGTCAGGCAACTGGTGGGAGAACAACCCCCATCGTGCTCTAGCTAACAACTCAGTAGCATACGGTGAGAAGCCAGACAGTCTATCCTTCATGCGTGAGTGGATGGCTCTGGTTGAGTCAGGCTCAGGTGAGCGTGGTATCTTCAACCGTGAGGCAGCTAAGAAGCAAGCAGCTAAGAATGGTAGGCGTGATCCTGACCATGACTTTGGCACAAACCCTTGCAGTGAGATCATATTACGATCAGGGCAAGTTTGTAACTTAACAGAAAGTGTAGTACGTGCAACAGATAGTCTTCAAGACCTTGAGAGAAAAGTTCGTATCGCTACGATCTTGGGTACAATCCAATCTACCTACACTAAGTTCCCCTACCTGCGAAAGATGTGGGTGCGAAATACAGAAGAAGAACGCCTGTTGGGTGTGTCACTCACAGGGATAATGGATAACCCTTTACTTACAACCTCTAATTCAGGATTGGAGAAAACTCTTGAGCACCTACGTTCTATTGCTGTTGTTACTAATGCTGAGTGGGCTGAGCGCCTTGGCATCCCTATTTCTACTGCTATCACTTGCGTCAAGCCTTCAGGAACGGTATCTCAAATGGTATCGTCTAGTAGTGGGGTCCACCCTCGTCATTCCCCCTACTATATTCGTACTGTTAGGGGTGACGTTAAAGACCCTCTAACTCAGTTTATGAAAGATCAAGGTGTGCCTAGTGAGCCTTGTGTAATGAAGCCTGACACAACAGTAGTGTTTAGCTTTCCTCAGAAATCTCCTGATGGTGCAGTCTGTACTAAAGACACTACTGCTATTCAACAACTGGAGATGTGGTTAGCTTATCAACGGCATTGGTGTGAGCACAAACCTAGTGTGACTATTAACGTAAACCCAGACGAGTGGCTTGAGGTAGGTGCATTCGTATATAAACACTTCGATGAAATGAGTGGTGTATCGTTCCTGCCCTTTAATGAGCACACGTATCAGCAAGCACCATATCAAGACTGCAGTAAAGAAGAGTATGAGACACTACTCTCTAGTATGCCAACGTCAATTAGCTGGGAGGACTTATCAGAGTACGAGCAAGAAGATAATACAGCAGGAAGTCAGACACTAGCGTGTTCTGGTGATAGCTGTGAAATTGTAGACTTAACTTAAAAGGAAATAAAATGGTAGAAACATTATTCATAGTGTCATTAAAAATGTTTGTAGCTTTAGGAGTTACATCAAACACTGTAGACTACGTTACAACATTCTTTGTAGAAGCTCCTGTAATATAAACTTAATCACCTAAGCAAGTGTTTAAACTGCTTTTAAGGAGTTACAATGCA
>Ga0209634_1003695_pt1 | contig 10235 bp, 11 predicted proteins | sample LinPmetageLP40_FD_184043 | JGI IMG/M metagenome (GOLD analysis project Ga0209634, IMG submission 184043) | Marine viral communities from the Pacific Ocean - LP-40 (SPAdes) (version 2) | ecosystem: Environmental > Aquatic > Marine > Oceanic | place: Pacific Ocean | collected 2010-08-26 | reverse complement strand
GAACTCATGGAACTATATGTGATAAAAAATATACTACTATTGATTACTTAGAACAAAAAGGCAAAATATATGAAAACGTTAGAGATAATTTATTTTGTCCTTTACTTTTGGCTCTTTTAGCTCAAAAACATAATAAACATTTAACTTATTTAGGTACAGGTTGTATTTTTAAATTTGATAACGAACACCCATTTGGTCAAGAAATAAATGGTTTCAATGAAGATTCTAAACCTAATTTTTTTGATTCATCTTATTCTGTAGTCAAAGGTTTTACTGATGAATTAATGCATTTATGTGAATCTAATACTTTAAATTTAAGAATTAGGATGCCTATTACATCATGTAAAAGTGGAAGAAATTTCATTACTAAAATAACTACATATGAAAAAATTTGTTCTGTTCCTAATTCAATGACTGTATTACCAGAACTTCTACCTATGGCTATTGATATGGCTGAAAAAGGTATTACTGGAACTGTTAATTTAACAAATCCTGGTTTAATTTCACATAATGAAATTCTAGAAATGTATAAAGAAATAGTAGATCCCGAATTTACATATAAAAATTTTACTATAGAAGAACAAGATAAAATTTTAGCAGCTGGTAGATCTAATAATTTTTTGGATACATCAAAGTTAGAAAAGATGTATCCAAATGTAAAAAATATTAAAGATAGTGTTAGAGAAATATTAGTTGAAATGAATATAAATTAATTAAATAACATATTATAATTATAATTTTCTAAAATTTCTAATGTTTTATCTAAAATTAATTCATATTTAACCTCAATGATTATAAAAATTGAATTATATAATTTATTTAAAGTAAAAAACAATTTTAATAGTAATAATGAGTAAATTAGATAACTTTAATTGTATTGTTTCAGAAAAAAATATAGTCTCTGATATTGATAATATTAGTATTGAATCATTTTCTATTTCAATCGCTAAAAAATCTTTGTTTAATAATTCAAGTTTGAAACTTAGTTATGGACAAAAATATGGATTAATTGGAAAAAATGGTTGTGGAAAAACAACTTTACTAAAACATATTGCTGAAAAAAAACTACCCATAAATAAGGAGATGGATATTTTATATGTTGAGCAAGAAATTCAACCTAGTCAAAAAACTGCTTTTGAAACGGTTATTGATGCAAATATTAAAAGAAAAAATTTAATTGATAAAAGAGATTTATTATTAAATCAACTTGAAGAAACAACAGATTCAAACATATTAAATGAATTAAATAAAGTTGAAGAAGAATTAACAGCAATGAATAGTGATAAAGATGAATCAAATGTTAGAAAAATATTAAAAGGTTTAGGATTTTCAGAAATTGATCAAAATAAGCCAACTAAAGATTTTAGTGGTGGATGGAGAATGAGAATATCTATAGCAAGAGCTTTATATTTAGAACCATCTTTACTATTACTTGATGAACCAACAAATCATTTAGATTTAAATGCATGTATTTGGTTAACTTGGTATTTAGAAAATTGGAAAAAAAGTTTATTAATAGTATCTCATGATCAAGGTTTTTTAAATGATGTTTGTAATTATATAGTAAATATTGAAGATAATAAATTAGAATATTATAAAGGAAATTTTAATCAATTTAGAATGGCACTTCAACAAAAAATAAAAAATAAAACAAAAGAATGGGATAAACTTGAAAGACAAGTTAAATTAATGAGGAAAAAAAGTAAACCAAAAAAGGAAGTTAATGAATATATATCAAAAAAAGAAAATGAAGGAGTAAAGAAACCTGATAAAGAATATATAGTAAAAATAGAATTTAGAGAAGTTGGAGAATTACAAAGACCCTTAATAGATATTAGAGATGCTTCCTTTGGATATCAAACTGATAAATTAATATTTGATAATATTAATTTTGGTATTGATATTAATTCAAGAATTACATTAGTTGGTCCAAATGGAGTTGGAAAATCAACATTTATTAAATTATTAAAAGGAGAATTAGAGCCAAATAATGGTTATATAAATAGAAAACATCAGTTGAGAATTGGATATTATCATCAACATTTTGACAGTTATTTACCTATGGAAAAAACACCTCTGGAATATATTAAATCTGTTTATAATCCTGGAAATGATGAAGAATTGGTTGGTTCTAATTTAGATCAATATATTAGAAAACAACTTGGTACAATCAGTTTAGAAGGACAAGCTCATACTAAACAAATAAAATATCTTTCAGGAGGACAAAAAGCAAGAGTAGCATTTGTATCATTAATTTTACAAAAACCACATTTATTACTTTTAGATGAACCCACAAATCATTTAGATATAGAATCAATTAATGGATTAATTAATGGAATTAATAATTTTAATGGAAGTGTATTTATAATTACTCACGATTCTGAACTTGTTACTAAAACCGATTGTCAACTTTGGGTTATAGATAATAAAACAGTTAAAAATTTTGATGGAGATTATGAAGATTACAAAGATACAGTTATTAATTTAATTAATGATTAAATTTTATTTGAATTCTTTGTTTACTATTTTACTTATTAAATAGGCTCCATAAACATCTCTAATACGATGTCTATCAGCATGTATTCTTGTATAAGCCAAAAAAGTTGCTAAGGTATATAATATTTCAACTTCTCTTGTTATTTTACCATTATTAAGATGGTGTAAACTATATTCAGCAGAACTAAATCCAGATAAGGCATGTCCTGATGGAAATGAACAAGTATCATTGCGATCAGGTCTTTCTGAATTTATTAAATTTTTTAAAGCTTCAGAATATATCTGAGATCCAATATAAATTTTTAAAAAATGAAATCTCCTATCAGATTTATATAATACATACAAAGGTAATAAATCATTTAATTTATGTCCTACATCTTCTACATCATTTACGGGTCCTAAAAAAAGTTTATCAAAAAAATTTGTTATTTTACCTAAAACCATAAATTATAATATATTTTTAGATTATATTATAATTTTTTTTTGGATGGGATTTTTTTTATAAATCATATTTAAAATGTTTATAAAAGATGAATTCTATATTAAAGCTTACGATAAACGAAGATTATTTAAAAATAAGGTTATAGCCGTAACAGGATCTAATGGAAAAACAAATTTATGTAAAATTATTTATGAAATTTTATCAAAAAAATACAGATGCAATTCTACATTAGAAAAAACAAATAGTATTAAAGGTATTCCCTATTGTATTAATAAAATTTTTGATTTAAATTCTGATTATTGGATTATAGAAGTTGGTATTTCTTCTTATAATGAAATGGAATTTCTAATAGATTTAATTAAACCAGATATTAAAATTATAAATAATTTGGGAATTGCACATACAAAAAACTTTAAAAATACTAATGATTATCATCAAGAAAAATTATCTATGTTAAAAAATTCTAAAAAAGATACAATAATAATTATAAATGATTATTGTGAAAATTTAAAATTAATTAAATTTAATTATAATATTATTAAAGTTTCAGAATTTATTAATTCTATTAATTATAAATTTAATGAAACTAAACTTGTATCTGAAATTATTTATAATAAGAAAATTAAGATTAATTATCCACTATTAGGTAAACATCTTGCGGAAACCATAGCTACTGCTATATGTTTAACCTTATATTTAGGTATTCCTTTAGATATAATTAAGAATACATTTTTAAATTTTACTGGATTTAATAATCATGGTAATATATTAAAAATAAATAATAACGTAATTTTTAATTTTAGTTATAATGCAAATTATACCAGTATGTATAAAAATTTAGTTGGTTTTAATGACATTCAACATAAGAAAAAACTTATTATTTTAGGTGATATGTTGGAATTAACAGATTCTTTGAATTATTTATATCATAAACAAATTTTGTTATTAGCCAAGCAAATTACAAAAAATATAATAATTTTTACTGAAAGCTTTTTAAAAGTTAATAAAAATGAGAATTATAATTTAATTTCAAAAATGAATATAAATGATGCAATTATTGAATTAAATAAATATATTGATAAAAAAAATTATTTTATTTTTATACAGGGATCTAATTCAACAAATACAATCGATATTGTTAAATCTATTTTTTGAGTTTTTCAAATCTTTCTGGATATCTAGTTGAAAAATAAGGATAAGGTAATAAATATTTAGCTTTAATCTTTCTTAATCCTATTTTTTCAATATCTATAATAACATCAATATCTGGGCAATGAAAGTTAAATAATTCTCTACAAATTCCACAAGGAGGAATTATTTTTTCTGGTTGAAATTTTCCTTTTATTGCAACAATTGATTTGTATTTTTTAGTTTTTGAATTATTTTGAGCAGTACTAAATGCAATTGGTTCTCCGCATATATTATTACCATTCGGTGTTTTAATTGATAATCCAAAATATATATTATTATCATTATCTAAAATTCCTACAGATACTGGATGAGTATCATAATTAAAATCTTTTCTTATATTTTCTCTAGTTTTTTTTATTAATTCTATATCATTTTCTGTTAATATTTCTAATTTTTCATTTAACATATTAATACATATTTATAAATTAAATTTTTAATGGGCTTATTTTATTAATATCAATTGAAACTTCATTCATATCATGATTTTTATACCATTTTTTAATTTCTTCCATAACTTCATCAATACTTTTATTTTTAACAGATATTGGATTACTATAAAATGTCTCAAATTTTGAAAAATTTGTTGTAACACATACTATAGGTAGATTTGTGTCTTTTGCTATAAAATAAAATCCTTTTTTTATTTTTTCTGTTCTTTTTCTGGTCCCTTCAGGAGCAATATATAAGTTACAATTTTCAAGATTATTTATTAGTTTAATTAAATCTTTAGTTTGATTATTTTTTGTTCCTATAGGATAAGTATATTTCTTTATAAAATTTGGAACAGAATGATGTTGTGCAATCGGAAATAATGGAGAAAAATTATGTGATTGAACATATAGAAAAGATGTAGATATCGATAATAATCCATCTAAATATGATGTATGTGGATAACAAAAAAAAATATATTTACCATTTAAATATTTTTTTCTTTTTATATAATCTTTTTTAAATAAATCAATTATATTTTTAAAAAAAGAACCATATATTAATCCTAATAAAAATGTAGAAATTACTAAAAAAATAAAATCTATTTTCTTAATATTATTCATAATAATATTAAAAATATAAAAAACTATCTAAATAAACTATTTAATTATTCTTTTTCATAAATTGTAAATTTAATAATATCAGACATTTCATCCTGTTCTAAAATAATTGCTTTAAAATTAAATATATCTTTATTCAAGGTTTCATTAACATTGCTTATCAAAATAAAATGTTTTAGATTAACATTTTTATAGGTTATATTTGTATCTTGTATACTTGAATTATCAAAATCTGCAAATTCCGAAGATTCATTTGACGCTTGAATTATTTGATGGTCAAATCTTGAAGGACTTGGAATAAAAACAATTTCATGTTGTTTATCGTAAATACTAATAAACTCGGTATTTTCCATTATTCTATATTTAATTAATAATTCATTATTTTTATAATTTATAATTTTTTTATATTCATCAAAATTTAAATTTGGTATTGGTTCTAATGTTTGTTCTTTATCTTTATTATTAAATGTAGAAGATATTTCACTTTCTACTATATCATTTGAAAAAATTCTATTACTATATTCTCTTTTTTTAAAATAATTTGAACTTTTTTTTGGCTTTGTTTCTATGCATTCTGAATCACATGTATTGTCTGTTCCAATATAATTGTAGGCTGACCCAGAATATTGTATTTTTGATGCTCCTCTTGTTTTACTTCTTGTTTTATTTTTTTTGGATATTAATATTAATTTGTTCATTTTTCTTTCTAATAAATATTAATATTTTTTTTTAAATACTGGTTGATAAAAAATCTATATTTTTTTTTGAATAAATTTTTATCACCCAGAATTAGTCTTTGATATACCATGTTTTACGATTCAATAAAAATAATATCATTGCTAAACTTGAAAATATTCCTTTTGTAGGAAGTTCATGACCAAAAATCCAAACTGGTGACTCGTTTTTGATTGTTATAATTCCTTCTTTAAGGAAAAACCAAAGACTAATTAAACCTCCATGATAACCAATTGCTGTCCATAAATTACCTTCTTCTTGATATGTCATTATTCCTAATTCAAGACCCTTTAATAGTAAACTAATTTTTGATAAATCAATATTTAATAAATTTTTAATTGAACCATTATGAGCTAAACTATAAATAATAGCTTGAATCCATAATGCTTTTTTTTTACCAAGTTTTAATTTCATTTCATTCATTAACCAACCTCTAAAAAGTAATTTTTCTAATATTCCTACAAAAAAGGCAATAAAAATTGTATCTCTATAGATAGCAAATGATGGGGGTAACTTTTTCCATGTAAATTCTTTAAATATAAATAAAGTTATAAATAATATTGATATTAATATTAAAGCTTTCTTAAATCCAATTAAATAGGCTCTTTTAATATCATTCTTACTTCGATTTAATCCAATCGTTTTCCATGGTTCAGGTTCTTTCCAAACATTTTTTATCCTTTGAGGTAAAGTATAAACAAGATATCCAGTTGTAGGTAAAGCTGCATATACTGCTACTCTATCATTAATACCCCATTCTTTTAAAAGGTATTGTGAACCTAAATAAACTGATAATAAAGATGAGGGATATAAAATTATATTAAACCAAGATACATCATGATTACTTCTTTTAATTTCTTTAGTATCTATAATTTCTAATAATTTATTTAATTCTACTAATTCTTCTTTAGACATCTCATTAATATCTTTATTTTTTAAATAATTCAAAAAATATTCTTTATTATTATATTCTAATTTTTTTATTTAAAATCATTGTTCCAAATCCATTAATATTCTTAAAATTATTTAATAAATCAAAAGCATCAATTCCTATTTTTGTATTAATATCTATATTTGGGTAATGTTTTTTAATCATTGCTATGGTAGAATATGAATCTAATAATTCTTTTTTATTATTAACTTTAATATCTAGAGATTTTATTTGATTTAGATTTATTTTTTTTTTTATTATTTTTAAATTATTTGGTAAAGTATTAATTTTATTTAAGCCAATGTAATTACGATTAGAATAACAATCATATATATATTGAATTTCAACAGTATCCCACAATTCCCTTCCTAATAAATAATTATAATTTAAAAAATGAATTATATCATAATTATCATATCCATTATTCTTAAGTTTCTTTATTAATTCAATTATAGATTGTTCTTTTTTATTTATTTTTATTAATAATTTATTTTTATCATTTTCTAAAATATTTATTCCATATAAATCTTCATTTATCTCAAGCCCTTTAGGAATAATATTGTTTATATGCATTTTATTATTAACAAATTATTCTTTTCTTATATTATTTTTAAATTTAGATAAAAATAATATAAAAATCATCATAATTCGATTTCATATAAATCATCATTTATTAAAGAATTGTTTATTGATAAAATATTTGTTTTTCTATTATAATTTATGACAAATAATCTGTTAAATTTAGGTAGATTATTATGTAGTTCCATAAAATTATTTCGATTTATTGGGGAGTAATCAGATCTTTCTATAATATTTGAAGTTATATTTTTATCTTTATCTATCAGATTTATATTATAATTATTTTTTAATCCATTTATAATAACTTCAACATCATAATAAATTCCATTATCATTATTTAAATAATCAATAAATTCTTCTTCATCTTTTGAGATTTTAAAATATTTTTTTAGTTTCAAATAAAATGGAATTTCATTCTTAAGATAAATATTTTTTTTTATTAAATTATTTCCAAAAGTAGCAAAATTAAATTTATCTGAAATTATTGTATGCATATTAAAATATCCTGGATTAGTTATAAGTGTATATTCTGAATTTATATTTAAAATATGAAACTCATTGTATACTTTTGATAATGTATTTCGATGTTCTTTGGAAGTATCTAAAATTCTATAAAAAATATTATCGTCACAATAAATTGTACAAAAAATACCAATTAATTCATATAATATTTCTAATTCTAAAATTAAATTTAAATCTATGTCTAAACCCTCTGACAGTCCTTTTTGCAGTTGTATATATTCATCATAATCATTAATAATTATTTTTTTCCAGGATTCTATTTTTTTTATTAATAATTTTTGTGTAATTTTATTATTGTTATTAGTAATATAACTCCAAGAATTTTCATGTATTTTTTTTAATATCTTTGTATCAAAATTATTACTTTTTAAAATATTAGCATATTTAATTCCTATATCATATTCTGTACCATTTAATTTAAAATAAAAAATATTGTCATTATAATATTCCATTGTTTCTGTTGTTCTTTTAAATAAATGATTTATGTATTTTGGTACATCTGGTTCATTACAATTTAATAACATACGATAACATTTATGATCCCGACCAATTGATTTTAATTTATCAACAATTAATTTACTTAATTCATTATAATTATAATGATCATTAATTATAACATCTTCAATATGACCAGAAAAAGCACCATTTCTAATAAATTTTGGTTCTAATAATATAGATCCAGTTCCAACTATTTGATTTTTATGTTCTAAAACATAAATATGATGAAACTCGTTTTCTGCATAACGATACCAACTTGCACTAAATTTATTAAAACTAGTATTATTTAATATTTTTAATAATTTATAATATCCTTTGTAATAATCAGATAATAGCAATTTTCGTAATAACATATATATTTTTATAATATATATTTTTTACCTATTTTAAATTTAAAAATCTCTTTTATCTATTCTCATACATAATGTACTTTTCTTAAATCCTCTAGTAAGATAATATTTTGAATTATATTCAGTACAATTAAGTGTAATTCTATGACAATTATGTTCAAAGCCAACTTGTTTTAATTTTTTAACTATCATTGAACTTAATTTTTTGTTTCTATAATTTTCATCTATAACAATATCTTCAATATGGCCAACAAAAGTCCCATCTCTAATAAATTTCGGTTCTAAAATAATTGTTCCAGAACCAATTATTTTATTATTATCCTCTATGACATATATAAAATGATGATTGTTTTGAGCATATTTATACCAAGTTGGTTTAAAATCATTGAATGTATCATAATTTACAACTGATAGTTGTTTTAATAAACTAAAATATCCTTTATAAAAATCAGATAATAAAAGTTCTCTTAATATCATATATAATTATAAATATATTTTTTTTTTTAATATAATTAATTATACATTTTATCTCTTTTGTCAATTCTCATACATATACCAGTTCTTTTTGCTCCTGAATTTTCAAGCCAAGGAACTTTTTCCTTAGAACAATTAAAGAATGCAATGTAACATTTATTTTTATATGCTTTTTGACGAATTTCTTTTATTAGTTTTTTTTCCAAACCTTTATTTCTATATTCTTTATCAATTACTAAATCCTCTAAATAACTAATAAAATCACATGAAAATTTTGGTTCTAATAATAATGTTATTGAAGCAACAATTCTATTATTATCTTCTAAAATATAAATAAAATGATATTTATTCTTTTTACATTTGTTAAAAATTAACTCGAAGTTTTCATAAGAAGTATCATCAATTACTGATAATTGTTTTATTAAATCATAATATCCTTTGTAATAATCAGATAAAACTAATTCTCTTAAAATCATAAAATTATAATATTAATATATATAAAATTTATATGAAAAATATTTTAATTATTAAAAAATGGAAAAATCCTAAAATTACTAAAAATTATAATATAATTAAAAAATGGTTAGAATTAAATTATCCCAATAAAAATATATTTTCTGAAAAAAATATGTCAAAAGTAGATAATATAGATTTAATTATAAGTTTAGGAGGAGATGGTACCATATTGCATGTTAACAAAATTTTAAATAAATATAAAAAATTACCCAAAATTTTATCATTTTCATTAGGTACTTTAAGTTTTATTACCAGTCATAATTTTAATGATTATGAGTTTATATTAAAAAAAATATTCAATAATAACTTTTTTGTTTCAAATAGAATTAGAATATTTTGCTCTATTAATAACTCTTCATTTAATGCATTAAATGAAATTGTAATTCATAGAGGTAAATCGCCTAAAGTTCTAAAATTAAAATTAATTATTGATGATAGTTTTATAACAAATA